>ERZ772827.1344-NODE-1344-length-12550-cov-8.172629_pt1 | contig 12550 bp, 10 predicted proteins | sample MGYA00580850_ERZ772827 | MGnify/ENA primary metagenome ERZ772827 (study PRJEB29015, sample SAMEA2737950) | human oral metagenome | biome: human oral; feature: human-associated habitat; material: dental | place: China | collected 2145 ...
GGCGGGGCGCCGTCTACCGCCGGACCGGTCAGCGGGTCTGGCAACCAATCAGCGGGCCTGGTGACCGGTACGGGCCCGGCAACCGGTCAGCGGGCCTGGCAGCGGGGGCACCAGAAGAGGCGCCGTCCGGCGACGTCCTTGGCCGCCACCGGGGTGGCGCAGCGCAGGCAGGGGCGGCCGGTGCGGTGGTAGACGTACCAGCGCGCCGCCTCCTGGTCCCCCTCAGGCAGGGGGTCGGGGACGTCGGCCTCGTCCACGGTGGTGATAAAGCCGGTGGCGACCCCGTACTCCATGAGCGGGACCAGGTCCTCCCAGATGGCCCGCAGCCTCCTGGCGGAGACGGCGCTGCCGGGGCGGAAGGGGCTCACCCCCACCCGGAACAGGGTCTCGGCGCGGTAGATATTGCCCGCCCCGGCCAGGACGGACTGGTCCATGAGGAGCTCACCAATGTCCTTACGACGCCGTCGCACCCCCTCCACGAAGGCCTCCACGTCCCCGTCCGCGCGCAGGGGGTCCGGCCCGAGGCGGGCGTGCACCGCGGCCACGCCGTCGGCGTCCAGGAGCTCGCAGGCCGCCGGGCCGGTCAGGTCAGCCACCCCGTGCTCACCCAGGAGCCTGAGCCGCACGGCCCCGCGAGGAGCGGGCGGGACCCACTGCCCGGCGGGCGGGGCTGCCGCGGATCCTGCCGTGGTGCTGCCAGCCGCCACAGGTCCCGCCGTGGTGCTGCCGTCCGCCACGGGCCCCGCCGCGGTGCCAGCGGCCTCCTGCCCGCCGCGCAGCCCGGACAGGGCCGAGCCCCCGCTGCGCCCGCGCCCGCCGGCAGAGGGCAGGGCGTGCTCCCCGCGCTCCCCCACCCTGCGCCGGGGCGCCCCGATGGAGTGCGGGGCGGTGAACTCCGCGTCGCCGTCGAAGGACCAGGAGCCGTACAGGCCCAGGTGGACGCGCAGCCAGGTGACGTCCGGGTCCTGCGGGTCCGCGTCCGCCCGGGGGGCGAAGGCCACGAAGAGGTGCTTGCCGTGCGCCTGGGCGCCCAGGAGCACCTGGCCGTCAAGGCGCTGCGCCCCGGCAGCGAAGCGGCCCTGGGGCGAGCTGGCGCGCAGGCGCTGCCCGCCGTAGAGCTCGGTGAGCGCGGAGGCCAGACGGTGGACGGTGTGTCCCTCGGGCACGGCGGCCGCTCAGCCGCGGGCGGCGTCGTAGGCGGTCAGCTGGCCGATCCGGCGCTGGTGGCGCTCGTCGGCGCTGAAGGGCTCGGCGATAAAGGCGTCGACAATGGCCAGGGCCTCGGCGCGGGGGTGCATCCGGGCACCGAGGCCCATCACGTTGGCGTCGTTGTGCTCCCGGGCCAGGCGGGCGGTCTGCACCGACCAGGCCAGTGCCGCCCGGACACCCAGGACCTTGTTGGCGGCGATCTGCTCGCCGTTGCCCGAGCCCCCGATGACCAGTCCCAGGCTGCCGGGGTCGGCCACGACCGCCTGGGCGGCCTCGAGGCAGAAGGCCGGGTAGTCGTCCTGGGGGTCGTAGACGTGGGCGCCGTGGTCCACGACCTCGTGGCCCAGGTCCGTCAGGTGCTCGGTGACCGCCGTCTTGAGGTCGAATCCGGCGTGATCTGCCGCTACGTGAATACGCATGGGCTGATTGTGCCTCACGCGAACACCTTCGCGCAGCCCGGCAGCCCTCGGCGGGGCCCTGCGGCTCCCGCGATAGCGTGCGCCCATGACCGCAACGAACGCGACCCACGCCCCGGACACGCCCGCCCCGGTCCTGGCGGGCGTCTACGAGACCGCCGCGGCGGACCCCGCCGTGCGTGTCCAGGACGACCTCTTCCGTCACGTCAACGGCGGCTGGCTGCGCGACGCGGAGATCCCCGCCGACCGCGCCGCCACGGGGGTCTTCACCGTCCTGCGCGACGAGGCCGAGGCCGCGTGCCGCGAGGTCATCGAGGAGGCGGCCCAGGACCTCACCGCGGCGGTGGTCGCGACCGTGCGCGCCGGCGGGGAGGAGCCGGTGGCGGGCACGGTCCGGGAGAAGATCGGCTCCCTGTACGCCTCCTTCATGGACGAGGAGGACATTGAGGTGCTGGGCGCCGCGCCCCTGGAGGCGGACCTGGTGCCGGTCATGTCGGCCACCAGCAAGGAGGAGCTGGCCGCGGTGCTGGGGTGGGGACCAGCTGGCTTCATGGGGGCGGTGGACGCCGAGGTGTCCAATGACCTCAACGACCCTGACCACTACACCACGTGGATGGGCCAGTCCGGCATCGGACTGCCTGACGAGTCCTACTACCGTGAGGAGGACCAGGCCGACGTCCGCGCCGCCTACGTGACGCACGTGTCCCGGATGCTGGACCTCGTCGGCCTGGCCACCCACCCGGCCGGGGGCGGGGCAGCCAGAGCAGACGGGGTGGGCGGGGCAGCCGGGACGACGCCGTCGGGCACGACGGACCATGACCCGGCGTCCCTGGCCCGCAAGGTCATGGCGGTGGAGACCGCCCTGGCCAAGGGGCACTGGGACCGGGTGCGCACCCGTGACATCGAGGCCATGAACAATCCCATGACCTGGGAGGAGCTGACCGCCTCCGCCCCGGGCTTCCCCTGGGGGTCCTGGCGCCGGGGGGTGCGGGAACGGGCCGCGGCAGCCGGGGTGGAGCAGACCACCTTCCTGGACGAGGTCATTGTCACCCAGCCCGACTACCTCCCCCACCTGGCCGGCGTCTGGGACACCACGGACCTGGAGGACCTGCGCGCCTGGACGGTCTGGCACGTGGTGCACAACCGGGCCACGCTGCTCTCCGACGCCTTCGTGGAGGAGAACTTCGACTTCTACGGGCGCACCCTCCAGGGCACCGACGAGCTGCGCCCCCGGTGGAAGCGGGGTGTGAGCCTGGTCGAGGGCTGCCTGGGGGAGGCGGTCGGCGAGCTCTACGTGGAGCGCCACTTCCCCCCGGAGCACAAGGAGGCCATGGAGCTCCTGGTCGCCGACCTCATTGAGGCCTACCGCCAGTCGATCTCGGCCCTGGAGTGGATGAGCCAGGCCACACGTGAGCAGGCACTGGCCAAGCTCGCCCAGTTCAACCCGAAGATCGGCTACCCGAGCCGCTGGAGGGACTACTCCGCGGTCGAGGTCACCCCCGGTGACGTGCTGGCCTCGGTGCGCTCCGTGGAGGACGTGGAGCTGGCCCGCTCACTGCGCAAGCTGGAGGGGCCGGTGGACCGCGAGGAGTGGCACATGACGCCGCAGACGGTCAACGCCTACTACAACCCCACCATGAACGAGATCGTCTTCCCCGCGGCCATCCTCCAACCGCCCTTCTTCGACCCCCAGGCCGACGCCGCCGTCAACTACGGTGCGATCGGCGCGGTCATCGGCCACGAGATCGGTCACGGCTTCGACGACCAGGGCTCCACCTTCGACGGCACCGGCAAGGTGACCAACTGGTGGACCCAGGAGGACCACGACGCGTTCACGGCGCGCACCAGGGAGCTGATCGCCCAGTACGACGCCTACACCCCGACGGTCCTGGCCCACAGGTACGCGGCCAAGGGGGAGCAGGCCCCCCACGTCAACGGCGCCCTGACCATCGGGGAGAACATCGGGGACCTGGGAGGGCTCGGCATCGCGCTGAAGGCCTACGGCCTGGCCCTGGCCCGGGAGGGCATCACCTCCTTCGACCAGGCCCCCGTCATCGACGGCCTGACCGGCCTGGAACGCTTCTTCTACTCCTGGGCCCGGGCCTGGCGCTCCAAGCAGCGCCCCGACTACGCCGAGCTGCTGCTCACCATCGACCCCCACTCCCCCGCGGAGTTCCGCTGCAACGGGATCGTACGCAACACGGACGCCTTCTACGAGACCTTCGGCGTGGGCCCGGACGACGCCCTGTGGCTGGACCCCGACAAGCGGGTCACCATCTGGTAGGACCCCGGCGACGCGCCCCCGGGATACCCGGAGGCAGAGGAACCCCTTCAGTGGAGGATAGGGCCCCGGCGGCGCGGCCCGCCGCTGGCCCCGGCCCGACCGGAGCCGGTTGAGGCCCTGGGCACCGCCCCGGTGGGGGCGTAGATCTCGGGGCCTGAGTCCAGGCCCCCCTGGACGCCGGGCACCGCCCCGGCAGGGGCGTAGACCGCTGCGGTGCCCCGGCAGGGGTACTGCCGTAGCAGCGCCCCCGGCCCTGAGCACTGCCGTAACGGCGCCACGGGGCGGGAGGTGCCGCCCCGTGGTCTCCCACCGTGCTGGCGGCGCCCGGCCCTGCCCTCACAGCTCGGCACGACGCAGCGCCACCACCGTCCCGGCCACCAGGAGCACCAGGGCCGCACCCCCCGTCCACACCGGGCCCCAGACCAGGGCGTCCCAGGAGGAGGCCAGCGAGGAGGCCATGGGGACCAGCCCCAGGGGGCTCCAGCGGGCCAGGGGCCCCCACAGGGCCAGGAGCTGGCCCAGCAGCGAGAACACCACCCCCACGGCGGCAGGCAGCACGGCGGCACGCGAGCAGGCCGACACCAGGAGGGTCAGGCCCAGGGCGACCAGCGCCCCCAGGCACCACAGGCCCGCCGCCGCCGCGCCCCGGGCCAGGTCCGCCCCGGTGACCCCCTCAAAGAGGGCCGTCGCCACCGCCGCGCAGGCCAGGGCGCTCACCACCGCCGCGGCCAGGGTGCTCAGCCCCACCGCCGTGGTCTTGGCCAGGACGTAGACGTCCCGACCCCGCGGGCCCTGCCCGGCCAGCTCGGCCGGGGCCACGCCGTTGCCCCGCTCCCCCGCGATCGCCGAGGCCGCCACGACGACCAGGACCACCAGCAGCAGGGAGGAGGCGTTCTTGACCCACTGGGCCCAGGCGTCGGCCACCACCGGGACGGGCAGGGCGCCCGCAGCCGCCTGGCCCAGGGTGCTGGCCAGCAGGTCGGGGACGAGCCAGGCCACCACCGGGGAGCCGACCCCGGTCACCAGGGCCGCCCCGAGCAGCACCGGACCGCGCCAGGTCCGCCTCACCCCGGCCAGCTCAAGACGCAGGAGCTCGGCAAAGGCACGGAGGAAACCGTGGCGGCGCCCCCCAGGACGCTCCCCAGAACTTCCCTCAGGACGCTCACTCATGACCGACCCTCCCTCCGACCGCCGCGTCATCGACCTCACCGGGACCTGCCGAGCGCGCCTGGGCCCCCGTCCCGGAGGACCGGGCGTCATCGGCCTCACCGGGACCCGCCTGCCCGACGGTTCGCAGGAAGACCTCCTCCAGGCCGTGGCGCGTGGAGCCCAGGCGGACCAGCCCGCACCCGGCCGCCTCCAGGAGGCCCGGGAGCCGACGGTGCGCGGTCTGGGGGTCCCGGGTGCGCAGGCGCAGGCGGGCGCCCTCGGACTCCACCTCCTGCGCCCAGGGCTGGTGCGCCAGGAGCCCGGCCAGGGGCGCGGCGTCGTCCACGGTCTCGACCTCCACGCTGGTGGCCCGCGCCCCCTCCACCAGGTCCGCCGTCGCCCCGGTCAGGAGCAGGTGCCCGTGGTCGATGACGGCGACCTCGTCACAGACCCGCTCGGCGTCGTCGAGCAGGTGGGTGGACAGCAGGACGGTGGTACGCCCGCGCAGGGTGGCAATGAGGTCGAGGACCTCCCTGCGTCCCACCGGGTCCAGGGCGGAGGTCGGCTCGTCCATAATGAGCAGGCGCGGGGCGCTCACCAGGGCGCGGGCCAGGCCCAGGCGCTGGCGCATGCCCCGGGAGTAGGCGCCCACCGGCTGGTCCACCCCCGTCAGTCCCGCCAGGTCCAGCAGGGTGGCGGTGCGACGTCGTAGCGCCACCCCCTCCAGGCCCGCCACGCGCCCGGCGTGGGCCAGGACCTCACCGGCCCTCATCCAGGGACGGAAGCCGGGGACGTCGGGAAGGTAGCCGACCACCCCGGGGGCCAGGGCCCCGTTGGCGTCGTGCCCCAGGATCTCCACGCTCCCACCACTGGGGCGGGCCAGCCCCAGGGCCATGCGGATGGTCGTGGTCTTGCCCGCGCCGTTGCGCCCCAGGAAGCCGAAGACGCTGCCCTGGGGAACCCGCAGGTCCAGGTGGTCCACGACCGTACGCTCCCTGTAGCGCTTGGTCAGGCCCCGGGTGACCAGGGCGGCCAGGGTGCTCACCGCTCGCCCCCGTAGAGGGCGGCGACGGCGTCGTCGGCGCGTACGGCCCCCGCCCCACGGGGGTCGGTCGCGGGTGCGGGGCGGCGCCCGGCGGCCAGGAAGGCCAGGGGGCCGACCAGGGACAGCAGCACAATGAGGGCCAGCCAGACCCAGCGGTTGGCGCTCAGGCGCTCAGTGGGCGTGCGCCACCAGCGCCACAGGGCCGTGGCCGCCAGCCCCACCTCCACGACGACGGCGACGACGAGCACGGCGAGCACGGGGCCGCTGGGCTGGGACAGGCCCGCGGCCTCAGGCGGCAGGACATCAGGCAGCAGGACAGGTGACATGGTGGTTTCCTCTCATGAGCGGGTGGACTGGGCGGGCGGGCGCTGGGCGTGCACGGCACGGTGCACGGCGGCACGCAGGGTCAGGACGGCGGCCCCGCCTGCCAGGGCACCGGCGGCGGCCACCACCCCCGCCTGCGTGAGGCGGGCGGAGCGGGCCCCGGGGCGGCGCTGGAGCGCCCCGGCGACCCCGACGCCGGTCAGGAGCACGGAGGTGACCGCGTGCCCCAGACGCTGGGGCAGGGACGCGCCACCCAGGACGTCGACCGCACCCAGGGCGGCGGCCGCGAGCGCGGGCGGCAGGAGGGCGACGGCTGGCCCCCTGCCATCTGCCGGGGCCCGGCTGGCACGTCCCTGCCGCGGGCCGCGGGGCGCCCAGTGCGTGCCCGTCGCGGCGACGCCCAGGGCCAGGAGGGCGGGGACCAGGCTCAGGGCCGTCATCTGGGCGGGGGCCAGGTCCAGGTCGTCGTCGAGGTCGTCGGGGTGGGCCAGGCCGGCGCGCACGGCCAGGGCCCCGAGGTTGACGTCCCAGCCGATCCCGTAGGCGCGGGGCACCAGGAGGGGGTCGGCCGGCGAGAAGCTCCGGGCGGCACGGTGGACCAGTCCCCGCGGGCTGAGGGCGGTGGGCACGCCGAGCACGCGGCGCACCAGGGGGCGCTCCCCCGGGCGGTCGGCCTGGTCGTCGGCCGCCCTGCCCCTGAGGGCGGCGGCGTAGTCGGCGGCAGGTCCGTAGGCGGCCAGGGCCGCCTGGTACCCCTGGCTGTCCGCGGTCTCACGCAGGGAGGCGTCGAGCTCGGCCAGGTCCTCGGCGAGGGCGGGCGCGGCCGCGCCGAGGTGGGCGCGGACCTGGGCGACGTAGTCGCTCAGCGGGTCCGGTGCCGCCGGGCGGCCTGGTGCCGTGGCGGGCGCCTGGGCCGCGGGTACCTGGGCCGTCTCCCCTGCCTGCGTGCGGGGCGCCGGCCCGGTGGCGTCCGGGCTCGTGGTACCGCGGGGATCGTGAGGGTCGCGCGGAGTGGTGCTCATGACTGCGTGTCCTTTCCGGCGGGGTCCCGCAGGACGGCCGCCATGTCCGAGGTCAGGGCCTGCCAGGTGGAGCGCTGGGCGCTCAGGCGCCGGACGCCGTCGGGCGTGAGGCGGTAGTAGCGGCGGGGCGGGCCGGTGGGCGACTCCTGCCAGGTGGTCTCGACGGTCCCCTGCTGACGCAGGCGGGACAGGAGCGGGTAGACGGTGCCCTGGGGCGCGGCGAGGGTGGGGCGGGCCGCGAGCTGCTCGACGAGGGCGCCCCCGTAGGCGCCGGTGGGCTCGGAACGGGCGATGAGTGCCAGGACGGCGAGCTCGAGCGCCCCCTTGCGGAGCTGCGACTCCTGAGGACGTGCCATGTCCGACCTCCTTCCTTGTGACACCAACTAGTATGCACTACATGGTACCTGGCGTCAACAGAGACGTGGTCCGGGCGCCCGCACCAGTGAGACAATCACCCCAGCCCGGCCACACCGGGAGGTAGAACCTGCGGGTAGACCCTGGCCCACCCGGGTCCGCCCGCTGACCAATCGCATAATCCTTGCCCACAACCATCTGCAGACAGGAGCCCCCCATGCCAGGGCAGAACCTGACCCGCGTCGAGGCGGCAGAGCGTGCCGCCCTCGTGCGCACCGGGTCCTACGACGTCACCTTGGACCTCACCAGTGGTGAGGACACCTTCCGCTCCACCACGACCGCCCGCTTCTCCGCCACGCCGGGAGCCTCCACCTTCATTGACCTCATTGCCCCGGCCGTCCACGAGATCACTCTCAACGGCCGCCGCCTGGACCCCGCCCAGGTCTACGCCGACTCGCGCATCGCGCTGACGGGCCTGGAGCAGGACAACGAGCTCACCGTCGTGGCCGACTGCGCCTACATGCACACCGGCGAGGGCCTCCACCGCTTCACCGACCCCGCTGACGGCGCCACCTACCTCTACACCCAGTTCGAGGTCCCCGACTCCCGCCGTGTCTACGCCGTCTTCGAGCAGCCCGACCTCAAGGCCTCCTTCACCTTCACGGTCACCACCCCCCAGGAGTGGACCGTCCTGTCCAACTCCCCCACGCCCGAGCCCACCCCGGCCGCCGAGGGGGCCCACACCTTCGCCTTCGCCCCCACCGAGCGACTCAGCTCCTACGTCACCGCCGTCGTGGCCGGCCCCTACACGGGCGTCACCAGCGAGTACCGGGCCGACGACGGCCGCGTGGTGCCCCTGGGCGTCTACTGCCGCGCCTCCCTGGCCGAGTACCTGGATGCCGAGGAGATCCTGGAGATGACCCGCAAGGGCCTGGCCTACTACGAGGAGCTCTTCGGCACCCCCTACGCCTTCGCCAAGTACGACCAGATCTTCGTGCCGGAGTTCAACGCGGGCGCCATGGAGAACGCCGGGTGCGTGACCCACCGCGACGACTACGTCTTCCGCTCCCGGCCCGTCCAGGCGCGTGTGGAGAGGCGGGCCGTGACCGTCCTGCACGAGCTGGCCCACATGTGGTTCGGCGACCTGGTGACCATGAGGTGGTGGAACGACCTGTGGCTCAATGAGTCCTTCGCCGAGTACACCTCCACCCTCGCCGTGGCCGAGACCACCCGCTTCACCGACGCCTGGACCACCTTCCAGACCATTGAGAAGGGCTGGGCCTACAACCAGGACCAGCTCTCCTCCACCCACCCGGTGGCCGCCGAGATCAACGACCTGCACGACGTGGAGGTCAACTTCGACGGCATCACCTACGCCAAGGGGGCCGCCGTGCTGGCCGCCCTGGTGGGCTACGTGGGCCGGGACAACTTCTTCGCCGGGATCAAGCGCTACCTGGCCGCCCACGCCTACGCCAACGCCACCCTGACCGACCTGCTGGCCGAGCTGGAGGCCACCAGCGGGCGCGACCTGGGCGCCTGGACCAGGCTGTGGCTGCAGGAGGCCGGGGTGACCACCCTGCGTCCCGAGGTGGTCACCGACGACCAGGGGGTCATCACCTCCTTCGCCGTCCTCCAGGAGATCCCCGCCGGCTCCCCCGCCACGCTGCGCCCCCACCGCCTGGCCATCGGCTCCTACAGCCTCCGGGAGGCCGACGGCGCCACCTCCCTGGTGCGCACCGGGCGCGTGGAGCTGGACGTGGACGGGGAGCGCACGCCGGTGCCCGAGCTCGTGGGCACCCGGCGGGCCGACGTCATCGTGCTCAACGAGGACGACCTCACCTACGCCAAGGTCCGCCTGGACGAGGCCTCCCTGGCCACCGGCCTGGAGCGGGTGGACGCCTTCACCGAGTCCCTGCCCCGCTCCATCGTCCTGGCCGCCGCCTGGGACATGGTGCGCGACGCCGAGGCCTCGGCCCAGGACTACCTGGACGCCGCCCTGTCGGCCCTGCGGGTGGAGGAGCACTCCTCGGTGGTCCAGGGGCTCCTGGCCCGGGTCTCGACCTGCCTGGGGCTCTACCTGCCCGCCCAGGTGCGTCCCACCGCCCGCGCCGAGGCCGCCCGCAAGGTCCTGCACCTGGCCCGCACGGCCGCCGCCGGCAGCGACAAGCAGCTCCAGCTGGTGCGGGCCGCGGCCGCCCACGCCTCCACCACCGAGCAGGTCGACGCCGTCGAGGCCCTCCTGACCGGCGGGGAGACCCTGGTGGGCCTGACCATTGACCAGGACCTGCGCTGGGAGCTCCTGACCGGCCTGGTGGCCTCGGGGCGCTACGGTGAGGAGCAGATCGCCGCCGAGGAGGCGCGCGACGTGACCACCACCGGCCGTGAGCGCGCCGCCCAGGCTCGGGCCACCGTCCCGACCGAGCAGGCCAAGGAGGCCACCTGGACGGCCCTGGTGGAGGACGCGGACATGCCCAACGAGACCCAGGTCAAGGTCCTGCGCGGCCTGGCCACCGTGGAGGGCGACCCGGCCCTCCTGGTGCCCTTCCTGGGACGCTACCCGCAGATCGTGGACGGCATCTGGTCCTCCCGGACCTTCCACATGGCGGAGAACCTGCTGTCGGGGCTGTGGCCGCTGGCGGCGGTGGGCCAGGAGGGCGCGGAGGCGGAGGCGGCCACGGGCCTGCTGGAGGACTGGCTGGCCTCCCACGCCAGCGCCCCCGCGGCCCTGCGTCGCATTGTGACGGAGAACCTGGACGACACCCGCCGGGTGGCCGCCGCCCAGGCGGCCTCCGTGCCGCGCACCATCCTCTGAGGTGTCCCCGCCCCGTTGCTGGGGGGCGGACGTGCGCGGGGCCGGATCAGCGGATCCGGCCCCGCGCACGTGCTCAAGGCCTTTGGCGGGCAGGCCCCGAGGCTCTTGGGACCGACGGTGGACGCAGGCCCTTACTACGGGACCGAGGTCAGGCCCTGCGAGCAGCCTCGGCGTTCTTGCCGGTGCGCTCAGCGGCCTGGGCCTGGGCGGTGGTGAAGGCGTCCACGTCGTCCTCCTCACGCCCGGGGGTCCTGAAGTCGAACCTGACAATGAGGAACCGGAAGAGGAAGTAGTAGATGACGGCGTAGACCAGGCCGATAACCGCCAGCAGGACAGGGCCGTTGAGGACGCCGCCGGAGAGCTCGGCGGACTTGCCGAAGTTGAGCGCGTAGTCGATCGCGCCGGCCGAGAAGGAGAAGCCGTCCTTGATGCCCAGCTCGTTGACCACCGCCAGCGAGGTGCCGGTGAGCACCGCGTGGACGGCGTAGAGCGGGAAGGCAACGTAGGCGAAGGCGTACTCCAGGGGCTCGGTGACGCCGGTGAGGAAGGCGGTCAGGGCCACGGAGACCATGAGGGCCCCGGTGGCCTTGCGCTTGGAGGACCTGGCGGTGTGCCAGATGGCCAGGGCCGCGGCCGGCAGGGCGAACATCATAATGGGGAAGAAGCCGGTCATAAAGCTGCCGGTCCAGGCGTTGGTGCCGTCCACGCCGTTGAAGAAGCAGGTCAGGTCGCCGTGCATGGCCTCACCCTTGGCGTTGGTGCAGTTGCCGAGCTGGAACCACGGCACGGAGTTGAGCAGGTGGTGCAGGCCGAGGGGGATGAGCAGGCGGTTAATGGTACCGAAGACGAGGACGGCCAGGGCGCCGGCGACGCCGCCCTCGGTACCCGCGTGCATGAGCCAGCCGCCGAGCTGCTCGTTAATGAGCCAGTTAAAGGCCGGGTAGACGGCGCCCAGCACCAGGGCCACGACAATGGCGGCCAGTGAGGTGACGATCGGGACGAAGCGGCGCCCGCCGAAGAAGGCCAGCCAGTCAGGCAGCTTGATACGGTAGTACCTCTGCCACAGCAGGGCGGCCACGACACCGATAATGATACCGGCCAGCACCCCGTAGTTAATGACCGGGTCCTCGCCCTCCTTGGGGGCGGCACCCCAGTAGGGGGCCAGGGCGCCGAGCACGCCCTTGAGCACCAGGTAGCCGAACAGGCCCGCCACACCGGTGGATCCGTCCGACTTCCTGGCGAAGCCGATGGCCACGCCCACGGCGAAGATGAGGGGCAGGTTGTCGAAGACCGCGCCACCGGCGGCGGCCAGGACCTTGGCCACGGGCTCCAGCCAGGGCAGCGGGGAGGACAGACCGTCCTTGCCGAGCATGTCGTCCTGCCCCAGGCGCAGGAGGAGGCCTGCGGCGGGCAGGGTCGCGATCGGCAGCATCAACGAGCGACCGAGCCGCTGGGCGACCGCGAAGACGCCGCCCTTTTTCCTTGTTGTCACGTTGTTCTCCGTTCGGGACGGCGCGGCACCTGCGCCACGCCAGTGGGAACCGCCCTCGGGGACGGCGGGTCCGGACCGCTCGGCGTCGAACATGTCTGGACCACTGCTTCCAGCAAAGCCGATCTCGCTGTACATGTCAAGCGGCCGTGCGCCCTAACGACTAGATAACGACAAAATCAATCATTAATAACGTGGGATATCTCACTTTTTTGCTTCTCTCTGCGCTCTCCGGTAGACCACCTGGTCCACTGTCGGGCCCCGGAGGGCGGGCTGGCGGAACCCGGCTCCGGGGTACGGGACCGTCGGCACAGGAGCCCGGGAACCAGGAGCCGCCTATCTTGGCTGGTCAGGGCCGTTCCCATGAGAGGGGCGACGGTTCGCGCGCCAGCCGCCCCGTCCCGGCCGCTCCCGGTCGGGCACAGTGGTACGGACCAGGTCGGGTC
>ERZ772827.1345-NODE-1345-length-12550-cov-4.052661_pt1 | contig 12550 bp, 9 predicted proteins | sample MGYA00580850_ERZ772827 | MGnify/ENA primary metagenome ERZ772827 (study PRJEB29015, sample SAMEA2737950) | human oral metagenome | biome: human oral; feature: human-associated habitat; material: dental | place: China | collected 2145 ...
CGGCAGCCTGGCGGTGGCGCTGCTGGCGCGCGGGCAGCGCCTGCTGGCGGCCGGGCCGGCGCAGGGCGCGCTGGCCTTGCTGGAGCTGCAAGCGCAGGGGCTGGCCCTGCTGCATTGCCTGCTCACGGGCGCGGCCTCGCCCGTGCTGCCTGCGCAGGGCAGCGGCGCGGCGGCGCGCTGGCAGCGGGCGCTGGATGAGGCGCTGCACATCCTGCACGAGCAGTGGGATCAACCGCACACCATTGCCTCGCTGGCGCGGCGCGCGGGCATGAACGAGTGCTATCTGAAGGCGCTGTTTCTCCAGCGCACGGGGATGACCATTGCCGCTTATTTGCGCCAGCTGCGCATGGGGCACGCGCGGCAGTTGATCGAGTCGGGGCAGGCCACGGTGCAGCAGGCGGCGCTGGCTTGCGGCTATGCGCGATCGGACAAGTTCGTGCAGGCGTTTGCGCGGGTGCACGGGCTGCGGCCTTCGCAGCTTTGAGGCGGGCTGAAATCCGCTTGAAGTTACAAGTTATCCACAGAAAACTTCAAAAAACATAGCTGCCTTCGCAGTGTTTACGGGCGATGCGGGCCTTATGCCTGTTTTTTGATCAAAAAAATGTTTCAGCGGCGCAGCCAGCCGTGCCACACGCAGACGGCCACGGGCAGGGCCAGGCAGGCGGCGGCCAGCCAGTCGCCCCAGCCGCCTTCGCTGAACAGCGCCAGGCTCAGGCCGATGAGGGTGAGCGCGGCCAGCAGCAGGGGCCAGCCCCACAGCGGCCAGAACGGGGCGGGGGCTTTGCGCGGCGCGGCTGGCGCGGTTTGCGCGGGGCGGTCGGATTCGCGGTTTGCGGGTGAGTTCATGCCTTGCCCTTGCGCAGCCACAGATACAGGCCGCTGCCCAAAACGATGAGGGTGAGCACATCCAGCGCTGCCCACAAAAGCTGCATGGGCAGGCCGCCGTAGTCGCCAAAGTGCAGCGGCCGCGCCAGCAGCAAGGCGGTGAGATACCAGGGCCGGCGCGGCACGGCGGCCACTTGCGCGCTGTGCGCATCGACCAGCACGGGCTGGGGCAGGCGCGAGGTCAGGGCCGTGGCGCCGCGCATGAAAAAGGCGTGGTGCCGGGCGCTGGCGTAGGGCGTGCCGGCAAATGCCATGAAATACAGCCGCATGCCGGGGGCGGCGGCCTGCGCGGCTTCGTAGGCGGCCTGAAGGCTGGCGGCGGGGGTGTCGGCGGGCGGCTCGCTTTGGGCTTTTTGAGCGCTGGCGGCGGCCATGAGCGGCCCCAGCTCGCTGCGCTGCCAGTGGGCCACGAGCAAATCGGCGCAGGTGTGCAGCACGCCCGTTGCGCCGACGACGAAAAACCACACCAGGGTGACGATGCCCAGCAGGTTGTGCAAGTCCAGCCACTTCAGGCGCGGCTGGCGCGGGCGGCGGCGCACCTGGCCAAAGCGCAGCTTGCGCATGAAGGGCGCGTAAAGCACGGCGCCGCTGACGAGTGCTATCAGCAAAAGCAGGCCCATGCCGCCCAGAAAGAGCTTGCCGGGCAGGCCGGCGAACAGGTCGATGTGCAGCCGGGTGACGATCCACATGAAGCCGCTGGTCAGCGGCGGCGAGCCCAGCAGCGCGCCGGTGCGCGCGTCGATCACGGCCAGGGTGAAGGCTTGCTTGCTGATGGCGGGCAGGGCGTTTTTGCCATCCGCGCCGGGCGTGGGCGGGGCGGCCAGTGTGACGCGCCAGACGTCGTCGCTGCCCTCTTCGGGCGAGAGGTATTGCGCGCGCAGCCCCGGGTGGGCCTGCCGGGCCACGGCCACGGCTTCATCCAGGCTGACGGCGCGCGCGGCCGCGCCGGCGGGCAGCGGCGGCGCTTCGATTTCGGTGCCCAGCAGGTGGCCGATTTCGTGGTGAAAGATGAGCGGCAGCCCGGTCAGCCCCAGCAGGAACATGAACACGGTGCACACCAGCGACGACCACTTGTGCGCCCAGGCCCAGGCGCGGATGGTTTGGGGACTCATGCGCGGCGATGGCGATGGCGGCGGCAGCGATGCCGATCAGAAATCGGCCCGCAGGCCCAGGCCCAGCTGGCGCGGCCCGAGCACGGAAGAGACGATGCCGCCGGCGGTGCGGTCGTCGTGCATCCACACGGGCAGGGCCTTGTCCAGCAGGTTGTTCGCGTAGGCGAAAAGCTGCAAGTGCCGGGTGATTTGCCAGCTGGCGCGCGCGCCCAGCACGGTGTAGGCGGGCACGAGGTAGGCCGGCCGGTTGTCGTCGGCGGAGTGGTAGCGGGCGCTGTGGCGGGCGTTGAGCGCCACTTGCACGTCGGCGCGGGGTTGCCACTGAAGCTCCAGGCTGAGGCTGTGGCGCGGGGCGCGGCTGAATTCGCGCCCTTGCAAGAGCTGCCCGCCGGGCGCGTCAAAGCGCGTGATGCGCGAGTGCAGCAGGCCCAGCGCGCCCTTGATGCGCCATTGGGCGTTGGCCTGCCAGTCGGCGGCCAGCTCCAGCCCGCGGGCGCGGGCGCGGTCGGCGTTGACGACGACGGAGCCGTAGAGCGTGCCGTTGAGGTAGTCGGGCAGCAGCCGCTGCGATTGGCGGAACTGGTTGAAAAACACGTTGCCGCTCACCAGCATGCGACCGCCCAGCAAGCTGGCGCGGGCAAACAGCTCGTAGTTGTTCAGCGACTCGTCTTCAAAGGTGTAGGCGCGCGCCTGGGCGAAGCTGATGCCCGTGCCGCCGGGGTTGTAGCCCCGGCTGTAGAGCGCGCCCACGGTGGCGCGGGCGCTGGCATCCCAGGCGATGGACAGCTTGGGCAGCAGGGCGTGAAAGTGCCGGTCGTAGGCCAGCGGCGCGCGCGAAAAGGGCGTGCGGCCGCTGCGGCGGATGTGGTCGCTTTGCCAGCGCAGGCCCGCGCTCATCGTCCAGCGCCCGCCCGCGCCGCCGGGGCGGTGGCTGACTTCGCCATACGCGCCCAGGTTGCGCTTGCGGTCGTCAAAGCGCGACACGCCCCGGATGTAGAGCAAGTCGTCCGACTGCGCGCGCTTGAAAAACAGCCCGGCCACGCCGCGCCAGGGCGCTTTGTCCTGGCCCCAGGTGAGCTTGGTTTCGCTGCTGATTTCTTCCAGCCCGATGGTGGCGCCGCCGTTGGTGTAGGGCTCGGTTTCGCGGCGCAGGTTGAGGTGGGAAAAGGCCAGGCGCTGGTGCAGCGTCCAGTCGCTGGCGCGGGCGTAGTCGGCATCGAGCACGGCGCTGTTGCTCCACTGCCTGAAGCCGGGCATGGCCAGGGTGCGGTTTTGCAGCTCGCCGTAGGGCGCGTTGGCCGATTCGTTGGTGGGGCGGCTGTCTTGCCCGTGCGCCAGGGTGAGCTTGAGCGACAGGCCCGGCGCGGCAGCGGGCCTGTGCAGCAGCTTCAGCCGCGCGGCCAGGGCCTCGAAGTCCTGATCGCTCTGCCCGCGGGCAAAGCGCGGGTTCACGTAGCGGATGAAGGTGTTGCGGCTGTGGTGGTCCAGCGCAAAACGCGCGGCCAGCTCGCCTTCCCTGATGGGGCCGGAAAACATCAGCGATTGCCTGCGCGCGCGCAGGTTGCCGGCCACCAGTTGCGCGGCCGCCTCGCGGTGGAAGGTGGGGTCCTTGGTGTGTACCTGCACGGCCCCGGCAATGCTGTTGGCCCCCTGCGTCACCGTTTGCGGGCCGCGAAATACCTCCACGCGCTGCACATCCCACACGCTGGCCGAGCCGAACACCAGCTCGTTGTAGCTGAGATAGCGCCCGTCCACATTCACCGTGGCGCGCGGCACCGTGCCGCCCAAAAAGGCGCTGGCGCCCGAGATGGGGCCTTGCGTGTCCTGCCCGCGTATCACCGGGGCCGCGACGGTGCCGGGGTAGATCACATTGGGCGTGTCGGCCACGGCCTCCTGCACGCTGGCGCGCTCGGGCCGGGCGGCCAGGTTCTCATCGTCCAGCACCGAAACGGAAGAAGCCGTGTCGCGCAGGCTGCGCGCCAGCCGCTCGCCGGTGACGGTGATGGTCTCCAGCGTGCGCACCGCGCCCGGCTGACCGGCCTGCCCCAGCGCAGGCGCGCTGCACGCCAGCAGCGCCGCCGCCAGCGCGCAGGTCGAAAGGGGGAAAGGAAACTGCGCCGCAGCGCGCCGGCAAGTGGGGGAAGCAGTCATTCGGGCGGAACTCCAAAAATCAGGCATGGAAAACAAAACGCGGTGAAACAAAACGTTCGCCAAAAGTGTCCGGCCCGCCCCGCCGCCGCCTGCCCCCAAGCCGCAAAAAACCGCCCCCGGGGCGCAAAAAAACGGCCTTGCTCGGCCTGCCCCGGGCCGGGGGAAAAGCCCTGCATTGCTCTGATTTTTGTAGCTGCGATCGCAGTATCCACGCGGGTTTCAGGCCATTTAGCCTTTTTTGCCGGGCCTGGCCGGGGCTGTTTTTCAGGGTGCACGCACAGGGTGGCGGGCACAATAGTCGCCATGAAAGTTGCCGCCATACAAATGGTTTCCACCCCGCGCGTGGCCGAGAACCTGGCCGCTGCCGCGCACGCGCTGGCGCAGGCCGCGCAGGCCGGGGCGGAACTGGCGGCGCTGCCCGAATATTTCTGCCTGATGGGCCTGCGCGATGAAGACAAGCTGGCGCTGGCCGAGCCATATGGGCAAGGCCCGCTGCAAGCGTGGATGGCCGAGCAGGCGCGCCGCCTGGGCCTGTGGCTGGCCGCCGGCACGCTGCCGCTGCAAGCGCCGGGTGACGAGCGGCGCGTTTTCAACAGCGCGCTGGTGTTCGCCCCCGATGGCCGCTGCGCGGCGCGCTACGACAAGATGCACCTGTTTCGCTTCGACGACGGCGAGCGCGCCTACGACGAATCGCGCTGCCTGAAGGCAGGGGCTGCGCCGGCGCTGTTTGAGCTGCCCTCGCGCGACGGCCACACCTGGCGCGTGGGCCTGTCGGTTTGCTATGACCTGCGCTTTGCCGAGCTGTATCGCCACTACGCCGCGCAAGGGGCCGATTTGCTGCTGGCGCCCAGCGCCTTCACCTGGGTGACGGGGCAGGCGCACTGGCACACGCTGTTGCGCGCGCGCGCCATCGAAAACCTGGCCTGCGTGCTGGCCCCGGCGCAAGGCGGCACGCACGAAAACGGCCGCCGCACCTGGGGCCATAGCCTGGTCATCAACGCCTGGGGCGAGACGCTGGCCGAATGCACGCAGGGCGGCCCCGGCCTGGCGCTGGCCACGCTGGATGCGGCGCACACCGCCGCCTGCCGCCAGCGCCTGCCCGCACTGGCGCACCGGGCGCCGGGCGGGGCGCTGGCATGAGGCGGCGCGCGCGCCAGAGCCGCCGCCCATCGCGCCTGCAAACGCTTTGGCGGCCCGTGCGGCAGCTGCTGCGCAGGCCGGGGCGCTGGCTGTGGGTGTGGCTGTGGATTTGGCTGATGGGGCTGATCGCCGTCATGCTGGCGCTGCTGGTGTGGCAGGCCTATCAGCGCGAGCAGGAAGCGGCCGAGCGCCAGCTCAACCGCGACGTGATGGACGCGGCCACGCGCCTGAGCGAAAACCTGACGGCGCAGGCCGAGCGGCTGGCCCACCTGCCGCTGGAGGGGCTGCCCACCTGGCGCTGGCCCGCGCAGGCCGTGCCGCTGCTCAAGGAATACAAGGCCTGGCTGCGGCTGGACTGGCTGGACGCGCAGGGCAACTGGGTGGCCGCCGCCAGCAGCCCCTGGCATCCCAATTTGCTGACGCCCTCGGTGCACGAGCTGCACGCCACCTGCCGCCTGGCCATCAACTACGGCGGCGCGGCCTACGCGGCCAGCCGCCTGCTGTGGCAGGAGGCGGGGCTGAAGCAGGAAGTGGTGCGCCTTTGCGTTGCGCGCGCGGGGCGCTTTGTGGCGCTTTCCTACTCGGTGCGCGGCGTGCTGGAGCACATGCTGGATGCGCGCTTCATGCACCACCGCGTCACCCTGGCAGATGAGGCAGGCTCGCCGCTGGCGGCCGTGGGCCCGCTGCCCGGGGGCAGCGACGAGCTGCTCACGGCCAGCCGCACCCTGAACCTGAACGGGCACAAGCTGCAATTGCGCATGGACATGCGCATGCCGCAGCTGGATGTGTTTTCCAACCAGCTCCTGCACATCGTGGGCGGGCTGGCCCTGGCGCTGCTGGGGGTGATGACCCTGCTGGCGCTGGACTACCTGCGGCGGCGCAACGCCGAGCGCGAACTCTCCAAGGCGCTGGCCATGCGCAAGGCGATGGAAGACTCGCTGATGACCGGGCTGCGCGCGCATGACCGCGAGGGGCGGCTGTTTTACGTGAACCCGGCGTTTTGCAAGATGGTGGGCTACCGCCGCGACGAGCTGCTGGGCGAGAGCCTGCCCGTGCGCTACTGGCCGCCCGAGCTGGTGGAGGAATACAGCCGCCGCAGAAAGCGCTGGCTGTCGGGCCTGTGGCGGCAGCCGCACGAGGGCACGCCGGTGATTTACCAGCGCAAGGACGGCTCGCGCTTTCCCGCCATGGTCTACAACGCGCAACTGCGCAACGAGCGCGGCGTGCGCATAGGCTGGATGAGCGTGGTGGTGGATGTGAGCGAGCAGCGCCGCGTGGAACAAATCATGCGCGGCAACGAAGAGCGCCTGCAAGCGACGGCCCGCCTTTCGGCAGCGGGCGAGATGGCCTCGCACCTGAGCCACGAGCTGAATCAGCCGCTGGCAGTGATTGCCAGCTACGCCACCGGATCGCTGAATCTGCTGAACGCGACCGGGCAAAGCCAGGCCGAGGCGATGGATCAGGTGCGCATGGCGCTGGAGCGCATTGCCGATCAGGCCACCCGCGCCGGGCAAATCATCAACAGCGTGCGCCAGGCCGTGCGCCGCGACACGGGCAAGCGCCTGCCGGTAATGCCCGTGGATTTGGTGGGGGCCATCTTGCCGCTGGTGAATATGCACGCCAGCCACCGCGATGTGCGCGTGAAGGTGAACGTGCCGGCCAGCCTGCCGGCCGTGCTGTGCGCGCAGGTGCAGGTGGAGCAGGTGCTGCTCAATCTGGCGCGCAACGCCGTGCAGGCCATGGCGCAAACGCCGCGCCACGCGCGCCTGCTGCTGATTTCGGCCCGGCTTTGCGAGGACAACAGCAAGGTGCGCTTTTCCCTGGCCGATCGTGGCAGCGGCATTGCGCCCGAGGTGGCGCACAAGCTCTACACGCCCTTTTTCACCACGCGCGATGAGGGCATGGGCATGGGCCTGGCGCTGTGCCGCACGATCGTCGAGCAGCACGGCGGCGCGATCAGCCACGCGCCGCAAGAAGGCGGCGGCACGGTGTTTTCCTTCACCCTGCCCGTGGCCCACGCCCGGCAGAGCGATTCGCTGATCGGCCCCTGGCGCAGCAGCCTGCCGGGCGATTTGCGCTCGATGGATGACAGCAGCGTGCCGCCGGATACGCGGAGTTAGGCGGCGTCAGCCGGCGGGGCCTGGCGCTCGCGCAGGCGCTGGGCGTAGAGCTGGTAAAGCGGCTCTTGCGGGTGCGCGGCCAGCAGCGGGGCCAGGGCCTGCTCGCACTCCGCCAGGCTGGGGGTCGGGCCGGGCGGGGGCGCATCGCCGGGGGCCGCCAGCGCATCCCAGAGCGCGAGAAAGCGCTGCCACTGCGCCAGCTCCTGCTCCAGCGCGGGGGTGGGGGCGATGGCGCGAGGGGTGTGGACGCTCACTTGCTCCTGCCGCCCCTTGACGGCCACGCGGTCGAGCTTTTGCCAGACGAAGTTGCGCGCGCGCTCGCGCGTGGCCCCGCTGGCGATGATGGTCGCGCCATACAGGTGCGTGAGCGCCTCCAGCCGCGAGGCCAGGTTCACCGTATCGCCCACGGCGGTGTAGGCGCGGCGCACGTCCGAGCCCATGTCGCCCACCGAGGCCAGCCCCGTGTGCAGGCCTATGCCCACGGCCAGCGCGGGCTGGCCTGCGCTGGCGCGCTCGGCGTTGAGCTCGGCCATTGCCTGCACCATCTCCAGCGCGGCGGCCAGGGCGCTGGCGGCGTGGTTGTCCATCTTCACCGGCGCGCCCCAGAAGGCCATGACGCAGTCGCCGATGTATTTGTCTATGGTGCCGCCGTGGTGGCGAATGACGCGGGTCAGGCGACTGAACACGCAGTTGAGCAGCTCCTGCACTTGCAGCGGGTCCATGCGCTCGGACAGGCTGGTGAAGCCGCGCATGTCGCAGAACATGACGGTGATCTCGCGCGCTTCGGCGTTCATGCTGTATTGCTCGGGCTGGCGGGCCATGCGCCGCACCAGCTCGGGCGGCACGTAGGTGCCAAACAAATCCATCAACCGGCGGCGCGAGCGGTGCTCGATGAAGTAGCCGTAGCTCATGTCCAGCAGCAGCGCGCCCAGCACCGCGCACAGGGCCGCCGCCAGCGGCAGCGCCAGGCCGTGCGCGGCATAAAGCCAGAAATTCAGCGCCACCAGCGCCACGGCCAGCCCCAAACCCAGCGCCGTGGCCACGGGCATGCTGACGCTGGAGAGCAAGCAGGCCAGCGCCAGGCAGCAGGCGGTGATGAGCAGGGCATCGGCTGCGCGCGCCCAGTCCGGCATCCGCGGCACGCGGCCATCGAGCATGCCGGACAGGAGATTGGCATGCACCTCCACCCCCGGATAGACCGCCCCCACGGGCGTGGCGCGCAAGTCCATCAGACCCGGCGCGGTAAAGCCCAACAGGGCGATGCGCCCGGCCAGCGCGTCCTCGGGCAGCCGCCCGGCCAGCACGGCAGCGGCCGAGTAGTAGCGAAACGAGCCGCCGCTGACGCCGCCGGGGCCGCGATAGGGCACCAGCGCATCGCCCCGAACCGTCAGGGGCACGCGCAGGGCAGCGGCCGGCGATGCGCCGGGGGCCGTCGCCGGGGCTGCATCCAGTTGCAAGCCTTGCAGCGCGCCATCGGCCAGCAGCGGGCGGGCCGGGGCGTAGCGCCCGTGCTGGCGCAAAACGGCCAGCGCCAGGGATTCGTGCCACTGCCCGTCCATCACGGCCAGCATGGGCACCGAGCGCACGATGCCGTCGGCATCGACCCGGGTGTTGAAAAAGCCCTGCGGCGCTGCGGCGGCCAGCGGGGCGATGCTGGCGGTGTAGCCATCCCAATAGGTCATGCCGGGCGTGATTCCGGCCAGGCCAGGCAGGGCCGCGGGCAGCGCGCCGCTGCGCCGGCCCTGCAAATCGCTGGTGATGTAGTAGCCCAGCACGGCAGGCCGGCCGCGCAGGGCACGGGCGAATTCGGCATCGCCCGTGGGGCTGCTGCGGTCGGTTTCGGCAAAAACGGCGTCAAAGCCCAGCGCGCTGGCCCGCTGGCGGCCCAGCACTTCGCGCACCAGCGCCGCCATGCGCTCGCGCGGCCAGGGCCACTGGCCCAGCTCGGCCATGCTGGCTTCGTCCACATCAATGATGACGATGCGCTCATCCAGCGTGCGCGGCATGAACAGGCGCAGGCGCACATCGTGCAAATAGTTTTCCAGCGCCAGCAGCGGCTCCCACTGGCGCAGGCCCAGCGCGTGCGCCAGGGTGAAAGCCAGCACCAGCAGGATCAGCGCCTTGCGCAACAGGCCGTGCAGGCTCAGGCGCATGGCGAGGCCTCCGATACCCAGCCGGGCAAAACGGCTGGAACGCCCGTAAATACTGCGCTCGCAGCTACAAAAACAAGAGCAAAAGGCATGACCGTTTCAGGCCGCGGCGCAGGCGGCGGCAGGCAAGACCCGGCGTTCAGTCGTCGATGAATTCCATGCGGATGCCGGCCAGCTCAATGCGGTCATGGTTGCGCAGCATGATGGGGCCCTTGTCCAGTGGCACGCCGTTGACGGTGGGCACATATGAGCCTTCCACCAGCGTCAGCTCGAAGCCCTGCGCCTTGCGGGTGATGCTGGCCACGGCGACGCCGGGCTTGCCTATGGTGGTGGCTTCCTTGATGAGCGGCATTTCACGCCCGGTGGCCGAGCCGTTGAGCACGCGCACGCGCGGCCCGGCCTTGCCGATGGGGGCGGGACGGCTTTCCTGAAACTGCACACCGGGCTGAGTCTGGCGCGCTGCGGCCGCAGCGGCGGGCGCATCGTCTTGCGCGCGATAGACGATGCGGTGGCGGCCGATTTCGATGCGGTCCTTGTCGGCCAGCACATGACTGTTGACGCGCGCGCCATTGACATAGGTGCCATTGGTGCTGTTGCAGTCTTGCAGCACAAAAGCGCCCTTTTCCAGAGCGATGACGGCATGTTCGCCGCTGACGGCCAGGTGATCGATGACGATGTCGTTATAGGGCCGGCGCCCCAGTGTGGTGCGGTCCTTGGTCAATTGCGCCTCTTTGACCGCCACGCCATCGACCGAAATGATCAGCTTGGGCATTGCTTGTTCTCTCCTGTGAGCGGCTGCTGTCGCCGTGTTTCAGCTCGTACTATTTTCCTTGCAATTTCGAGAGGAGCCCGCCTTTGCGCCCGGCGCCCGTGTATTGCGCCAGCGCCAGCGAAATGTTGTCCCGTCCGCCATTGGCGTTGGCTTCGTCCACCAGCGCGCGCGCGGCGGCATGCAGGGTTTGCGACTGCGCCAGCAAATTGGCGATGCGCCCGTCGGGCACCATGTCGCTCAGGCCGTCGGAGCACAGCAGCAGGATGTCGCCCGTTTGCACCCGCAGCTCGCCCACATCGGCCTGCACCCAGTCTTCCACGCCCAGCGCGCGCGTGACGAAGCCGCGAAAGAGGGATTCGGCCGCTTCTTCCTCGCTCATCAGCCCGGCATCAATGCGCTCTTGCAGCAGGGAGTGATCGCGCGTGATGCGCGCCAGCGTATTGCCGCGCCACAGGTAGGCGCGCGAGTCGCCCACGTGGCCCACCAGCGCGCGCTCGTTCAGGCACACGGCCATGACCAGCGTGGTGCCCATGCCGGCATAGGGCGCATGTGTGTGCGCGGCTTCAAAAATGGCCCGGTTGGCCGCGCGCACGCTGGCCTGAATGGCCTCGTCAATGTGATCCGGCCCCCAGTCGGCCTGCTCGCCCTGCGCCAGCACTTGCGACATGGCCTCGCCGATCCGGGCCGTGGCCATGGCGCTGGCGACTTCGCCCGCGTTGTAGCCGCCCATGCCATCGGCCAGCACCAGCACGCCCTGCTCTGGGTGCACGGTGATGGAGTCTTCATTGTTTTGACGCATGCGCCCCACATCGGTCAGGGTGGCGTAATGCCAGAGTGCGCTTGCAGTGGACATGGTCGGTTGCGGTCAATCAGGAGGAATGCGTTTTGGCGTGGCGCATCTTCAGCGCCTGCCCGATCGCCAGCACCAGCAGGGCGCCGGCTGTGCCCAGGCCGTAATGCACGACATCGGTCTGGGGCAAAAAATCTTTCAGGGTCGGCTCGGTGTGCAGCAGGGTTCCTGCCAGCCAGCCCAGCAGCATGCCGCCCAGGGTGATGATGATGGGGAAGCGATCCATCAGCTTGAGCACAAGCTGGCTGCCCCAGATGATGATGGGAATGCTCACCGCCAGACCGAAGATGACCAGCGGCATCTGGTGCGCCTGGCCCGCGTTTTGCGCTGCGCCGGTGATGGCGATCACGTTATCCAGGCTCATGATCAGATCGGCCACGATGATGGTTTTGACCGCGCCCCAGAGCTTGTCGCTGGCCTGGATGCCGTCATGCGCGTCTTCATCGTGCGGGGCAATGAGCTTGACGCCTATCCACACCAGCAGCAGTCCGCCCACCAGCTTCAGAAACGGCACTTGCAGCAACGTGAGAGCAAAGGCAATCAATGCCACACGCAGCAAGATGGCGCCCACCGTGCCCCAGAGGATGCCCTTGATGCGCTGGTGCGCGGGCAGTCCCCGGCAGGCCAGGGCGATGACTACGGCGTTATCCCCGCCGAGCAGGATGTCAATCAGGATGATTTGACCCACGGCCAGCCAGAAATGGGCTGTCAGGAACTCTTGCACGGTCGATCGTCTTTCTTGAAAGATGCGAAAGGGCCGGATAACCCCGAAAGGATGACCCGGCCCGTCGTATCTGGCGCGCCCCCGCCTTGCCAAGAACAGGGGCGGGCGCACAAGCTGCTGATTTACAGCAAGCCCTTGAGCAAGCGCCCCATTTCGGATGGGTTGCGCGTGATCTTGAAGCCGCACTCTTCCATGATGGCAAGCTTGGCTTCGGCCGTGTCGGCGCCGCCGGAAATCAGCGCGCCGGCGTGGCCCATGCGTTTGCCCGCAGGCGCGGTGACGCCAGCGATGAAGCCGACGATGGGTTTTTTCATGTGCTCCTTGCACCAGCGCGCGGCATCGGCCTCATCGGGGCCGCCGATCTCGCCGATCATGATGACGGCGTCGGTATCGGGGTCGTCGTTGAAGGCTTTCATCACGTCGATGTGCTTGAGGCCGTTGATCGGATCGCCGCCAATGCCCACGGCGGTGGATTGCCCGATGCCCAGCTCGGTGAGCTGCGCCACGGCTTCATAAGTGAGCGTGCCGGAGCGGCTGACCACGCCGATGCGGCCTTTTTTGTGAATGTGGCCGGGCATGATGCCGATCTTGATTTCGTCGGGCGTGATGATGCCCGGGCAGTTGGGGCCAAGCAGCAGGGTTTTCT
>ERZ772827.1349-NODE-1349-length-12527-cov-6.212556_pt1 | contig 12527 bp, 8 predicted proteins | sample MGYA00580850_ERZ772827 | MGnify/ENA primary metagenome ERZ772827 (study PRJEB29015, sample SAMEA2737950) | human oral metagenome | biome: human oral; feature: human-associated habitat; material: dental | place: China | collected 2145 ...
GGGGCGTAGTCGGCGGAGGCGCCGTTGCGCAGGGTGCCGCGGGTCTTGACCTCGTCGGGCACCAGTGCGGCGATCTCGTCGACGGTGGGGATCTGGGAGACGTCGAAGGGGGTGACGTCCGTGGTCGCGGCGCCGCCCGAGGCGGCCGCGCCGTTGGGGTCCGAGGCGGACTGCGTGGTGGCGCCGGGGTCGGAGCACGCCGCGAGGACGAGCGCGGACGCCGCGGTCAGTGCGAGGAGGGCCGCTGTCGCGGGCTTGTGCGGGGTGTGCATCTCGGGATCCTTAAGTGCGGGGGATTGTCGGTACGGCATCAGTATGCATCATCATGCATGGCTATGCATAATATGTGATGGATGTCCGTTCGCAATGCGGACGCCCGCACGGCGGCGCCCGCGCCCGCTCCGCGGACTGCGCCCCTGCGGCGGGCCGCTGCTCCGGCCAGTCAGGACCACTGCCGCCCGGCCGGTGGGCGCTGCCCCGGGCTCCGGGGACAGGGAAGGGGCGGCCGGGGCCGCCCCTTCCCGCGCTACGCGTGCGCCGCTCACTTGCCCCGCAGGGCGCGCCGGTTCGGGCGCGCCCGCTGAGGGTCGATTCCCTTGGGGATCGGCGGGTTGTTCGCCTTCAAAGCCGCCAGGCGGGAGGAGACCTGCGGGACCTCCTCGCTGGTGAGGGCGTTCTTGAGCTTGTTGATGGCCGCCTGCAGCTTGGCCAGGGCGACCTGCCCCTCGTCCTTGCCGACCTGGATCTGGTGGACCGGGACGTTCTGGAGGATCCTGGTGACGCGCTTCGCCTCGGCGTTGAGCAGGGGGCGGACGCGGGAGGAGGGCCCCTCGGAGATGAGGACCACGCCGGGGCGCCCCACGATCCGCCACACCAGGTCCTGCTCACGGGTCACGGCGACGGGCTCCTCCGGGATGATCCACCCGCGCTTGATCTGCTGGAGCACCGCTTTGGAGGACCCGGGGGTGTCCTCGATCTGCGAGTACAGGGCGCGGGGCACCAGGAAGGACAGGATCGCCATGTCCGTCGTCAACGCGGCGAGGAGGCCGACGAACAGCCACGCGATCCAGTTCAGGTGGAGGAGGGCGGCGATGATGAGGAACAGACCGATCACGGAGATCGCCGCGCCCACCAGGACCCACGGGATCCAGGGGTAGGAGCGGGCGGAGACGCGGTACGCGTCCGCCATGTTGTTGTACCAGCGGCGCTTTGCGGGGGGTTTCTTCTCACTCATAGCACACCCATTCTACCGCCACGCGGGCCGGGCCCGGACACGGGGCCGTCCACGCGCGCGCGCATGACTTGCCTCACATGGGAGTCTTCGGAAAGATTGGACCATGGAAATCGGAGGGTACGAACTCGGCACCATCATCCACATGGGCGCCAACGGGCCGCTGTGGTTGACGGAGACCAGCAAGGGCCCCGGCGTCGTCGCGATCCGGGGCGAGCGCGAGGCGCGCGGGAGCGTGGACCGCTGGCGCGCGTGGGCCGGCATCGACTCCCCGCACGTGGTCCGCCTGCTCGACGTCGTCCGCCACGAGGACGGGCAGTGGGCGGTCGTCCAGGAGTACGTCGAGGGCCGCCCGCTCGACATCGCCCTCGCCTCGCACGCGCTGCGCTCGCCGCGCACCCGCCGGAGGGTGTGGGAAGGGGTGGCCGCCGGCGTCAGCGCGCTGCACGAGGCGGGGATCGTCCACGGCGACATCAGCCCCGCGAACATCATCGTCGACCCGCAGGGGCGCGCCGTCATCATCGACATCATCGACCCGCCCCGTCCGGGCGCGGGAACGCGGGGATGGTCGCTGGGCGCGCCGGAGGGGCGGGAGGGCGACGAGGCGTGCGCCGACCGCATCGGCGAGCTCCTGGGGGTCGACCCGTCGGACGCCGACAGCGGCGGAACGGACGCCGACTCCCCCGTGCTCGTCGATGGCGGCGTCGTCGACCCCGCTCAGATCGTCGCCGATCTGCGGGCAGCGGCCCTGAGGGAGGACACCCTGGCGCCCTCCCGGGCCCGGGAGGGCGCGGAGGGCGGCGTGGAGCATGGGGGCGCCCCCGGCCGCAGTCGGCGCCGCGTGGCCGCGATGCTCGCCCTCGCAGTGGTCCTCTTCGCGGTCGGCGGAGTGCTCGTGTGGCGCAGCGGCGCCTTCAACGGCGCCCCCCAGACGCCAACCGGGCAGTCCGCCGCGGGAGCGGGGGCGGGCGCCGCGCCGGAGGAGCAGCCCCCGTCCGACCCGTGCGCCGCCGGGGCCGTCGAAGCCCGCTTGGGGGCGGCCATCCGCGCGCGCGACGCCGCCATCGTCGCGGGCGACGCCTCCGCCCTGGACGGCGTGGTGGGCGGCGCGCTGGCCGACGCCGACCGCAAGCGCATCGAGTCCCTGGCCGAACAGGGGATAACGGTGGAGAAACTCGAGACGCAGGTGCGCGTCGAGGAGGTCGTGGCGTGCACGGACGCCCTCATCCGCGCCAGGGCTGCACTGACCCAGACCGCGTTGCGCGCCTGCGCGAACGGAACGTGCACGGACGCCTCGGCGCAGCCCGCTCAGGAGGTCGTCCTCGATATCGAACGGGCTTCGGGGCTGGTCGTCGCCGCCCAAGGCGCCTCCGGCCAGTCCGGCGCCGAGGGGGACTGACGCCCCCAGCGGCGGGGCCGGCCCATCGCGGACCGGCCCCGGGGCTCACAGGGCCAGATCGGCTTCGAAATCGCCCTCCTCCAGGCGCCGCTTGACGGCCATGAGGTAGCGGGCGGCGTCGGCCCCGTCAACCAGGCGGTGGTCGTAGGACAGGGACAGGTAGCACACCGAGCGGATGGCAATGACGTCGCCACCGTCGGCGTCCTTGACCACCCTGGGCTGCTTCTGGATGGCACCCAGGCCCAGGATGGCCACCTCGGGCTGGTTAATAATCGGGGTGTCGAACAGGGCCCCGCCGGACCCGGTGTTGGTAATGGTGAAGGTGGAGCCGGACAGCTCGTCGGGGTTGACCTTGTTCTCCCGGGTGCGGGCCGCCAGGTCGTTAATGCGCCTGGCCAGGCCGGGGATATTGAGGTCCCCGGCGTTCCTGACCACCGGCACCAGCAGGCCGCGAGGGGTGTCCACCGCGATGCCCACGTGCTCGACGTCGTGGTAGGTGACGTCCTTGCCGTCAATGGTGGCGTTGAGCTTCGGGTGGGCCTTGAGGGCCTCGGTGGCCGCCGCCACGAAGAAGGGCAGGAAGGTGAGCCTGGTGCCGTTCCTGGTCAGGAAGTCGTCCTTGGCCCGGGCCCGCAGGGCGGCCACGCGGGTGACGTCCACCTCGACCACGGTGGTCAGCTGGGCGGAGGTGCTCAGGGAGTTGATCATGCGCTCGGCGATGACCTGGCGCAGGCGGCTCATCTTCTCGGTCCTGCCACGCAGCGTGGTGTCCGGCACGACCCTGGCCGCCTTGGCGGGCGCCGGCGCGACGGGCCCAGGGCCGGCAGCGGCCTTCGCGGCCTTCGCCTCCCTCTCGGCCTTCGCGGCATCCTCGGCCCGGCGGGCCGCCTCAAGGGCCTTCGCGGCGGCCTCGACGTCCTGCCTGCGGATGCGGCCTCCCACGCCGGTACCGGTGACCGTGGTCAGGTCCACGCCCTTCTCGCGGGCGAGCCTACGCACGATCGGGGTGACGTAGGCGGCGCTGGCCACCGCCGAGGCGGAGGGGACCGGGACCTCGGTCGTCCTGGCCGGGGCCGAGGGCGCGGCGACCACGGGGGTGGTCGCCACGGGTGCCGGGACCACGTGTGCCGGGGCGGGTGCCGGGGCAGGCGTGGGTGCTGGCGTGGGCGTAGGTGCTGGTGCCGGTACTGGGGCGGGCGCCGGTGCCGGTACTGGGGCGGGCGTGGGCGCTGGGGCGGCCGGGGCCTCGGAGGGGTCGCCAATGACGGCCAGGACGGTGCCGACCTCGACGGTCTCGTCCTCGGCCACACGGATCTCCAGCAGGACCCCGGAGGCGGGGGAGGGGACCTCGGTGTCCACCTTGTCGGTGGCGACCTCCAGCAGGGGCTCGTCGGCCTCGACGGTGTCCCCCACGGCCTTGAGCCAGGACGAGACGGTCCCCTCGGTGACGGACTCGCCCAGGGCGGGCATCTTCACGGACTTGGACATTGCTGTCTCCCTTACTCTCTGTCTGCCTGGTGTGCTGGGTCAGCCGTGGTTGTGCAGCGGCTTGCCGGCGAGCGCCATGGCGGCCTCGCCGAGGGTCTCGTTCTGGGTGGGGTGGGCGTGCACCAGGGAGGCGACGTCGTCGGCGCAGGCCTCCCAGGAGACCATGAGCTGGCCCTCGCCCACCTGCTCGCCCATGCGGGCGCCAATGGCGTGGAAGCCGAGGATCGGGCCGTCCTTGAGGGAGACGAGCTTGACGAACCCCTGCGTGCCCAGGATCTGGCTCCTGGCGTTGCCCGCCACGTTGAACTCCGCCGTGACGACGTTCTCGGCGCCGTGGATCTCGACGGCCCTGGCCTCGCTCAGCCCCACCGAGGCGATCTCGGGCGAGCAGAAGGTGACCCTGGGGACCAGCGTGTCGTCCACCGGGCGCGGGTCCAGGCCCGCGATCGTCTCGGCCACCACGATGCCCTGGGCGAAGCCGCGGTGGGCCAGCTGGACGCCGGGGACGATGTCGCCCACGGCCCACACGCCCGGCACGTTGGTGCGCCCGTAGGCGTCGGCCAGGACGAAGCCGCGGTCCATGGCGACCCCGACCTCCTCGTAGCCCAGGTTCGCGGTGGCCGGGCCGCGGCCCACGGCAATGAGGAGGACCTCGGCGTCGTAGGTCCTGCCGTCGGCGGTGCGCACGCTCACGCCGCCGTCGTGGCGCGTCACGGACTCGAACATCGTGCCCGTCCTGAAGGCGATCCTGCGCTTGCGGAAGGCGCGCTCGAGCTGCCTGGAGACGGCCTCGTCCTCACCCGGCACCAGGTGGTCCAGGCCCTCGATAATGGTGACCCGGCTGCCCATCGAGGCCCACGCGGAGGCGAACTCCACGCCAATGACCCCGCCGCCCAGCACGACGGCCGAGGCCGGCACGTGATCCATCTCCAGGGCCTGCTCGGAGGTGATCACGCCCCCGGAGATCTCCTGGCCCATGGTCCTGGCGCAGGAGCCGGAGGCCAGCACCACGTTGCGCCCGGTGACGCGGCGCCCGTCCACCTCGACGGTGCTCGCGTCCACCAGACGGCCCCAGCCCCGGACCAGGTCGACGCCCCGGGAGGAGACCAGGCCCTGCAGGCCCTTGTACATGCGCGAGACGATGCCGTTCTTGTAGGCCTGGACGCCGGGCATGTCCACGCCCTCGAAGGCGGCCCTGACGCCGACGGCGGCGGCCTCGCGCACGGCGTCGGCGGTCTCGGCGGCGTGCAGCAGCGCCTTGGTGGGCACGCAGCCCCGGTGCAGGCAGGTCCCCCCGACCTTGTCCGCCTCGATGAGGGCGACGCCCAGACCCAGCTGGGCGCCGCGCAGGGCGGCGGCGTAGCCGCCTGAGCCGGCGCCCAGGACGACCATGTCGTAGACGGTGTCTGTCACGAAAAACTCCTTGTGATCGACGTCCACCGCCTGGTCGGGGCGGTGCGGCACGCCGGTCATTCTTCCATCCCGCCACCCCGTCCACGTCCGCGAGGAGGCCGGTGCGCGGGACGAGAGTCCCAGAAGTAGTGTGATACTTATCACTTACTGGGTGCGCGCCTGTCCGCATCCGCTGTCGGGGCGCCCGCGCCACCAGCGGGTCCGGTGCGGCCTCAGCCCTGGGCCTCCAGGAAGGCCACGAGGGTGGCCACCCCCATGCCGGTGCCCCCGGTGGGGGTGTGACCCCACGGGGCGCCGTCGTTGAAGGCCGGCCCGGCGATGTCCAGGTGCGCCCACGGGGTGGCGGCGGTGAACTCGCGCAGGAACAGCCCCGCGGTGAGCATCCCGCCCCAGCGCGTGCCCGTGGCGGCGTTGCGCAGGGTGGCGTAGGGGCTCTCCAGGACCGAGCCCAGGTGCTCGGGCAGGGGCATGGGCCAGAAGGCCTCCCCGGCGGCCCGGGCGGCGTCCACGACGGCGTCACGCACGGCGGGGGTGCCCATGACCCCGGCGGTGCGCTCGCCCAGGGCCACGAGCTGGGCGCCGGTGAGGGTGGCCACGTCCAGGACCGTGTCCGGGTGCTCCTGGACGGCGCGCGCCAGGGCGTCGGCCATGACCAGGCGGCCCTCGGCGTCGGTGTTGGTGACCTCCACGGTGGTGCCGTCGTACATGGTGAGGATGTCGCTGGGCCTCTGGGCGCCGCCGCCGGTCAGGTTCTCGGCCAGGGCCAGCCAGGCGGTCACCCGCACGGGCAGGCCCAGGCGCGCGGCGGCGGTGACGGCGGCCAGGACCGTGGCGGCGCCCGCCATGTCGGACTTCATCTCCGGCATGGAGGCGGCCGGCTTCAGGCTCAGGCCCCCGGAGTCGAAGGTGATGCCCTTGCCCACCAGCGCCACGTGGGCGGCCGCGTGGTCGGGCGCCCACTCCAGGCGCACCAGGCGGGGTGGGTTCACCGAGCCCTGGCCCACCCCCAGCAGGCCGCCGAACCCGCCCTCCTCCAGTGCCGCCTCGTCCAGGACCTCCACGTCCAGGGCCTCCTGACGCCCCCGGGACGCGGCCTGGTCGGCCAGGCGGGCGGGGGTCAGGCGGTTCGGGGGCTCGTTGACCAGGTCGCGCACCAGGGCGACGCCCTCGGCCAGCACCTGGGCGCGGGCCCGGATCCCGTGGACGGCGTCCTCCAGGTCGGTGAGCACGGTGGCCCGGGACAGCGGCGGGGTCGGGGCGGGGACCTTGCCCGCCCAGGCGTAGGCGCCCAGCAGGACCCCCTGGGCCAGGGCGGCGGCGCGGGCCGGGGTGTCGGCCGGCAGGGCCAGGGCGGCCGTGTCGACGCCGGCCAGCTCCCGGGCGGCCCGACCGGCCAGGCGGCGCAGGACACCGGCCTCGTCCCCGCCCAGGGCGACGGCGTCACCCCGGGCCGCGGCGTCGCCCTGGGCCCGCTCCAGCTCACGGCCGGCACCGACCACCAGCAGGGTCGGGGCCGGGGGCCGGGGGGCCACGGCGGAGGCGGGCAGGCGCACCACGGCGTCGAGGTCGCCGGTGAAGCCGAGCGTGGGCAGCAGGGCCTCCAGGGCGGGCAGGTCCAGGCCGTCGGTCAGGGCGCCGTCGGCCAGGACGTGTACGGTGCCGGGGCCGGCGGGCACGGCGGCCAGGACCAGGACCTGGGGGGCCGGGTCGCAGGGGGTCGGGGCGAGGCTGAGAGTGGTCACGGGACCCAATGGTAACGTCGGTCCGGTGAGGAAAGAGGAGCACCAGACCAGCAGGCCCCAGGTACGGGGGGTGGAGGACCGCCGTCGTCCCGCCCACGGCTGGGGCCGCCTCCTGGTGGCCTTCTTCGCCGTGGTCGGGCTGGTCATCTTCGTGCCCGCGCTCGTCGCCCTCATCCGCGAGCCGTCCCAGGACCCGGTGGTGGGCGTCATTAACGTCGTGGCCGGCCTGCTCTACCTGCTCCTGGCGGTGTGCGTGGCCCACAACGGGCGACGCATGCGCATTGTGGGCTGGATCTGCCTGACGGCCCTGCTCACCGGCGCGGTGCTCCTGGGCGTCGTCACCGCCGCCGGGTTGGCCCCCGACCTGGAGGCCTCCGTGTGGCTCGACGGCGGCCGCCACCTGTGGTTCGTGCCCCTGGTGGCCCCCGTGGTCGCCGGGGTGTGGATGTGGATGAGCGACCCGCGGCGCATTGTGGTGCGCGCCGAGCGCCAGGACCGCTGAGGGCCGCTACCGGCGGGTCGGCGGGGCCGCGCCCTAGCGGCGTGCGCGCCGGGCGCGCCACCAGGTCTGGGTCCGGGCCCCCAGGCTCGTGCGCGTCTGGGCGGCCTCCAGGGCGGCGTGCTGGTGGCGGTACAGGCGCCGCACCATCTCCTCCTGGTCCACCCAGCCCACCAGCTCCGACGAGCCGTCGTCCCGCCGACGGGTCACGGGCAGCCCGTCGGCCCGGGTCCGCACCAGGGCGCCCAGGACCGCGGTGGCGCCGTCGTGCACGTCCAGGTGGTCGGTGACCACCTCCAGGTCGCCGACCGGCTCCTCCGGGGAGCGCGAGAGGACCGCCTCGGCCACCGCCACGGCGCTCACGCAGCCCCGCAGGCGCCCGTGGCCGCCCTCGTCGGGGTCCACCAGGGGCAGGACCGAGGAGCCCGAGGAGCGCAGCACGTTGGCGGCCTGGCGCAGGCTCATGGCCGGGGTCAGCAGGGCCGGGGGGTCCTGCATGAGGTCACCGGCCGTCCTGCGCCCCACCACCGTCCCGCGCACCGGGTCGTCCACGTCCTCGCCCCGACGCCGCAGCTCCTCGGTGTAGATGGTGGTGCGGGTCAGGAACCGGCTCGTCGTGGTGGCCAGGACCACGGCCAGCATGAGGGGCAGCAGGAGCCGGTACTGGCTGGTCATCTCGATAATGAGGATGACCCCGGTGATCGGGGCCCGGGCCGCCCCGGCGAAGACCGCCCCCATGCCGATGACCCCGAAGACCGTCGGTGCCGTGGCCAGCCCGGGCATGACCGCCGTGCCGAAGGCGGCCCCCAGGGTCCCGCCGACGAACAGGGAGGGGGCGAACACCCCGCCCACGAAGCCGACCCCCAGGGTCAGGCTGGTGGCCAGCACCTTGGCCGCGGTCAGCCCCACGAGCATCAGGACGGTGTACCGGTTGTCCAGGGCCCGGTCCAGGACCGCCGAGGACTCCCCGTAGACCTCGGGGACGAGCAGCAGGAAGAGCCCCACCCCCAGGCCCCCGACCCCCGGACGCAGCCAGACCGGGACCCGGGCCAGGAGACGGGCGGCGGCGTCGGCCAGCAGGAAGCGGCACCGCGAGAACAGCACGCCGACGACGCCCCCGGCCACGCCCAGCAGGCCCACCCACCCCAGCTCGGTGTCACCGCCCAGGTTGAGCACCGGCAGGGACAGGGACAGGGTGGTGCCCAGCAGGTGGTGGGACAGCACGGTGGCCGAGACGCAGGAGAGCACCACGAAGGCGAAGGCGTCCACCGTGAAGTCGGCCAGGACCACCTCCAGGGCGAAGAACGCCCCCGCCAGCGGGGCGTTGAAGGCCGCGGCGATCCCCGCCGCCGTCCCCGAGGCCGCCAGCAGCCTCAGCCAGCGTGCGGGCAGGCCCAGGCGGCGCCCGAACAGGGCGGCGGCGCTGGCCCCGAGCTCCGCGATAGGCCCCTCCGGACCCACCGAGCCGCCCCCTCCGATGGTCAGGGTGGCGGACACGGTGGAGGCCAGGGCGGGCAGCGGGGCCATGGTCCCGTCCCCGCGGCGCGCCGACCAGATGACCCCGCCCACCCCGTGGCCGGTGGGGGTGCGCCCGGCCAGGGCCATGACCGGCCCCACCAGCAGGCCGGAGACGAGCGGGGCCAGGAGCACGAACCACGTCCCGGCAGGGCTCAGGAGCCCCACGGAGGGGCCCAGGGAGCGGGTGTAGTCCTGGGCCCCGGTGAGCAGGCTCGTCCAGGCGTCGATACCCAGCCGGAACAGCACGGCCCCGCCGCCCGCGGTCAGGCCCACCAGGACGGCCAGGACGAACAGGCCCGAGCGGTGGTAGCGCAGGATCCCCAGGAGGTCCTGCCTCAGGCGGGGCCACGCCGACTGGCGGGCCGTGCGGGCCCAGATCCGGACGGATCGCCAGGCGCCGGGCCGGTGCGCCTCCCCGCCCCCGCTGCCTGTGGACGGCTCCTGTCTCACTGCCCCAGGTTCTCCACGGCCACCTTGCTGGTCTCCTCGCTGCGGTCCAGGCCCCAGACCTGGCAGTAGAAGCTGAGCTCGGCCTCCAGGGCGCCACGGATACTGGTGGCCATGCGGAAGCCGTGGCCCTCGCCGTAGAAGATCTTCAGGGCCACCGGCAGGCCGCGGTCACGCACCGCCTGGTACATGGTGGTGGCCTGCTCGGCCGGGACCACCGGGTCCTCCGAGCCCTGGATCAGCAGCAGGGGGGCGTGGATGCGGTCCACGTGGTTAATGGGGGAGCGCTCGGCCAGGACGGGGTCCTGCACGCTCGTCGCCCCTGTCAGGCCCAGGACGTAGCGTGACTCGAACTTGTGGGTGGTGCGCGCCAGCAGCCCCAGGTCGGCCACGCCGCACACGCTCGTGGCGGCGGTGAACAGGTCGCAGGCCGCCAGCGCGCCCAGGACCGTGAAGCCGCCGGCGGAGACGCCCCGCACCGCCACCCGCGTGGGGTCCACCAGGCCCGAGTCAATGAGGTACTGGGTGCCGTGGACCACGTCCTCGACGTCGGCCACCCCCCAGTGGCCGGCCAGGGAGTGCCGGTAGGCGGTGCCGTAGCCGAAGGAGCCGCGGTAGTTGACGTCCAGGTAGCCGAACCCCCGGCTGGTCCAGTACTGGATGCCCAGGTCGTAGCCCGCGTGCACGAACGCCGTGGGGCCGCCGTGGACGTTGACGACCAGGGGCGGCCGCTCGCCCTCGGGACCCTGGTAGGCGGTGGACGTCGGCGGGTAGTAGAAGCCGTGGGCGGTCTGCTCCCCGGAGGTGGGCCAGCTCACGGGCTCGGCGAAGGAGACGCCCACGGACAGGGCCTCCACGTCCGAGGAGCCCCGCAGGACCTGGACCGCGCCCCGGCGGACCTCGATAATGGAGGGCAGGGCCATCTCGTTGCCCGCCAGCATGACCACCCGCCCCCCGGCGGCCGCGACGTTGCCCATCGGCTGCCAGCCGGTGTTCCACTCCTCGAGCTCCCCGTTGGACAGGCGGACGGTGCCCAGGTGCCACAGGCCGTCGCGCGCCCAGGAGGCGATGAGGTGCTCCCCGTCGAGCACGTCGAAGGAGTGCGGCCCCAGCTGCCAGGCCGGGTAGGTGAAGGTGGCGTCGGCGGGGTGGAGGGGGCGGGTGCGCAGGGCGCTGGTCCACCCCTCCCGGTTGGTGCCCCGGCGGGGGAACCCCTCGGTGCGGTAGAGGTTGTAGAAGCCCGAGGCGTTGGAGACGTGCACGAGCTCGCACTCCTCGGTCCAGCGGGGCTCGGCCACGGAGTACCCGCTGCCGCCGTCGATGACGACCTGGTCCCCGACGGTCCCGTCCGCTCCCAGGTCGCCCACGTGCAGGGCGGCGTTGTCCCACGGCATGTCCGGGTGGTCCCAGGTGATCCAGGCCAGGTGCTCGCCGTCGGGGGACAGGGTGGGGGAGGAGACGAAGTCGGTGCCCGACACGAGCGTGCGCACCGGGGCGTCGTCGCGGGCCGCGGAGCCGTCCAGGGGGATGGCCACCAGGGTGTTGACCGGCTCGCCGGCGCCGCGGTGGTCCTCCCGGACGGCGTAGACCAGGCCGCGGGCGGTGTCGATCTCCAGGTCCCCGTGGCGTACGTCCCCGTAGACGGTCAGCGGGACCAGCCCGCGCAGGCGGTGGGCGACGTCGTAGCGGTACAGGCGCCCGTCCCCGGCGTGGGAGACCACGATAACGCCCGAGTCCACGGCGTAGGCGCGCCCGCCGTACTCGTGGACGCGGGTGCGCACGTCCACCAGCTCGTCCACCGGCGTCAGGGGCAGGATCTCACCGATCTGGCCGTCGCCGTCGCGGCGCAGGAGGACCTGGCGCCCGGACTGGGAGGCGCGCTGCTCCACCCAGTAGGTGTCCGGCCCGTCCACGCGCACCTGGGACAGGCGCACCGTGCGGGTGGTGATGGTTCCGGGAGTGATGGGAGAGGGCCAGGTGCCGTAGGGCGCGGTGGTGCTCATGGTTCCTCCTGTGGGGCGGGTCGGGCGACGGCGGCGGGCCGCGGCGGTCGGCCGGTGGCCCCTAGCCTACGTGCTCCGCCTGCCGGCGGGCGGTCTCGCGCCGCCCGGGCGTCACGCCCCCGGGCGTCACGGCCCCCGGGCGTCACGGCCCCCGGACGGCGGGACCGCGGCGGGACGAGGCCACGGCGGGGCCGCGGTCTGCGGTTCGAGACCGCTCCGCACCCGCCCGGCCAGCGGGGACGACGGCGGGGCGAGTGCGCACGCCCGCCCCGGGTGCGGATGTCATGGGCCCGCGGAGTGCCTATGCTGGGAGTCACAGCACCGACGGGCCGGCGTGGTACCCGGTCGCGCTCGCGCACACGCTCTGGGAGGACGGATCACATGACTCACCCCTTGGCCCTCGGCCAGCTGCCGCACACCCCGCTGCTCGCCGGTGTGCACGAGCCCGCCGACCTGCGGCGCCTGACCAGCGAGGAGCTGACGGTCCTGGCCGCGGAGATACGCAGCTACCTGGTGACCACGGTGGCGCGCACCGGCGGCCACCTGGGCCCCAACCTGGGGGTGGTGGAGCTGACCATCGCCCTGCACCGCACCTTCTCCTCGCCCCAGGACACCATTATCTTCGACACCGGCCACCAGGCCTACGTCCACAAGCTCCTCACCGGGCGCCAGGACTTCCTCCGCCTGCGCGAGCGCGGCGGGGTGTCCGGCTACCCGGCCAGGTCCGAGTCCGTGCACGACGTGGTGGAGAACTCCCACGCCTCGACGGCCCTGTCCTGGGCGGACG
>ERZ772827.1351-NODE-1351-length-12511-cov-4.916185_pt1 | contig 12511 bp, 9 predicted proteins | sample MGYA00580850_ERZ772827 | MGnify/ENA primary metagenome ERZ772827 (study PRJEB29015, sample SAMEA2737950) | human oral metagenome | biome: human oral; feature: human-associated habitat; material: dental | place: China | collected 2145 ...
GCACGAAGCACCGCTTTGGCGCTCTTGTGTATGACCATAAGGGGGTGCCCTCGCACAGATTCTGTGCGGGGGCACCCCCTTATCAGTCGAGGTCAGTGACGCGACTGGCGAAGCTCCTAGAAGCTACCGGACGCGCCCGACCAACCGTTGTTCTTCTCTTCCTCGAGCTTCTTGCCCACGGTCGACGGAGGAACGTGGACGTCAGGCACGAAGGGACGGGTGAAGCCATGCCCGATGGGATCCTCGACGACCTTCTTGACCGCGTCACCGATCGGCTTGACGAGCGGCTTAACGAAGTCCTCAGCTGCGCGGAGAGGCTCGAGGATCGGGTCAGTGATGTAATCGATGATGTGTTTCTCTTCTTTTTCCTCTTGCGGACACTCGCGAACGGGCTCGTCCAGGGGGGAGCGCTTCGGCTTGTCGCTGCTCGAAGAAGAGCCCTCACCGCAGCAACCGCCGCCGGGGGTACCGCATTCCTTACCCACCTCGCGGATCGCGCTGAGGAAGGCGGGGGCAGCTGCCGTGAGGATGTCGAAGAGCGACTTCAGTTCGTCGAATGCCGCCTTCAGCAGGTTCAGGAGGTTCTGAACGTTCCAGGCCTCGGCAATAGCCCGCTCACCGACGGTGACCGCGGCTTTGACGAGCGACGCGCCGAGCGTGAGCCCCGCGAGCGCCACTCCTTCAACGGCCTCGCCGATGATGTCCGAGATCAGCTTGCATACGTAATCGTGGGTTTTCTTGACGAGTTCAGCGGCCTTGGCAACCGCGCTGCCCACGGTGGCTGACGCGTCAGCCAGGGTGTTAATCGAACCAACAACCTGTCCCTGACGTGCCAGGTAACGGGAGACCGATTCGCCCTTCATGTTCTGCATGGCGCTGGACGATCCGGAGTCGAGCTCGGATGCCGTCGATCGCAGCGAATCTCCGATGGATGCCCAGGTCATGGCCATGCCGTTGACCTGCGCGGAGTCACCGGTGAGCTGGTCCATCCAGAACTTCAGGGGATCGACGTAGTTCAGGAGTATGTCCACGCCGAAGCTGACCAAGCCAGCAAGCCCACCCAAAGCGATTTCACCAATGCCTTGGACAGCACTGAGGGCCGACTCGGCGCCCCCCTTCCAGTCACCGGCATCGAGCTGGATGACAGCGTCGCGGATGTCGCCGATGGGGCCCAGGGCGTCGTCGGACCCGTCCATCCACTCGCTACGGGTATATACCGGCTGTTGAGGGCTCACTTCTTCACTCCTTCAAAAATGAAGCGACGCAGCGTGCGTTCTTCGTCTTGACGCTGGCGGGTCAGGAAGGTCTCGATGTCCTGGTCGCCGTGCTTGTCCTGCTTCTCGAAGAGAGAGCGGACGTCTTCCGGCTTGGACTCGGGGTGAGCCTTCGAGAACTCGTCGATGCGCGCGTTCTGGGTCTTCTGCTGTTCGTCGACGAAGGCGCGGAAACTGGTCTGCTGTTCGTTGCGCTGCTTCGACATGAAGGTGTCGAACTGCTGGGGGGTTGCCGTCGGGTTGTCCTTGACGAACTCGCGGATTTGGGCTTCTTCCTCGGTGCGCTGCTTCGCGAGGAAGTCCGTCATCGAGTCCTGCTGCTGCTTCTGGTTGTCCTCGATGAGGGTCTTTACCTCGGAGATGTCCTCACCCGGGTGCGCTTCGGCATAGCGTTCGAGGGCCTTTGCCTGGTCTTCCTTCTGACGGTCGTAGAACGTCTTCAGGTCGGCGTTTTCCTCGCCGCGCTGCTTTTCGAGGAAGGCGCGGAGCTCATCTTCACCGACGCAGACCTTGTCGTGGCCGGCGAGCATGCTCGCAATTGAGATCTCGTCGTCCTTCTTGTCCTTCTCGAGGCCCTTGATGATCTCCTCGGCGTTGTTCGGCTTGGGCATGGCGGGAGTGCCGCTGACGGGCCCATTCGAGACGGTAGTGCCACCGCTCGGGGGCACACCGCCGCTCGGGGGCACGCCACCGCTCGGGGGAGTACTGGGAGAGTCAGGTGCCTCAGGATTTTCACCGCTGGGAGGCGTGGGGCACGGCTCGAGTTCGTTTCCGGGTCCCTTAACAGTGTCTTCGTTTTCAGACTCAGCCGCGCGCATCCGCTGCTCGAGGTCGATCAGGCAGTTGCTCAGGCGGTGTTCCGCCTGGGCGGCGTCATTGATCATGGCCGCGATGTTCGAAAACTGGTAGGTGCACACGGCGGTGTACTGCATGAACATCAGGCCGAATGCGTTCGTGATGACCTGTCCCAGGGTCTGGGTGGCGGTGTCATAGCATGCGTCGAGGGTGTTGGCGCAGTTGTCCACCTCGCCCGCGTGGCTCACCAGCCCATCCAGGTCGATTGCGAGATCGTAGTTCGACATTGGTATCAGCGCCCGAGCGAGTTCAACACGGGTTCCACGGTGGCGGCGTATGCCTCGATTGCGCCGCCCTCGTCCTTGAAGTCCTGAGCGACGTGCTCGCGGACGAACGTCGCCATGTTGCGCCCGGCGTCCGCATAGGCTTCCATAATCGCCTGCTCAAGCTCGCGGGCACTGCCGCGCATGCCGTTGTCGTCGATGGAGATCTTGGTCATGCGACCGTCGGAGTTCACCTCGACCTCGACGTCCTGGTTGCTATCCGTACCAGAAACACGGGCGGACGTCAGTCGCTCGACGAGTTCCTTGATCGCGTTCGCCTTCTTCTCGGCGGCGGCGATCTGATCCTTCAGCATCTGTTCAAATTCTTCGGGCGTCTGCCTCATCACATCTATCATACGGTTATCTTAATCGACTGAGGCGATACGTGGGGAGCTCTTCGACCTGCGAAACAACGCTACGGATAGCGGAAATTCACCGACCAGAAGGTCGTTCAGGATTGACACATCGACAGGCGCAACCCTGACGCCCGTCAGTCCCGGTGGTAGCGCGGGCTGGTTCCCAGGTGAACGGGGAATTCATTATCCGGACTAAAAGCTGCATCCTCATTCACACCGCGGTAGATGTAGTCGTCGTCGTTCCTCATCAACAGCGGATTGACAGTGCCGTCGATGTAGTCCTCGACGTCCTGCCAGCTCGGCTTCGACGACAGTGTCTTCGATTCGCACGGATTGACGTCAGGCAGCGACGAGGCATTCGCGTTGAGCAGCCCCCACGGGTCAGCTGGCCCGAAACCCGTGTAGTAGTTCCAGTCGCCGTTACTCCCGGTGCCGGTCGTCGTCATGGCCTGAAGGATCTGATTCGCCGTGATCCGCTCGTCGAAGCGCTGCCACGCAATGGCGAGGAAACCCGCGACAATAGGAGTCGCGAAAGATGTTCCCTGCATCGTGAACACTTCTCCGCTGGTACCGCTGCGCACGACAATCGACCCCAGAGCAACGGTCTCGACGCCGTTGCCCCAGTTGCTGTAATCGGTCAGTGACCCGTCCGCATTGATGGTGCCCACTCCGCAGATCCCGGACCACAAGGGCAGCGTATCCGCGGGATCTTCGGTGGATTCATTCCCCATCGCGGCAACGACGATGACGCCCTGGGAAATGGCCCGCGCCATGGCCCAGCGCAGATCTTCGTTGTACAGCGGGTAATTACTCGAGATCGAGATGATGTGAGCGCCGTCGTTGATCGCTTGCTCGATCAACAGCGACGTGTCGGCCTCGCCCCGCGCGTACACGCCGGCGGTCGCGCAGTCGGCGCCCACTTCCTCCTCGCTGTACCCCAGGTCGTATGTGTACAGGGTCGCTCCGGGGGCTACGCCGAACTTCGGTGCCACGAGGACCTGGGCAACAGCCGTGCCGTGATCGGCGTTTTCGAGCAGGGACCGGACCGTGCATGGGCTTTTGTTTTCGATTGTCGCACCGGCCAGCTCAGGGATGTTCGGGTTGACGTGCCCATCGATCATGGCGACGATCGCACCCTCGCCGTTGTACCCCTGGCTATGCAACGAGGCCAATTGGTAGTAGGGGTAGTACTCCTGGTCTGCACTGGTCACCTCCCGGTCGACGGCGTTCGCAGGAGCGGCCGGGACGACGCCAGCACCGACAACGAGCGCGAAGACGCCCGTTCCGAGGCCGTAGATGCGCCGCCAGCGACGCGCGGCCGAAAGCGTCATGTGTCGTCCTCGTCATCCTTGTCGACGGCCACTGGCCTGCCACGCAGGTGCGAGAGGATCACAAGGCCACCAAGAATCGCCGCACCCATGACGACGATCCCGGAGACGATGTAGGTGCGAACCGTCAGGATGTTGTTACTGTTCGCCAGCGTCGGAGATGCCACGGCCGGACGGTTCGGAACGGGGTGGGCCGCCTGATCGGGGTGCGGGGGCCCGTACCTCGTACCGATGTCGTCGAAAGTAAGCGCGTCGTAGGGCGCGACGATGCCCCAGCCGAGTTCGTTCGTGCGCTGATCAGCCGTACCGCGCAGGGCGGTTACCTCGAGGCGGTACTTCCACATGTCCGGAGACTCATTGGGGTACTTGGAGGCCACGAGGGCCGCGAAACCACCGGCGTAGGCGGTCGCGTAGGAGGAGGACGGCAGGGGCGTGTCACCCGAGTAGCCACCGACCAGGCAATCAGCCTGATCAAACCAGGTCGTCAGGATGACCGCGGCGGGCACCGCCAGGTCCACATGAGCCCCATGCACCTGCTGGTCGGAAGCGAAACCGTAGGCGTCCGAAGCAGTGACCGCGAGGACTCCCTCGTAGGCTGCGGGGTAGACGACCTCGTTGTTCTTCTGGTCCTGGTAGGTGTTGCCGGTCGACGCGACGACGAGCGAGCGCCCGCGCACAGCCTTGACCGCCGCCTCCAGGTCCGAGTTCGGATCCTTCGAGGACTGGGCGACGACGATAATCTGAGCGCCATTGTCAGAGGCCCAGCGGATGGCTCGAGCGACGCGTGACATGAAGGGTTCTTGCCCCGGCTTGTCGGCGTTTCCCTGCTCGAGGCCAGTCTCGATGCGCACCGGGAGGATCTTCGCTTCCGGAGCGACACCAACGAGGCCCGACCCCTTCGCCGCGGGAAGCTGGCGGGCAGCGATGGCACCGGCGATCGCCGTGCCGTGTTCGCCAACGTCGACGCGACCGTCGGTGCCTTCACCGCTCAGGTCGATACCGGGCAGGACCACGGAGGGATCCCCCGAGTTGAAGTGTTCGTTGCCCGCGGCAACGCCAGAGTCGACGACCGCAACCGTCACGCCGGCACCACGCGTCAGGTCCCAGGCGCGTCGAACACCCACCTGGTCGAGGATGAGGGGCTGCTGTTTGATGTAGCGGGGAGAGTCCACCGGACAGGTCTCTTCCTGACGCTGCTCCGGTGCCTGCGTCGGCGCATCCGAAGGCGGCGCCGTGGGGGTGGGACGCACGCTCGGCGTGGGTGCCGGGTCCGCGTGCGCGATCGTCGGGCCGAACGCAGAGGATGCCCCGGCCTCGTCCGAAGGGGACACGGGGGCGAGGACCGGCGCGAGCGCGAGCCCCGTCGCCAAGGCGGCACCGACGAGGCCGTGGCGGAGCGCCCGGGTACGCGCGAAGCCCCGTGTCACGAGAGCCCCACTGATGAGGCTGCCGCCTGTGGAGTCATATCGGTACCCGGCGGAATTAGGTTCGCCCACGTCTCTGGGATCGCGGCGACATCATCCTGTTTCCATCCCAGGGCGTTCATCGACACAGTGGGTGTCGCTCCGAGCGAGTGGATGTATCCCTGGTCGGAAACGAAGGCGTAGGCAGCTGCCTGGCCACCCGCCGACGTGATCGCGACGAGCGCCCCGGAGCCACCCGCGACCGTCACGGTGCGCGTCGTGGTCGGCCCGGAGGGCGAGCTCACGGACTCGGCATCGTACGAGGCCTGGACGGCGCGCTGATGCGGCATCGTGTAGAGCCCGAGCTTGGGCACCGCTTTGTTCGTCGTCGACATGTGGGCGCACAGGGCCGTTCGGTTCGAAGCGTCAGCCTTCTGGTCATTCCACACCGGGTCCGAGAAATCCTCGTAGCGCGGCCAGTCCTCGCCGATGAAATCTGCATGGACGGGAGTCACGTCCTTGAACATGTCCGTCCCGAACTGCCTCGTGGCCGGGGCGTCGCGGTACAGACGTGCGGCCGTGGAGTTGAACACCGCCAGCTGGGAAGAATTAACGACCAGGTAGGAGAACTGGACTTCACCCTTCGCGTCGGTCTGCTCGACGACGGTGCCGATCGTCAGGTTCGCGTCCTTAAGAGGGCCCGGAAGGTCGGTCGCAGGCGCGCCTGCATTCGGGATTTCGCTGTAGCTCCAGGATCGCAGCGGCGTGCCGGAGGGGAAGAGGTCCACCCACTGCGGGTCCACCTCGACGGGGTAACCGACGCGGTTCTGGAACGCCAGCGTCCAGTCGCTCAGACGGGAATCTGTCTCGTCGATGAGGTACTTCTTCTCGGTCGCAGCGTCCACGAAGTAGATCGTTTTGCCGTGGTCAGGAGTAACGAGCGCGGAGACGGCGGGTGTCAGAGGGAAGTTCTCTTCCGGCAGCTTCTGCCCGATCCAGGTGTGGTAGGTGTCCTCGAGGTCGCAGGACAGCCAGGTGCTCGCCAGCTGGTTGCTGCTCGGAACGTCGTCGGGCACGCCCGGCAGGCCGATCTGCGCGCCGCGCGGCTTGTCGTCCAGGGACGAGGCACTGGCGGAGATCACCTCGAGGGTGCCTTCCTGGGACAGGAGGCGCGCCGTCGTCACGTTCGAGATCGGGTGCAGGACACCGTTCGCGAGGAAGTAGCGCGCGCCCGTGGACTTGACGTCGATGAGGACGAAGTTCTTGCCGTCCAGGTTCGGGTTTGCGTTGAAGAATCGCATGCCGACACCGATGACGCACATGATGATCGCGACGAGCGCTCCAACAAGCAGAGGCCGTACCGGCGACGGCGGATCGACCTCGCGACCACCGGGAGTGCCCGATGTGAACGCCGTAATCAGACGGTGACGGTTGAAGCGCTGGGCTTCGAGAATATCTTTACTGGACGGCATGACTTACCCCCACAGGTAGACGGCCAGAGGGATCAGGACAAAGAGCGAGAGCACCGAAATGGTGTCCGCGATGCGCGTGAGGTGCGGGCGTGCGCGGGGACCAACGACGTTCGTCACCACGAGGACGAGGGCGGCTGCGATCGCGCAGAAGGTCACCCACGCCAGGCTCGTCGGGTGGGCTCGGGTGGCGAGCGTCGCAGAGACCAGGATCGTCGTCAGGCCCGTCAGAGCACCGAGGAGCACCTCGACGCGGGCGCGAATCGAGCGGGTCTGCAGAATCAGGGAGGCGGAGCCGAGGACGGCCAGGATGAGCGGAATGGACACCGAACGCAGGGTGGGCGCGCTCAGCATCGACACCGTCAGGAAGAGCGCCGCGAGGCCGCCGCCCGCACGCAGGGAGACGACGAACACGAAGGAGGTACTGACCTGGTCGGTGACTCCTTGCGCGGGGATCTGCTCGGCAGTATTGGCGTCCAGGATCCTCACGGGAATATGCGCAAGAGCAATCCAAGGCGCGACCTGCAGGAGGACGACGACGAGGGCGAAGAGGAGGGCGGACACACCAACCTGAGACAGGGCGCCAACCTTCACCATGAGGCCGGTGGCGGCGATCATCGTTCCGAGAACAAGCGGAGCCGCAATGGAAATCCGGTATTTCTTGGGCAGCGTCAGCACCGCGAGCGAGCCGACGAGAACGCCCACACCAACGAAGATCCAGCCGCCCGCGTCCCACTGGCTCTGCGAGAGCCGAAGCGCCGAGGCGGCGGTCAGGAAGGGAACAGTGTGCGCGAGCGCAATTCCGGAGGGGCCGGCGTACTTGCGGCTCACGACGATGGACGTTCCGACGACAAGGAGCGCGGAGACAATGCCGATTGCACCGTAGACGAAGTTGAGTGTCCTGACGCGGCCGGGATCCAAGGAAACGAGGGCGTCCTGAGGCGTGGTCGCCAGGAGGACGGCGGCAACGAAAATCAGGGCAGCAGCGGAGAGCGCGGCGAGCGTGCGAGCATTGTCACGTGTCCAAGGGGTGGACACTCTTTCAACGACTTGCCCGACGGCTTCCGTCAGGTCGTCATAAACCATATCGGCGGCTCCCTCACCGAGGGGTTCGAGCGTCAGCGCGGCACCGGCGCGCACCCCCTGGGCGGACAGAGACGCGGACTGGTCGAGGAGTCGGCCCGACGCGGTTCGCACCGCGAAACCATCATTTGCGGGCTGATCACTGAAAGCTCCGGCGGATTCAACGAGCCCCGGCAGGAGTTCGACCAAGGGGATCGTCTGAGGGACCGTGACATCACTTCGATCCACGCCGTAGGTAATCGTGAGTGGAATCATCGCCACTCCACGAGATGTTTTCGATGCCATTGGATCCTCCCGGTTGCCGCGTGATGGGGTCTGTGGCTACACGACACAACCCTGTAAGTCTAGGTTGTCGGTCAGGTTTTGTCATGATTTTTGCGTAACATCAAAAAAGAGATGAAAACATGGTTAGTATTCATGTGTCCCCATGCTCTCACGCATCCCCGCGAGAGAGTTCACTCATACAAATGGAGGTTCACATGGCAGACCAGCGGGCCGTAGATGGCGCCCTTGCACAGGGCGTCTCCGCGATCGAGTCCACCTACAACGACCTGCAGGGCCACTTCCGTCGCCTCGAGGGCGACCTGTCGACCATCGGCAGCTCGTGGCAGGGCAGCGCCTCGGTTCAGTTCGCCCAGCTGATGCAGCAGTGGCAGGACAACGCAGCGCAGGTTAACCAGGCTCTTCAGGAGCTCGCGGACAACCTGCGTAGCACCGACAAGGCAATGCAGGCCAACGAGGCCGACACCGAGGGCTCGTTCGCGCAGATCCTCGGCGGACTGTGAGAGATTAAGACAGGAGACTGAAGATGGATTTCCAGGTAAATTACGGCGCTCTCGACAGCGCTGCCGCCGACATCAAGTCCGGCGCCTCCAACCTGCAGGGCTGCCTCGATGACCTCGAGAACACGCTGAACCAGCTGCGTTCCTCGTGGGAAGGCCAGGCTCAGGAAGCCTACAACGCCGCTCAGGTCAAGTGGAACCAGGGCCTCGAGGGCCTGAAGGATGTCCTGTCCCGCACCTCCGCGGCCGTGGACTCCGCTCGTTCCAACTACCAGCAGACGGACCAGGCTTCCGCCGCCCGCTTCTGATAGCACCGCGCACACGCGCTGAGGGAGGGTCCGCCCCATTGTCGGGGCGGGCCCTCCCTCGTTTATCCGCCCAGCGCCACCGGGTGACGACACACCCATCGCGAGGGCAACTCCCTCGCACATCGACAACATTTTTCAAAATTAACCGAATGACACAAAATCGCTTACCGCGGGGCCCACACCTACTCGCACAGAGGCCTACAACAGCCGTTATGGCGAGTCTCTCATTCATGATTGTATTGGCGGCCGTTGGACGCCGCGTCTAATTGTCGAAGGTGTTGCGTGTCCGTTTGAGCATCCATCGGCTCGCGGCGTGCCCCGCTCGCAGATTCGCGCCGGCGCGAGTTCCACGCGCCCACAGGATCGCCGTTGTAACGCCTCACCACCGCACCACTCACATCTGCTGGATAACTCCTGCAGCCCCACAGAAAGATGATCCCGTCGCGGCCAGGCCGCGACGGGATCATCAAGCAGACAACGCGTCAGCGCACCGAGTCCGCATCCGCAAGGACGATCGTGGCACGACGCTCGCCCATGAGGATTTCGGTACCCGCGGGCACCTCGACAGCTTGGCCGCCCGCAAGCGCGGAAATACGACCATCAGGCGTTCGGATCTGCGTGCCATTCGCCGAGAAAGCGTCCTCGATCCAGGCACCCGTCGCGGTCGGACCGACACGCATGTGCGTACGCGACAACGACACGGTCGTATCGGGCACGACGACCGAGCGCGTGCCTTCGACGGACGCGGGCCTGCGGCCGATGGTGAGAGGCTCGTCGATCAGCTCGCGCTGTCCGGAATCGAAGATGAGCCACAGCAGCTGAGCGCGCGCGGGAGCAGCCGGGGCACCCCACTGCGACCGGCCCGCGTCACCCCACTGAGAGCCGCCACCCTGCATCTGCCCGGCCGCGTACGCCTCCTGGGCGGCCTGGCCGGCCTGAACCGCGCGGCGGCTGGGCGGCGGGGCGGACACGCCCGCGCCGTTTGCGGCGTGGTAGGGCATAGTTTCGAACGACGGCTCGGAGTACGGGGCCGGGGCCGCCTGCGAATAACCGGTCTGGGCAGGCGTCTGCTGGGCGGGTACGCCCCAGGGATCCTGCGCGCCCGTCGCGGGAACGGCGGGCACGTCGGAGGCAGGAGACGAGAAGGCGGGAACGACGGGCACGTCGGAGGCGGGAGACGAGAAGGTGGGCACCGCCGGAACCGCAGGGGCCTGCGCAGCAGGCGCGTATGCGGGCTGGGTCGGGGCGGGACGATGCGCGTCGGGCATGCCCTGCGGCGGCGCTGCCGGAACCGCGGGCATCGCCGGAGCGGAAGGCACCGAGGGAGCGGAGGGCACAGCCTGCGGCGCACTGTAGTCGGGCGCGTAGGGGTCGTTGGCGCGCTGTCCCGGAGCGGAGTAGCCGGGCGCGGCCTGCGGCACGGGCGTCAGCGGGGCGCTCGGCGCCCCCCACTGGCCCGGCGAGCTGGCCGGGTGAATGCCGTCGAAGCCGTTGGGAGCTTGGCCGGGGCGCGGACGCTCGGAGTATCCCGCCATGCCTGCCGCGCCAGGTCCGGCCGCAAGCGCCGCGTGCTTGCGCAGGTCGACGAGGCGGGTGCGGGTGGGCCCCGTCAGCCAGGTACGGCCATCGCGAGCCAAGGCGAATGCGGCGAGGGGACCAACGACCGTGATCTGGAGCAGCGCGATGAGGGCGATGTAGCCCATTGCTGATCCAAGGGACGGTGTCTGTGTATCGTCCTCGTCACGGATGAGGCAGACACGCATGGCGGCCATGCCGGGGGTACGTCCGGAGGCTCCGAGCATGATCCCGGCGGCGATCACGGCCTCGACGGTGATGAACGCGATGGTCAGGGGCGTGAAGTAGATAAACCAAGTCGCAGCCAGGAGCGCACCGAGGACCAGCAGGTCAATCACGTAGGCGCCGACGAGCCGCGACGGCGTGGCGGGCGCGAACGGAGTCTTAGTGGTGTCAGACATTACAGGACCGCCCTCCAAGCGAACGAGAAGAGACCCGAGGCCATGACCGCCGCGGGCAGGAGCGCAAACGTGCAGAAACTTTGGACGAAATCAAGGATTGTGCCGATGAGTGCGGCGTTGTTCGTGGTTTCCACGATGCTGGTCATGACGACCGTGACAACGCTGATCACGATAAGGACGCACAGGGGAACAAGCGGGAAGAACCAATCGACGCCCTTCAACGCCTTCGTCCAGTCACCGACGAGCAGGGCGCACAACAGCGCGAGAGCGGTCAGGCGCGGGAGGATTCGACCGAGGTAGGTACGGGTCGCTCGCGGCGCGGTGAGCAGAACGATAATCGCGGCGATGACGAGGACCAGGCCTGCGATGCCTTGTCCCATGTCGAGGTCGGGCGTCACTGTGCGGGCCAGAGGGATGCCTCCGGCGAGGACGAACGCGGTCGAAGCGACGACGAGCAGGGTATTGCGTGCCTCGGTGTGCCCCAGGACGACGGCCATGCGTCCACCGGTAACAGCGCTGGGCTTTTGGACGGGAGGCTGACGGATGCGCGAGGCGACCGTCTGGACGGCGGACACGTCGATGAGCTGAGTGTCGGGCACGCGGAGCGACAGACGGGGGGCCATGAGGAAGAGGTAGACGCCGATCATGACGGCCAGCGGCGCGATATCAATGACGCTAAAGAGCGGGAATGCGTCGATCGTGATGAGCACTGTGGCGCACACCCAAGCCAGCAGCGCACTGAGGGCCGACGGGGTGACAGTCAGGGACACGACGGCCAGGGACACGATGAGGGCCACCCAGACGCCGACGACGGGAGCAATCGTCAGCGCGTGGATATCGGCTACCGACACCAGGCCGATCGCACTGTAACCCGCGAGAGCGGGCATCAGGAGCAGCAGAGTGGGACGCGAACGCACCTTGCGCGACACAAAAAGCGGAGCGATCGAGCCGATGCAGCAGACGAGCGAGCAGACTGCGCGCAGCCACACGGGGACGGATGAGACGGTCTTCGCCCACAGGGGGCCGTCCTCAGCGTGCTCGTAGATAGCAAGGGCGGCGTCGCCCAGGATCGGCAGGAGGCACAGAGCGGAAACGGTGCCCAGGACCAGGAAGCAGAGGCCGACGAGGGCGAGGACAGGAGACAGCCATTGGTTGTCCTGGCGGGCTGAGGCCTCGTTAAGTTGCTGAGCGGACAGGACGCGGCTGGACAGAGCAATCGTGGAGCCCGCGGGCAGGTCGCGTCCGAGGACGGCGGAACCCTCGAGGGGACGCCCGTCCGCGTAGGAGACGCGCACTGAAGGCAGAGACAGATCTATCTCCAGCATGGCGCACAGGCCCGCGACCGTCGTCCCTTCCGGGGCGGCGAAATCGGAGGTGCCATCGGAGTCGATAACAGTCACTGACACCATGGTGG
>ERZ772827.1354-NODE-1354-length-12470-cov-1.945228_pt1 | contig 12470 bp, 8 predicted proteins | sample MGYA00580850_ERZ772827 | MGnify/ENA primary metagenome ERZ772827 (study PRJEB29015, sample SAMEA2737950) | human oral metagenome | biome: human oral; feature: human-associated habitat; material: dental | place: China | collected 2145 ...
CACTGTTCTAAATTAATAAATAAAAATTTAGCGGCGCCTGCGGCCGACCTGCATTTTGCGCGCTCGAAGCTAAATCGAAAATTTGCCCTTTGTCAATTTATTCAGCACCGTATTCATGATGATGACGATCGCGAGGATCGCCGTTGCGAGTGCCGAGGCCGTCTGCTGGCTGTGAAAAGTCTGATACGTAAACAATTCCACGCCGAGCGTTTTCGTACTGTTCGAATACAAAAGCGTCGACATCGTCAGCTCGTAAAAACAGGGCATAAAGATGAGAAACCAGCCGGCGACGACCGAAGGACTTATGAGCGGCAGCACGACGTCTTTTAAGCGCTGTACCCAGCCCGCACCCGCAATTTGAGCGGCGTGCTCGAGCGACGGGCTTATCTGCGTAAAAGCCGATACGACGGTGCGCATCCCCATCATCATGTATTTGATCATGTACGCGATAACCATGATGCCGATCGTATTGTAGATATTGATGTGGAATTTTCCGGTCATCGTCATGATGAGAGCCAGGGCGATGACGACGCTCGGAGTGCCGCTTCCGACGGTTATTAAAAAGTCCGGGATTTCGCGCCCCTTAGCTTCGGTGCGTTTTAAAAGCCACGCCATGACGACGCTGACGATCATGCCGAAAGTCGCTGCGAGGAAAGCGTAGGTGATGCTGTTTTTAAACGAGTTTAAAATCGATTTGCGCGAAAAGATGATTTTCCAATAACGCCACGTGATATTGTTTTCGGCGAATACGTCTTTGCCCATGTTCATCGTAACCGACGTGGAAATAACCGTCCAAAACGGAATGACGACGACGAGGATTGCAAAGAGTGTGACGAGGATCGTAACGGGTATTCTCCATCTTCCCAAATCGACGATGGACGGATGCGTCGATTTTCCCGACACGGTGATGTACTCTTTTTTTCCGACGATGAAATTCGACACGTACAAAATTATCAACGCGACCGCCATGAGAAAGACGGCGAGGCAGGTCGCATGCGTGAGTCCTTCGTCATTTCCGATCTGCACGTAGTCGATGATGCGCGTCGTCACCGTGTATATCTGCCCCGGCGCTCCGATGATTGACGGAATGCCGTAGCACGAAGCGGCTGCGACGAATACGAGCAAAGCTGCGGCGATGAGGCTCGGAAGCGCGAGCGGAATCGTGACGGTAAAAAGCGTTTTCAGCGGAGAGGCGCCCGATATGCGGGACGCTTCTTCGAGCGAAGGATCCATTTTTTCCATAGCGCGCGAAATCGTGATAAACGCATAAGGATAATAAAACGTCGTCAACACCCATACCATGCCGCCGACCGTGTAGATATTGAAAGGATTTTGCGACAGGTGGAAAAGTTTTGCAAGGACGACGTTCATCGTGCCGACGGTCGGGTTCAAGAGGCGCAGCCACGCCATCGCTCCGACATAGGGCGGCACCATATAGGTCATAACGAAGACGGTGCGGAATATTTTTTTGCCGTAGAGATTCGTGCGTCCGACAAGCCACGCGAGCGGAAACGAAAGCAGTACGCCGAAGAGCATCGTGAGCGTCGCCGCAACGAGCGTCGTCTTTAAGCAGGTCCAGTTGAGCGCGTATGAGTAGATGTTTTTAAAGCCTTCGAGCGAAAAACGCCCGTTGATAAACATGGAGCGGACGAGCAGGTAGACGAGCGGCAGCACTTGAAAGATGAGCAGGAATCCGACAATCAAAAAGATGATCACCCATTTGTAATCGAAATACAGTTTTTTTTGACTTTCCAATTTATTTTCCTATAGGATACGGCATTGCAGAAAATATCGATTTTCGAAAATACCGTATCGGTGCGCGTAAACGCAAAAATAAAAGCGCGCACAAAGCGTGCCGCTTCGTGCGCAGTCCGGAATCGACGATCGTTTATTTTTTAATCGTGACGTGCTCTTCGAATGCCGTGCGGATCGAATCGCGTTCTTTGTAACATTTTTCCCAATCGATCGGAATCGTCTTTGCATAAGCTTCGCTGTTCGGAATGGAATCGTAGGGAACGTAATCGACATCGCCTCTGACCGAATGCATCCAGCCGTCCACCATGCACTGTTGTCCGTCTTTGCCGAGCAGCCAGTCGGTTACCGCTTCGCAGGCTTTGATGTTGTTGTTTGCGCACCATTTTTCGTTGACCGTCATAACCGTCGACGGGATGCACAGTACTCCGTCTTCGGGGTAGATAACGGCGAGCTTCGAACCTTCTTCCTGCCGTTTTTTCAATACGGATTCTTCGAGTATCATGATTTCTTTGCATTCGCCGGTTTCGAGCTTGGTGAGCGCGACGGAGCCGGATTCGATGGCGACGCGCTGCTTTCCGAGACCGACAAAATATTCTTCGCCGTATGCGTCGAGGAGGCCGACGATCGATGCCATAGCGGTGCCCGACGTGAGCGGATTCGACATGGAACTGTAGCCGGTAAGGCGCGGATCAGTTGCGAAAGCTTTGAGCGTCGTCGGTATTTCTTTTGTTGAATATTTTTCGGGATTGTAGGCGAGAACCATCGTGCAGATGCGTACCGGATACCACGCGCCTTCTTTATCGTATTCGAACGAAAGGGAAGCAGCTTCCGGCGACATATAATTGTGCAGCATGCCGTTTTCTTTCAATTCGAGCGAATAGGCGGGCTCGGCGACCATCATCATGTCGCAGCCGAGTTTGCCGCTGTCTTTTTCTGCAGCGATTTTTGCTTGAATTTTTCCGGTGCCGCCGTAAAAGAATTCCGCTTCGAGTTGCGGGAATTGCGTTTTGAGTTTTTTGCTTACCGCATCGATGACGTCTTCGTACATTGACGTATAGATGACGATTTTGCCGCTGACGTCGTTTGCGGATGCATTTTTATCGGCTTTTTTGCAGCCGACGAAAACCAGCGCAAACAATACGAGTACTCCTGCCAACTTTTTCATAAAATCCTCCATAGGAAGAACCGAATTGATGACATATCGATGATTGAATATCCTTTCGGTTCCGATCAATGCTTTCATTATACTACGAGATTTTCAAAACGCAAGAAAAAAATCGGCACCGATCGTTTTAACACAATCCGGGAAAATTAAATCGCATACAAATTTCTTGACGCTTTGCGCTCCGCTTAGTACATTTATAGTAAATACTTTTACAGGTGACAGTACATGGGTGAATCGGAACAGGAAAAAACGGAAAACGGAACGCCTCTGAACGGCGAAGCGCACGCCGGGATGACAGTGCCGACAGGTGAAGAGAAGGCAAGCGGCGGAAAAGATGCTGCGGACTGCAAGTCGGCTGAAAAGGCGAATAGCTGCGCTTCCGAAAAATCGGGCGAAAAGCTTTCGGCGGAAGATTCGGGTAAAGATGCGCTTTCGGAGCTTAAAATGCAAATCGACGAGCTCAAAAAAGAAAACGCCGATTTGAAAGATCAAGTGCTGCGCCGTGCGGCCGATTTCGACAATTACCGCAAGCGTATGCTGAAAGAAAAACAGGACGTATTCGATTATGCGAACGAAACTCTTTTGCACGATCTGCTTGAAAGTCTCGATAATTTCGACCGTACGGTAGACGCTGCGTCGAACGCGAAAGACGTCAAATCGATCGCCGACGGCGTAAAGATGATAAACGCGTCGCTCGTCAAAATGCTCGAAGACAAGTATAATCTGTCGAGTTACGGCGTCTCAGGCGATGCTTTCGATCCCGACGAACACGAAGCGATCGGAAGCGTACAGGGTCCTGTTGCCGAACCGGTTTTAAAAGAAGTATATTTAAAGGGATATAAGTTAAAAGACAGGATCATCAGACACGCAAAAGTTATGGTGACAATGCCCGACGGTTCGGTTCAATCGGACGAAAAAGCCGGACAGAAATCCGATTCGAAATAATTGAGGAGATATTGAAATGGGAAAAATTATCGGTATTGACTTGGGAACGACCAATTCCTGCGTAGCTGTTATGGAAGGCGGCGAGCCTGTCGTTATTCCGAATTCGGAAGGCGGAAGAACAACCCCGTCCATTGTCGGCTTTACATCAAAGGGCGAGCGCATTGTCGGTCAGCCTGCAAAAAACCAAATGATTACGAACCCCGAAAACACGGTATATTCGATAAAGCGCTTTATCGGGCATCGCTACAGCGAATTGTCCGGAGAAGCAAAACTGGTTCCGTATAAGGTTGTCGATCACGGCGAAGACGTCAGGATCGCTATTGAAGGAAAAGAATATTCGCCGCAGGAAATCAGCGCGTTTATTTTACAAAAAATGAAAAAAACCGCCGAAGACTATTTGGGCGAACCGGTTACCGAAGCGGTAATCACCGTTCCGGCATATTTTAACGATGCGCAGCGCCAAGCGACCAAAGACGCGGGAAAAATCGCGGGTCTCGACGTTAAGCGCATTATCAACGAACCGACCGCCGCTTCTTTAGCCTACGGTTTCAGCAAAGAGCAAAAAAGCGAAAAAATAATCGCCGTTTACGACTTGGGCGGCGGTACTTTCGATATTTCCATCCTCGAATTGGGCGACGGCGTATTCGAAGTAAAATCGACAAACGGCGACACCCACTTGGGCGGCGACGATTTCGACCGCAAAATAATCAACTGGCTCACCGACGAGTTTAAAGCCGACACGGGCATCGATTTGTCGAAAGACCGCATGGCTTTGCAGCGTTTGCGCGAAGCCGCCGAAAAGGCGAAAATCGAGCTTTCGTCGCAGTCGTCGACCGAAATCAATCTGCCCTTTATTACGGCGGACTCGTCCGGCCCCAAGCACTTGCAAAAAACGTTGACGCGTGCAAAATTCGAACAAATGACCGAAGATTTGCTTGAGCGCACCAAAGAACCCTGCCGCAAAGCGTTAGCCGATGCGGGAATCGACGCGTCGAAAATCGACGAAGTGCTTTTGGTCGGCGGATCTACCCGTATGCCTAAAGTTATGCAGACGGTAAAAGAGATTTTCGGCAAAGAAGGTTCAAAGGGCGTTAACCCCGACGAAGCCGTTGCCATAGGTGCTGCAATACAGGGCGGTATTTTGGGCGGCGATGTAAAGGACATTTTGCTGCTCGACGTTACGCCGCTGTCGCTCGGTATCGAAACGATGGGCGCCGTCTTTACAAAACTTATTCCGCGCAACACGACGATTCCTACGCGCAAAAGTCAAATCTTTTCGACCGCTGCCGACGGACAAACCGCCGTATCGATCCACGTATTGCAGGGCGAGCGCGAAATGGCCGCTCAAAACCGTACGCTCGGGCGCTTTGACTTGGTAGGAATTCCTCCCGCACCGCGCGGTGTTCCGCAAATTGAAGTAACCTTCGATATCGACGCGAACGGTATTGTGCACGTATCCGCAAAAGATTTGGGTACGGGAAAAGAGCAAAGCGTGCGCATCGAATCTTCGAGCGGTTTGAGCGAAAGCGAAATCGAGCGCATGGTAAAAGAAGCCGAAGCGAATGCCGAAGCGGATAAAAAAGAACGCGAAAAAGTCGATGCGCGCAACGAAGGCGATTCGATGGTGTACGCAACCGAAAAAACGCTTAAAGAATTGGGCGACAAGGTAAACGCCGCCGAAAAGCAAAAGATAGAAGATGCGATCGCAGCCCTTAAACAAGCGCTTGCGGGCGACAATGTTGAAGATATCAAAGCCAAAACCGAAGCTTTAAAGCAGGCGTCGTATAAGATCGCCGAAGAAGTGTACAAACAGCAAGCTGCACAGCAGCAGGGCGCGGGAAATCAAACGCAAAGCGGCGGAGCCGAACAAAGCTCCCAGCAGTCCGGCGGTTTCGACAAAGGTAAAGCCGACGACGCCGAATACGAAGTGCACGACGACAAATAAAGCGTATATAGGGCTTCGCGATTTTGCGAAGTCCTATATGCGAAACGGATATGAGTGCATAGACCTTTGTCCGGCCTCTCCCGTAAGACGCGAAAACACCTCCGTCCGATTGCGTCGGAGGTGTTTTTTATGATAGTATGGTTACGAATGGGAGCATCTGAAAGTTTCGGTTTTTAGAGGCGCCCGAATACTGATTTTTGGCAGAAGATATGGCGGAAAAACGTGATTATTACGAAGTGCTCGGCGTTGAAAAAAGCGCTTCCCTCGACGATATTAAAAAGGCGTACCGCAAACTTGCGATAAAATATCATCCCGACAGAAATCCAGGCGATAAGGCGGCAGAAGAAAAATTTAAAGAAGCGACGGAAGCGTACGAAGTGCTTTCCGACGACAAAAAGCGCCCCCTTTACGATCAATACGGTTTTGCAGGCGTCGACGGCGCTGCCTCAGGCGGCGCACAGTACTCGCATGCGTTCCACGATTTCAGCGACCTTTTCGGCGGCATGGGCGGCGGCTTCGGCGACATATTCGAAAATATTTTCGGCGGCGGATTTTCTTCTTCGCACAGAAGTTCCGACGGGCCCGCTCAGGGGGCGACACTCCGCTACGATTTGGAAATATCATTTAAAGCCGCGGTGTTCGGCACGAAAGCCGAAATCCGCTTTACGCATAACGAAGTCTGCGATACCTGTCACGGTAGCGGAGGCGCTGCAGGAGCTAAAAGCAAAACCTGTCCTTCCTGTCAGGGAACGGGGCAGATCCGGCGGAGCGCGGGATTTTTTGCGATGCAGCAAACCTGTCCGACTTGCCGCGGAACCGGCACGGTCATCGACAATCCCTGTCAGGTATGTCACGGAACGGGCGTGCAGGAAAAAAATAAAATGATGACGCTGACGATTCCCGCAGGCGTCGATAACGGCAAACGCATCGACATACCGCACCAAGGAGACGCGGGACAAAACGGCGGACCTGCGGGGGATTTGATCGTCGTCATCCATGTCGCAGGCGACCGCTTTTTCGAGCGTTCGGGACAGGACCTCTATTGCGCCGTTCCGATTACGATGGCACAGGCTTCTCTCGGCGCGGAGATAACGATACAGCTCCTCGACGACAAGCGCGTGAGTCTCAAAGTGCCTGCGGGAACGTCGAACGGAAAACTTTTGCGCATCAAAGGCGAAGGAGTGCCGTATACGGGTACTTCCCGCCGCGGAGACCTCTACGTTAAAATCGTCGTGCAAGTGCCTTCCCGCTTGAGCGCCCAGCAAAAGGCGCTCCTCGAACAATATCTCGCACTCGAAAATCCGACGACGTCTCCCGATCTCATTCCGCTCGAATCGCTCAGCCGCTGAAAAAAGGAAAGGGTTATCCTTTTTTTGCCGCCGTTCTTGCGGAAAGAAAATTTGATTTTATCCGCTTATCTTTACGTACGAGGTCTATTCGTCTATACTGTTCACAGTCGTTTGAGCGCGCGGCAAAAACGCCCTCGAACAATTCATTTTAATAACAATGTATCGCAGAGGTGATTGTATGGGTGAACGAAAAAATTATTTTAATTCGATTCCGTGGCGCGAAGCGCGCTTGCAGCTCGGTCACTGCCGATCAATGGCGAAAGACGAATTCGATGACGGAGTGAAAGCGCTCAAAGGCAAAAAGATCGTCATCGTCGGCTGCGGCGCTCAGGGTTTGAATCAGGGTTTGTGTCTGCGCGCGAGCGGTTTGGACGTCGCGTACGCGCTCCGTGAAAGCGCCGTGTCGGGAAAACGGCAGAGCTGGAAAAACGCGGTCGAAAACGGTTTTAAAGTCGGCACCTATGCCCAGATGATCCCTTCCGCCGACGTGATCGGAAATCTGACGCCCGACAAACAGCACACGCCGGTTATCACCGAAGTTTTAAAATATGCACGTAAAGGCGTTACGATTTGGTATTCGCACGGATTCAATATCGTCGAAGAAGGTATGCAGATCCCGAAAGAAGATACCGTTATCATGTGCGCGCCGAAGGGGCCGGGCACGGAAGTGTGGCACGAATTCCAGCGCGGTTTCGGCGTGCCCGATCTCATCGCCGTTCACCCCGAAAACGATCCCGACGGCCGCGGCTGGGCTGAAGCGAAAGCGCTCGCCGTTGCGATGGGCGGAAGCAAAGCCGGTGTACTCGAATCGTCTTTCGTCGCCGAAGTGAAATCCGATTTGATGGGCGAACAGACGATTCTGTGCGGTATGCTGCAGGCGGGCACGATCGTGTGTTACAATAAGATGACGGCGAACGGTATCGCGCCGGGTTATGCGGTAAAATTTCTGCAGCACGGATGGAATTATATTTCGGAAGCGCTCAAGTGGGGCGGCATTACGAATATGATGGATCGCCTGTCGAACCCCGCGAAGATCAAAGCGAACGAACTTTCAAAGCAGCTGAAAAAATTATTAACGCCGCTTTACCGCAAACACATGGACGATATCATCAGCGGTGCGTACAGCACGGCGATGATGAAAGATTGGGACAACGGCGACCGCGATCTGCTTGCGTGGCGAGAGGCGACCGGGCGCTTGGCGTTTGAGACGACCGAAGAATCGAACGATGCGATTTCCGAACAGGAGTATTTCGATAAAGGCGTTTTACTCGTCGCCATGGTAAAGTGCGGCTGCGAACTCGCATTCGAAACGATGGTCGAAGCGGGCATTATGCCGGAAAGCGCTTATTACGAATCGCTGCACGAAGTGCCGCTCATCGCAAACCTCATCGATCGAAAAAAGCTCTACGAAATGAACCGCGTCATCTCCGACACGGCGGAATACGGCTGCGCGCTCTTTGCCAATGCCGCCGTTCCCTTCCTCGAAAAAGAATTTATGCCTTCCGTCGGCATCGATGTGATCGGTAAGGGAATGAACGATGCCTGCAATTCGGTAAGCAATACGGAACTCGTCGCCGTCAATGCCGAGATCCGCAATCACCCGATCGAAAAAGTCGGAAGCCGTCTCCGCGCTTATATGACTTCGATGAAGCCTCTTGCAGAATAATGCGTTTGCGCGGTACAGCCCGTGCGTCGTGCCGCGCTTTCGCATAGTATATTGATACCGCATCGTTTTACGAAAACCTGTCGGCGCGCTTTCCGTTTCGTGCCTAAAAAATTATCAAAAAAAAATCCAAAAACCGCGCAAAAACGGCAATTGCAGACGATTATACTGTCGGACGATTATCGTGTTCGGGGCAATGAAGTTCCCGTTTATAAAGCGAAAATCGTACGGAGAAAGGCCATGAAAAAAATAAGGATCGCATATTTTTTGCCGATTTTGCTTTTGGGTGCGGGATGTGCCGTGTCCGCCGAAGGTGTGAAAGAAAGAGGCGGCGAACGGCAAAGCGGCGCCGAAACGATACGCATTGTAAATTGGAATGCCGAAACTTTTTTCGATGCGCATACCGAAGGAAGCGAATATGCCGAATTCAAATCGTCAAAATCGAAATGGGGAAGCGAGCGATATGCCGCCCGGCTCGGACGCTTGTGCGACGTGATAAAAAAACTCAATGCCGACGTATATGTTTTCGAAGAGATAGAAAACGAAGGAGTCGTATACGATATTGCGAATATGCTCGCAGGCGGCTCATGGGATGCTAAAAAAAATTGGAATTACGCTTCTTTTGCCAAAACGCCCGGCGACGCGCTCGGCTGTGCCGTTCTTTCACGCTATCCGCTCGGAGCGATGACCGTCCACGCTCTCGATATCCGCACTCATGCGAAACAGCCGCGTATGCGTCCCCTTATCAGTTTGTCGGTGTTTGCAGGTTCCAAACGTCTTGCAGTTTGCATCAATCATTGGAAATCGAAATTGGGCGGGGAAAAAGAAAGCGAAATTTGGCGCGATTGGCAGGCATCAGTCCTTGCCGGATTGCTGACGGAATCGGGCGGCACGGCGTTCGTAGCATGCGGAGACTTTAACCGCGATATCGGAGAATTTGCGAAGGGTGTGGAAAGCGGCAGCGTCGTTTTGCACAGGGCGGGTTTCGGCACCGTGTCCGAAAGCCTTGTCAAATCGCCGTGGCTTTCGGAAAACGCGCGCACGATGTACAGTTATTATTATAACGGGACGGGAGAACGGATCGATCACTTTTTCATATCGGGAACTGCGGAAGCCGTTTCGTTTGCCGCCGAAACGGACGGGCCGTGGGCGGACGAAGAAGGCGTTCCCCTAAGGTATGTGATGCTCACGGGACAGGGATATTCCGATCATTTACCGATTGCGGCGAGCATACGTTATTGATTGTTGCGGCAGCTTCAAGCGATCGAAGTTGGCGGTGCATTATTGTTCGTAACTCGGCTTTGCCCTGTTTGCGATGCGCGTCGGCAAATCGAGGACGGGTGTGTCGCCGGTGTTTTTTATTTCATCTCTGAGATACGGAATGACGGTCTGTTCTTTTATGAGTTCCCAATCGGCCGGCAGCTTTTCCGGTACGCCGAGCATATCGGTCGGAGGCGTATTTCTTAAAAGCATTGTTTTGTACAAGGGCAGGATATGTTCGTTTACTTCTTTGATCGAAGAAAAACCGCCTGCGATACCGAATTGATGTATGTCGAGATTTTGTTTCGCTTTGCGTTCGAGTATGGCGCGCTGGGTTTCCGCACTCAAAAACCATTCGATAAAATCGTATGCGGCGCTTGCGTGTTTTGCGTGCTTGGGAATGCCGAGCGTAACAAAGGAATCTTCTATCGGTATTTTATTGTTTTCGTAAATCCAGCGGTAGTCGAGCTGTTCCGATTGTTCGGGCGTGAGGCTGAAAAGAGCGTCGCTTGTAATATATGCGAACAGTGTGCGCCCCGACGTGACGCGTTTGAAGTTCGGCATGGACAGATATTTATACGCGAAATCCTGTTCGGTTTCGGAAGAAGTGTTTACGGTTTTCGACCAATTTTTGAGATAGGCGATCGCATCGGAAAGTTTGTCGGCGTTCCACGTAAACGACGATTTGTATTCGCGGAACTGCGCGCCTTTCGCTTTTACCGCAAAATAGAGAAAGCTGTTCCCCGCCTGCGGCACGAATCCCATGCGGGAGTACGTACCGTTTTTATGCAGTTCGTTGAAAGCGCTTCCCGCCTTTTTTATCTGTTCGATCGACAGCGTGTAATTGTCTTCGACCGCCGCCGTATTTTCTTTTGAAAAGATGACGGCCGGGAGATTGAAACTTACCGGCAAAAGATAATACGCCTGTCTGATTTTTCCCGCTTCGAGAAGAGGAGGGTAGAAAATCGAATGCGCGAGACCGCCTCCGTCAAATATCGTGTCTATAGCTCGAAAATAGCGGCTTGTTTTATCGGTGCGAAGCCACGGATCGACGACGATATCGGGCGGATTTTTTTCGGTTTTGGAAGCGATCGCTTCCGACGGATTTTTTTTATAGACGAGGACGACTTTTTTTTTGTCGTGCGTATTGTTGAAGAGTTCTCCGTATTCGGTAAATTCGGGGATATTCGTCCATATCGTGATAAGCGTTTCGCGTTTGAGCGAACAGCCCGCAAAAAAGAGTGCAAATAAAAAAAGACCGAAAACGGACAGTGAAATTTTTCTGACGCGCATCGCCTGCCTGCCCGTTTGAGAGGATTTGCCGCACGGCAAAACGCCCGCGTTTCTTCCGACCCCTCGTCCGAGTGACGAAGCGGCATTTCGTTCGTTCGGCAGTACGCCGGCTGCAGGCGATTCAGAGGGCACGGTGCATCCCGTCGGCTGCGGCGTATATGTCGGTATACACCGATTCGATTTTATCTTCATCTATGCTGCTGAATGCGACGCGGAGCGTACGGCTGTCGATCGATATGGTGCCGATGCCTTTTTCGGAAAGCAGCTTTTTGCGCAAGGTTTCCGCATCGATTCCGTTGAGACGGAAGCTCATAAAGTAGCCCGAATTGAACGGCAGCGTTTCGATTGCGTTCGACTTATGAGAATCGACAAAGCTCCTTACGGCGCGGTAGCGCGCTTCGAGAATTTTTCGGAATGCGATTTTTTGCGCCTCGTTTTCGGGATCGGTATAGGATTGCATGAGCAGCGACTGAGAAGGAGTTGCGCTGCACGAAACGGAAGATCGTATGACGCCCATGAGTTTTTTTACAAGCGCATCGCAGTGTTCGTCGCTGAATTTTTTGGAAGCGAAGGTAACGAAGCCGCAGCGGAACCCCCACGCGAAATCTTCTTTTGTCGGTCCGTCGATTTTTACGGCAAGCACGTTTTCATGGATGTCGGCGATGTGAGCAAAAAGCGATTGCTCTTCGATATCGTTTTCGTAGTTGAGTCCGAAGTACGCATCGTCGCATATGATTAATAATTTTACGCCGCCGGAAGCCGCCTCTCGTATGATGCGGCAGATTTCAACAACTTCGCTTTTTGTCGGACTGTAACCCGACGGATTTTGCGGAAAATTCAAAAGCAGCCGTACCGAAGAGCAGGCGGCCGCTTCCCTTTTGACCGCATTTTCGAGCGCCGCCATATCGATTTTTTTGCCGTCAAAAAAATTGAATCGATGCAGTTCCGCTCCCCGCCGCGCTTCGGTGATGAGCGCATAGTTGTCCCACGACGGATCCGGAGCGACGAGCGGTTTTTTCTCGTCTATAAAGAGATCTGCGATATAGGAAATGCCCGCGGTAAGTCCCGGTACGAGGACGGGAAGTGATATCTTTT
>ERZ772827.1355-NODE-1355-length-12460-cov-8.780895_pt1 | contig 12460 bp, 9 predicted proteins | sample MGYA00580850_ERZ772827 | MGnify/ENA primary metagenome ERZ772827 (study PRJEB29015, sample SAMEA2737950) | human oral metagenome | biome: human oral; feature: human-associated habitat; material: dental | place: China | collected 2145 ...
ATTCAAGGCCCCAAAAACGCCTCCATCGCACGGTTTGACGGGCTTGGCTGCTATCGAAGTGGTAGCGAAAAACGCTGGCTTGCGGCAGGCAGGCGGGGCGGCTGCAAAAACCGGCGGGCTGGCCGCCGTGATGCAAGGCACACGGACGAAATGCCGCGCCTTTGCCCTGCAAGCGGTCCGTGAAACCGGGCGGCAGACGGCGCTCATGCCGGATGCCGCTCAAAGCCAGGCGGCGGACGCAAAACGCACGCCGGGCGCGGTTCAAGCCAGATTCGGCGGCTTTCGCTGGATTCGGTTGGGTTTGATTTGGCTTAGCTGGGCCGGGCTGGTCAGCCCAACAAAGTGAAACAAGGCCGGGTTCATCCCGGCAAGGCTGGCCCAGCCGCTCGCTTGCTCTTGAATCAGGAGCAAATTCAAGGCCCAAAAAACGCCTCCATCGCACGATTTGACGGGCTTCGTTGCTATCGAAACGGTAGCGAGAAACACTGGTTTGCGACGGGCGGGCGGTGGTTACGAAACGGGCTGCTGGGCTGCCGTGATGCAAGGCACACGGGCGAAATGCCGCCGCCCTGCAAACGGCCCGTGAAACCGGGCTGCGAACGGCGCTCATGCCGGATGCCGCTCAAAGCCGGGCGGCAGGCGCAAAGCGCAAGCCGGGCGCAATTCAAGCCAGATTCGGCAGGTTTTGCTGGATTCGGTTGGGTTTGATGGGGCCGGGCTGGTCAGCCCAATCAAGCCGGGCAAGGCCAGATTCATCCCGGTAAGGCTGGCCCAGCCGCTTGTTTGCTCTGGAATCAGGAGCAAATTTAAAACCCAAAAAACGCCTCCATCGCACGGTTTGACGGGCTTTGTTGCTATCGAAGTGGTAGCGGGAAATGATGGCTTGCGGCGGGCGAACGGGCGGGCGACAGTTGCGAAACCGGCTGCTTGGCCGCCGTGATGCAAGGCGCGCCGGGCGAAATGCCGCGCGCCTTTGCCCTGCAAACAGCCCGTGAAACCGGGCTTGCAGGCGGCGCTCATGCCTGACGCCGCCCAAAGCCAGGCGGCGGACGCAAAACGCACGCCGGGCGCAATTCAAGCCAGATTCGGCGGGTTTTGCTGGATCCGGTTGGGCTTGATTTGGCTGCGTTGCTCGGGCTGGGCAGCCCAACAAAGCCGGGCAAGGCCGGGTTCATCCCGGCAAGGCTAGGCCAGCGCCGCTTGTTTGCTCTTGAATCAGGAGCAAATTCAAGGCCCGAAAAACGCCTCCATCGCACGGTTTGACGGGCTTGGCCGCTATTAAACCCATAGCAAAAAAACGCTGGCTTGCGGCAGGCAGGCGGGGCAGCTGCAAAAACCGGCGGGCTGGGGTGGTTTGATGCGGCGCCTGGCCGGGGGCTGTTCGATGCTTGCCGTTCACGCACAAAAAAGCCCCGGCGTGCCGGGGCTTTTGGAAGGGCTTGGCCCGCGCCGGGCGGGCGCTTCAGTCAGCGCCGCCAGCAATTGGCGACATTGCTTCGTGAAGTGCCGCGCACGTTGGTGTTGGTCAGCGTCAGGTTGCCGCATTCGTCCTTGGCCTGGCCGCCCTGGGGAGTGGCGGTCAGGGTGAAAGCGGTGTTGTTGCTGCTCAAGGCCAGGGTGATCCTGTACCGGCCCGCATCGGTTTGCTGCAGCGTGGCAGGCAGCGCGGTGGGGTAAGTGCCGTTGGCGGTGATGGCGCGCTCCAGCCACTGCGCGGCGGACAGCAGCGCGGTGCGCGCCTCGGCGCGGTAGCCGCGCAGCATGTAGCGCTGGTACGAGGGCATGCCCACGCTTATCAGAATGGTCATGACCAGCACCACGATCATCAGCTCCAGCAGCGTAAAGCCGCCTTGCCGGTGTGTGTGGCGCGGGGCGCGGAAGGTTTCAGGCATGTGTCAGGTTTCCTTGATTGACGGGTTTTCCAGGTCCGCGCTGCATCACTGCAACTGGCGCCAGTTGGGGCGCAGCAGCACGCGGCTGCCGTCGGTGTCGTACTCGGGGCCTTTGCCGTCCGCGCCAATCACGCGTTTTTGCACGCCCTGGCCCTTGACTTTCAGCTCGACCGTCGAGGCCGTGCTGCGCGAAGCGATCTTGTCGTTCACCAGCAAGTCATCGCTGTTGAATTTGCCATCGCCGTTCACGTCCATCACATTGCTGGCGGGGCCGTAGCCGGTTTCAATGTTGATCAGCGTGCGATAGCCCTGGGATGTGCCCACCGAACCCCCGCACGACTCTTCGCCGCCTGAACCGCCGCTGCTGGTGTTGGAGGGCACCATGCTCTTGAGTTCAATGATCTTGGAGCCGTCAAAAAATTCGGGCGACTGAATCACGCGCTCGCGGCTTTCGGGCAGGTCGAAATACCAGCCGCGATCGCTGCTTTGGTATTGCACTTCCTCGTTGCCTGTGCTGGCCTGCGCCCAGAACTTGATGTCGCGCGATGTGCCCGAACCTGACGTGCTGTTGGTGTTGAACACGCGGCCTTTGAGCTGGCTGCGGCCCGTAACGGCAGAGTTGTCAACGCCCGTGTCAATCTTCACGCCATCGCCTTCTTTGGCGTAGCGCGTTTTGTCCAGCAGGGCGTAGAAGGTTTGCCCGGCTGCGTCCGAGCGGTCGCCATCGGTCATCAGGCGGCCCGTGCCAAAGGCCACCATCAGGCCGCCCACGGCGTCATTGGCCCGCACCAGCGGCGCAGAAGTGATGGGCTGGCGGCGGTTCGATGCGTCTGTGGCCACAAACATGGGCTGCGCCGCGCCGCCAAATTTGGCCACGCCCCAGTTGCCTGCGTCGGCGCTGCTCAGGTCAAATTTCCAGAGGTTGCCGCGCAAGTCGCCGGCGTAAACAAAGTCCACTTTGCCGTCGCCGTTCACATCCAGCGGGCGCGGGGTGGACAGGCCGTTGCCTTGTGCGTTTTCGCCCGAAGTGGCGGCCGCAATCAGCTTGATTTCGCCCGCGCCGTCCAGGTACTGCACCACCAGCACGGGGCGCTCGTTGGCGCTGTTGACGCCGTTGCCCGTCAGGTAGGCCCAGCGGTTGTCATTGGTGCGCACCACTTGCACGGGCATTTGCGGGTTGCCTTCTTCGGTCAGCGGCTCGCCGTAGATGTGGCCGATGTCGGCGTTGCTGCCGTCGGTCAGGTCTTTTTTCACAATGGCGGCGGCGTTGGTGGCGCTGAAGGCGCTGGGGTCGGTCACGTCCAGAATGAAGTAGCCCTTGCCGCCGCCGGCCAGCGTGCCAATGGCCAGCGAGCGCCAATCGCGGCCAATGAGCACATCGGCCACCAGGGGCGAGCCGTCCACGTAGTACTGGTGGTTCAGGTCATAGTCCTGATGGGTCAGCAGCGCCAGCTTCGGATACACGCCCAGCGGGATGTAGGCCATTTTTTCCATGCCGGTTTTGGCGGAAAAGCCGTGGAACATGCCGTCGTTGCCGCCCACGTAAATCATGGCGTCGCGGCCGTCTCTTCTGTCGGCAAAGGTGGCGTAGTCGCCAAACGCATGGCTGGCCGCCGGCGCGCCGGTGTACCACAAGGCGGAATTGACAATGTCGCCCTGTCGCGAGCTGCGCTTGCGGAACGTGGTGCCTTCGCCCGCGCGCACGCCGCGTATGTAGTTCAGGCGCTGCTGCGCCACTTGCTCGCTGGCCACTTGCGTGCGCACGGTGCGCAGGGCGGTTTTCTGGCTGTCACTCAGGTTGTTCCACTCAAAGGTGGTGGGGCGGGCGCCGTTGTGGGTGAAGATCAGGCGGCTGCTCACCATCAGGTTGTCGGCCAGCGCGTCCAGGATGTCGGCCGTGGTTTTGCCGTTCCAGGCGCCCCGGCCTTGCAAATTGCCGTCCGTGCTGAGCTTCTGCGCCGACACATAGCCCTTCCAGTTTTTGCCGGTGTCATAGCCGGTGTGGAAAAACTCCACGCCATCGCGGCTGTAAGAGGCCGATGTGGCCACAAAGCCCGACAGGGGCTGCACGTTTTCCACCGCAATTTGCGTGAGGATGGTGCCAAAGGCCTTTTTCAAATCTTCTGCCGAGCGCGCCGGAATAAAACGCCCCCGGCTGTTCAGGGCGATGTGCCACATGTCTGATTCCGTATCAAAGCCTTGTGCCCACGTCTTTGCCCCAGTGACCAAAGCCACATAGTCGCTGCTCCAAGTGTCGGTGGAAAACATGTCGTTGGTGTTGCTGTCCCAGCGCGGCCTCTTGCCATGCATATTCGCCGCATCACCAAAGCCAATGGTGTAAGTCACCATGTTTTGCCAGGTGGAAGGATCGTTTTTCGGATTCCAGTACGGGTCTAAATTGACAGTAAATGGACCATAAGAATAGTGCTCTGGCGCTGTCACACGCATTTGCGGTGTCGTCTGATTAGGAATACCCGGCTGCAAATCTGTTGCCCAATAATAAAAGGCTGCATCGCCAATCATGGCATTATGTTTTTGGGAATTATAAATACGGGTTTGAACGCTGTTTGGTTCATATACTTTCCTATCAGGCAGCACCCATCTTTGATTGGTTTGACGGCCCATTACCGTGTGATCATTCCACTCCCCATCGGTCATGAGAATATGGTAGCTGCGGCGGCAGGGCAAATAACCCGAACTCAAATCACCTGGCTTGGTTAACCAAGGATTCGACGAATCCGTTATGTTTTTTGACAGATAAACTCCGGCTCTCTTCATGGTCGCATTTGTAGGAGTATTCCCCCCTGGTTCCATGGTTCTGACCCATTTCAAGAAAAATCCCCTGTGGGAATTTGGGTCATTATCCCTTCCCTGCAATATTTTCATGTCATTTCTGCGATCGCAGCGACCAGAATAGGAAGGGAATCCTTGGCAATCATTAAACATTTGCCAGGCCAAACGTATTTTTCCGTCGGCCACATCAGGATTGTTTTGTGTAAATGTGACCAGCAGCGCCTCTTTCAGCCGCTTCATTCTTGAAGTTGAGTCGCTATTGCTCGTCCTCGCTCTCATGCTCCCTGAATCGTCCAATGACAAAATCACATTGGGCGCAGGGGCTTTGCCTGTAGCGCCTGCAGGCGATTTGGACAAATCCAGCGGAGCGGCCCAGGCGGCGGGCTGCACCAGCGCGGCCAGCGTGGCCAGCGCCACGGCGGTGGGCTGCAAACGCGGCCAGCAGAATGAAGACTTTTTGTGTTTCATGGCTTTTCTCCTTGAATGGTTTGAATGGGCAAGTGCGCGAACGGGCGCTTCAGGGGTTTCAGGCGTTTGGCGCGGGTGTTGGGCGCCGGTTCAAAGCCGGTGTGTGCGTGATACCACCGATTGCAAGACCACCGGCTCGCCTTCGCCGTTGCCGCGCACCAGCACGGTGATGCGGTAAACAAAAGGCTCGTTTTTTTGCGGCGCGTAGCGCACCGAGTTGGTGTTTGGCGTGCTGCTGCTGCCGCTCATGAGATGGGCGTTGTTTTGGGTGTTGTATTGCATGACTTCCACCCAGTACCAGCCGCCTTTGCCAGCGTCTGTGATGGACAGCAGCGGGTTGCCAGTGCTGGCCGCGCCGGTGTATTGGCCGTAGCGCGCGCCATCGCCCAGCATGGCGTCAAGCGTGGCTTTCGGGGCGTTCCAGAAGTCTTGCGCGCCTGTGCGTTTTTGGCAGATGCCGAATTTGCATTTGGTGGCAAACGCATCCAGCGCCCGCATGAGCGAGGTGAAGTGCGCCCGCTCTTCAGGAAAGAGCACGTCGCCGCCGTATTTGCGGCAAATGTCGGGCTTGGAATTGTCGCGCTGGCACGGCTGGCCGTTGGAGGTTTTGCCCATGATGTCCAGCTCGGCGTCTTGCATGAGCGCCTGCGCAGCTTCAAATGCGCGGGAATAGCTGGCTTCGTTGCGAACCATCATCTGGTTGAGCAAGGCGCTGCGAAAGGCCCACATGGCCAGCAGCGTAGACAGCAGCACCACCACCATGACGACAAACAGCGAGACGCCACGCTGGCGGGCCGGCAGGCGGGGCGGAAGAAAGCGGAAAGCAAGCGGTTTCATGACGGAAAAGGAAACGGGCCAAACAAGAGCTGGAAAAGTAAAAGGCGTGTTCAGGCAAACAGGCGGCAGCGCCCTGGCTTACAGCACGCCCTGGCTGCGCAGCTGCCAGGTGTGGCGCGTGACCAGGTGGCGGCGGCCGCCCTGGGATTGGGATGCGCCAAAGCAGTCGGTGTAGTTCTGGGTGAGCATGGGCAGGCGCTCGTCGCTGGTGATGTCCAGACAGACTTCCAGGCCAAAAACTTCTTCCCATTTGCTGACGGCGCTGGCGGCGACTTTCTGCATCTTGAACTGGCCGCCGCTTTTGCTTTGCACCAAGTATTTGACATTGAAGCCCGCCACGTTGCGCGCGATGGCCTGTTTGTCGGTGCCGCCGCCGGCCTGGTTGACTTCGCAGACCAGCTCTTTTTTGCTGCCGTCGAGCTTGAAGGAGCTGGAGACGGCCGGGTTGTTTTGAGCCACAGTGGCAGGATTGCTGGGGTTGCGCCCGCCGGGCGCGGTGGCCAGGCAGTTGAGCATTTGAAAGCCCTGGTGTGTGCTGCCGCTGCCGTCGTCTTTGTAGATTTCTTCGGGCACGTGCTGAAAGCTGAGGTTGAGCACGGGCGCGTTGTCGGTGCCCGTGCCCGTGACCATGCCGGCGCGGTGATACAGGTTTTTGGGGTCGAAGACGACTTCAGCCATCGGCTTGCTGACGCCTGTGCCCATGTCGCCCAGGTCCAGCTCCAGGCTGCCAGCCTGGCGCACTTGCTGGCCAATGACGCGAAAAACATAGTCGGCCTGCTGCTGAAGCCGCGCCGTGTCGGTGGTGCTGACGGAAAGGCCGCGCGAGGTAAACAGCGCCGTGATGGCGATGATGACGACCACCATGCCCAGTGCCAGGCCAATGAGCAGCTCCACCAGGCTCATGCCGGACTGAAGCCGCGCGGGCGCGCCGCGCCAGGGCTGGCGGCGCAAACACGCCGGGTGGGGCGCCGGGTGGGGCGCCGGGTGGGGAAGGTTGCGTGTATTCATGATGAAACCGGAAAAATGCAGAAGCAGCGAGGCGGCAAAAACAGCGATGACGCAGCGTGTTTCGGGCGTGGATGGATCAAGCGTTAGTCAGGGCAGACGGCGCCGGCGCCCGGGTGGCGGACAGGATCGGGCATGTAGCAGCGCTGCTGCGGGCCGATGTACTGGAAGTGGCAGGTGTAGCCATCCTCGCAGTCGTGCGCGGTGTTGGTTTGCTTGAGCTTGGCGGTGTATTCGGTGTCTGTGCCGCCTTCGCGTTTGCGCTCGTTTTCGCGCCAGCCCACGATGACGCCCAGCTGACGGCGATTGAGGCCCGCTTCGCTGGTGGTCAAAACCACCGCTGCCTTGCCGTCAGGCAGGGTGTTTTTGATGTTTTGCTTCCATTCATAAATATCGGCGGCGGCAAGCTGGGCGGCGTCGCATTTGCTGCTGGCGCAACTGGCGCTGCTGGGGGAGGCGCCCCAGGCGGACTGGTAGGCGCTGAGGTTGCTCAGGCCCGATGGGTTGTTGTTGATGCGCTCGCTCAAATCGCCAATCAGGCGGATGGCCGTGGCGCGGTGCGTGGCCGTGCGGGTGTCGGCCAGCGTGCGCAGCTGCACGCCCAGCAGCGCCAGTGCGCCCAGCGAGAGCACCACCAGCGCCACCAGCGCTTCAATCAGCGCCATGCCGCCCTGGCGGCGCGCAGAAGTGGAAAAGGAAGGGGTCAGCATGAGAGTTCTCCAATCTTCATGTCTATGCGCCCGCCCGAGCTGGTGCACACGGCAATGGCTCTATCACCGCTGGAATTGCCGGAGGCGGGCGTGAAAATGATGCCGCTGGAGCCGATGCCGTTGGACTGGCCCCAGCGGTCGAACCTGAGGGCGGTTGCGCTGCTGCGGACAATGACATTGACGTGCGCGGGCGCATCGCTTTCCTGCAAAGGTTCGTCGCCGCTGTTGAACGTGCCGCTGCGGTCTTTGTCATACGCAATGCCCCAGCCGCAGCCCCAGTTGTTGTTGGCCGTGGCGTGGGCGCAGGCGGCGTCGCCCGGGCGCTGCAACTTGTAGATGATCACGCCGCCGCCGCGTTTGATGGCTTCGGAGCGCGCGTAATACAAAGAAGACACCATGTTTTCGGCAGCCTGGCGCACGCGCCAGCGCTCAATCATTTGGGTAAAGCGGGGCGCAGCCAGGGTGGCCAGCACGCCCAGCAGGGCCATGGTCACCATCAGCTCGATCATGGTGAAGCCGGATTGGCGCCTGCCAGACTGGCGCGAATGCCGCGCCGCTTTCAGGCGCAGGCCCATTGAGACGAATGCGAAGGTTTGCATGCGGCGCATGGTAGGCGCGCCCAGCCTTGCCGCGCCGCTGCGCCGGCCCAGCGGCGGCCTGGACTGGATAAACGGCTTCAGACGCCCGCCCGCCGCCTTGCCACAAGCCCGGCAAAGCGGGTTTTCAGCGCCTGGTTTTCGCTACCACTTTAATAGCAGCCAAGCCCGTCAAACCGTGCGATGGAGGCGTTTCCGGGGCCTTGGATTTGCTCCTGGTTTTGTAGTGAAACCGGGGCTTTTCGCCGCCCGCTTTGTGCAGGCGTTCAGTCCAGCGGCCAGCCTTGCATGTGCTGGCAGGCCAGATCGCGCAGGGCGCGTATCCAGCCGGGGTCGTCGTTGAGCGCGGGGATGTAGTGGAACTCGCGCCCGCCTGCGCGCAGAAATGTGCCGCGCGCGTCTTCGGCGATTTCTTCCAGCGTTTCCAGGCAGTCGCTGACGAAGCCGGGGCAGGCCACGTCCACGCGGCGCGTGCCTTCGCGCGCCAGGTGCGCCAGCGTAGGCTCTGTGTAAGGTTGCAGCCATTGGGTGCGGCCAAAGCGGGACTGGAAGCTGATTTGGCACTGTTTTTCATCCAGCCGGAGTTCGTCTGCCAGCAGCCGGGCCGTTTCGCGGCACTGCTGCGGATAGGGGTCGCCCTGGTCGGCCATGCGCTGCGGCAGGCCGTGAAAGCTCAGCAGCAGCACATCGGGGCGGCCGTGGGCTTGCCAGTGCTGGCGGATGCGCCCGGCCAGCGCGGCCACGTAGCCCGCATGCGCGTGAAAGCTGCCCGCCAGGCGCAGTTCGGGCAAATGGCGCACCGTGCGGCCCCATGCAAAGACGGCATCGTGGACGCTGGCCGTGGTGGTGGCCGAATATTGCGGATACAGCGGCAAAACCAGAATGCGCGCGCAGCCTTGCGCCTTGAGCGCGTCCAGCTCTTGCGCAATGGCGGGCTGCCCGTAGCACATGGCATGCCGCACGGCCACGCGCATGCCCTTGCTTGCCAGATAGCCGCGCAGCAAGCTGGCTTGTTTCGCAGACCACAGCAGCAGCGGCGAGCCTTGCGGCGTCCACACCGTGCGGTATTTGGCCGCCGAGCGCGCCGGGCGCGTGCGCAACACCCAGCCGTGCAGCACGGGCAGCCAGAGGGCGCGCGGCGCTTGCACCACGCGCGGGTCGCCCAGAAACTGGGCCAGATACCTCCGCACGGCAGGCGTGGTGGGCGCATCAGGCGTGCCCAGGTTGCACAGCAATAGGCCCGTGCCTGAAGGCGAGGCATTGTTGGCAAGGGCAGGTTCGGGGCGGTAGCGCATGGGTGCAAGGGCGGCGGGCAGTGGGTAGTGGGCAAGGCGGCCGCAGATGGCGTGCGGCGGCCCTGTGGCGCAAGGCGGCAAGCATAGGCCGGTTCGCTGCCTGCTTGGCTGCCAGGGCCATCGCACGGCGCCAATAATTGCGGCTTTTGTCCGCTTTGCCGCCTGAATGCCCGCATGAATGCCCAATGGAGAGAGCTTTGGCAGGCCCGCCGCCTGCTGGCCGTGATGACAACGCGCGATTTGCGCAGCCGTTTTGCCGGTTCGGCCGGCGGGCTGCTGTGGGCCTGGGCGCAGCCGGCGCTGGGCATTGCGGCCTATTACCTGGTGTTTGATGTGGTGTTTGCCCTGCGCGCGGGGCAGGCGGGCGGCGGCGTTGAGCCGCCGCGCCTGGGCGCTTTTCTCATTGTCGGCATGCTGGCATGGATGGCTTTCAGCGATGCCGCCCAGCGCGCGATGGGCAGTCTGGTGGATGCGGGCGCTTTGCTGCAAAAAAACCCTTTGCCGCCCGCGCTGTTTCCGGCGCGCGCGGCGCTGGCCAGCGCCGCCGTTTTTGCGCCGCTGCAACTGGCGCTGGCGCTGGCTTACTGGCCCATGCACCACGGCGCGGCGGCGCTGCTGGCGCTGCCGCTGCTGGTGCTGGGGCAGGCGCTGCTGGCCTGGCAGCTGGGCTGCCTGCTGGCGGTGCTGACGGCTGCGCTGCGCGATGTGGCGCAGGTGGCCGCTTTTGCGTTTTCCGTGGGGGTGTTTGCCGCGCCCATTCTTTTTCCCATGAGCCTGTTTCCGCAGCGCTGGCAGGCGCTGCTATGGCTCAACCCGATGACAGGCTGGGTGCTGGCCTATCAGCACATCTTGCTGCAAGGCCAGTGGCCGCCGCTGCAAGCGTGGCTGGCCATGCTGGCCTGGCTGGCGGCGCTGGCGGCGCTGGCCAGTGTGGCGCTGCGGCGCGCTGGCGAACACATCCGGGAGTGGCTTTAAGCCGCCGCGCCGCAAGACAGGGGCTGTTTCGCTATCGGTTTGATAGCAGCCAAGCCCGTCAAACCGTGCGATGAGGGCGTTTTCGGGGCCTTGAATTTGCTCCTGAAAACGAAGCGGGGCGGCCTGTGCCGCCCCGTCCGGGAGTCTGCCTGGCGGGCCTGAAAGCCCATCACATCAGGCCAGTTTGATGTCCACGGGGATGTTGCCGCGCGTGGCGTTGGAGTAGGGGCAGACCTGGTGCGCGCCATCAACCAGCGCTTGTGCGGCGGCGCGGTCCATGCCGGGCAGGCTGACGGTCAGGCGCACGGCGATGCCAAAGCCATGCACCGTGGGGCCCAGGTCCACTTCGGCGTCCACGGCCAGATCGGCCGGCAGGGTCACGTTTTGCTTGCCCGCCACCACTTTGATGGCGCCAATGAAGCAGGCCGAATAACCGGCGGCAAACATTTGCTCGGGGTTGGTGCCCGTGCCTTGCCCGGGGGAGCTGAGCGTCACTTGCAGGCGGCCATCGTCGCTGCGGGCCTGCCCGTCGCGCCCGCCCGTGGTGTGCGTGCGGGCGGTGTAGAGCACTTTGTCAAGCGCAGTGGTCATGGTTGTTTCCTTTCGTCTGTGGAGTGAAGGCTGCGATTGTTGGCGTTCATGAACCCGCTTGCAGCTTCACGCCGCAAAACAACGCTGGAGACGGTGCTTTCAGCCGGGGCCATTTGCCAGAACGCGCCAAATCAGGCAGCGCCGCCGGGCGGCAAGGCGAACCGGCTGTTTTCTTGCTCCTGATTCAATAGCAGCCAAGCCCGTCAAACCGTGCGATGGGGGCGTTTTCGGGGCCTTGAATTTGCTCCTGAAAACGGAGCGGCCCGCCGGGGGCGCGCACCATGAACGCAGCCTGGCGGCGGGCCGCCGCGCGAAAAGGGCGCTCCTACAATCGCGCGCTTTTTTCGCTTGTCGCTCGTGGCGGCCCCAGGCTTGCCGCCGCGCGCCTTGCTCGGATTTGCTTTTTCTTTTGTGCCCGCCGTGACTTACGCCCAGGAAACCCGCCGCCGCCGCACCTTCGCCATCATCAGCCACCCGGACGCGGGCAAAACCACACTGACCGAAAAGCTGCTGCTGTTTTCGGGCGCCATTCAGATTGCCGGCAGCGTGAAGGCGCGCAAGGCCAGCCGCCACGCCACCAGCGACTGGATGGAAATTGAAAAGCAGCGCGGCATCTCGGTGGCTTCCAGCGTGATGCAAATGGCCTATCGCGACCACGTCATCAACTTGCTGGACACGCCCGGCCACAAGGATTTTTCGGAAGACACCTACCGCGTGCTCACCGCCGTGGACTCGGCGCTGATGGTGATTGACGCGGCCAACGGCGTGGAAGCGCAGACGCGCCGCCTGATTGAAGTCTGCCGCCAGCGCGACACGCCCATCATCACCTTCGTGAACAAGATGGACCGCGAAGTGCGCGAGCCGCTGGATTTGCTGGACGAAGTCGAGCGCGAGCTGGGCATGCCCTGCGTGCCCATGACCTGGCCCGTGGGGCAGGGCAAGTCCTTTGGCGGCATCATCAATTTGCGCACGCAGGCCATGACGGTGTTTGAAGCGGGCAGCGAGCGCCGCCCGCAAGACTTTGAAACCATTCCGCTAAGCGAAAGCGCCGCCTTGCGCGCGCGCTTTGGCAGCGCTTTCGACGACGCGCTGGAGAGCATGGAGCTGGCCGTGGGCGCATCGCCCGCCTGGAGCCACGAGGCTTTTCTGGCGGGCCGGCAAACGCCGGTGTTTTTTGGCTCGGGCGTGAACAACTTTGGCGTGATGGAAGTGCTGGACGCGCTGGTGGATCTGGCGCCGCCGCCGCGCCCGCGCGTGTCCACGCTCATCGTGAACCGCCAGCCGCAGGAAAAAACCGT
>ERZ772827.1360-NODE-1360-length-12419-cov-3.918554_pt1 | contig 12419 bp, 10 predicted proteins | sample MGYA00580850_ERZ772827 | MGnify/ENA primary metagenome ERZ772827 (study PRJEB29015, sample SAMEA2737950) | human oral metagenome | biome: human oral; feature: human-associated habitat; material: dental | place: China | collected 2145 ...
GATCAAACTGAGACCGTCGACACTCAGAATGAGAAAACAGTAGATGTAGAGTCAAATGCAGATAGCAATAAGCACGAACGTACTTTTACTCGCGCTGAAATTGGCAAGATGTTAGCTGCTGAACGCGCGAAGTGGGAAGCTGAGCAAGCTACAGCTCTTGAGCAAGCTAAAAGCGAAGGTGAACGGCTAGCCAAGTTGACCAAAGACGAGCGCGCTAAAGAAGAAGAAGCGAAACGAATCGCTGATTTGGAGAAGCGCGAGCAGGATATAGCTGAACGTGAGATGAAACTAGCGACTCAATCGCTCTTGGCAGATGAAGGCTTGCCACAAGAATTTTTAGATCATGTACTCGCTCCGACTGCTGAAGAAGTTAAGGCTAAAATTACGGCTTTGCGCAATGTATTTGATAGCGAAGTTGAAAAACGCGTAAACGAACGACTAGTTCAAAGCGCGCCGCGTCGTGGTACTACAACAGGAATCACGAAAGAACAAATTATGGCAATTGAAGATACCGACAAACGTCAGGCTGCGATTGCCGAAAATATCAATCTTTTTAGAAAGGGCTAGAATATGGCTGAACAAAAACTAACTACTATGGCTAACTTGGGCGAAATCAAGTCTATTGATTTTGTTAACAATTTTTCTAAAAATATCAACGACTTGTTGACACTTTTGGGCGTCACACGTCGTCAGGAACTTACAAATGACCTCAAGATCCAGACTTACAAATGGACTGCTGATGTGGATGCAACAAATCCGGGAGAAGGGGAAGACATTCCGCTTTCTCAAATGGTTCGCACTAAAGATCAAGCACATGAAGTTGCGTGGTTCAAAAAGCGTCGTTCAGTATCTGCTGAAGCAATTGCACGTCATGGTGCTTCTGTTGCTATCACGGAAGCTGATACACGTTTGATGCGTGAAATCCAAAACGGAATCAAAAACCAATTCTTCACATTCCTGAAAGCAAATCCCGCTAAGAACAAAGGCAAAGGCTTGCAAGGTGCACTAGCTCAAGCTTGGGCTAAAATTTCAACATTCAATGAATTTGAAGGTTCACCTATCATTTCATTTATCAATCCGCTTGATGCTGCTGAATACCTCGGCGATGCAGGTGTAGGTGCTAATGCGTCAAACGTTTTTGGTTTAACTCTGCTTAAAAACTTCCTCGGGATGCAGAATGTTATCGTAATGAACGGCGTCCCTGAAGGCAAAGTGTATACTACTGCGGTGGAAAACCTTGTGTTTGCATACTTGGATGTAGCGAACGGAGATCTCGGTGTATTGTTTGCTGACTTTACAGATGAAACTGGTTTGATTGCAGTTGCTCGTGACCGTGCATTGAAGAATCTTACATTCGAATCTGTATTCTTCGGCGCTAACGTGCTATTTGCTGAGATTCCTCAAGGTGTTGTAGAAACATCTATTGAGAAACCCTCAGCAGCAGGTGTACCAGGAGGTTAATGAACGATGGCGATTGATACGAATGAGATTTTGAAAGAAATCAAATTGTTAAAAGGGGTAAGCGATACTGCGCAGGATGACTTGCTGACTTTGACCATCAAAGAGAGCACAGAGCGCATCCTTGCCTTTGTCAATCGCTACTCTGAAACATCAATTACGGAAATTCCAAATAACGCAGCCTACATCGTCCGCGACGTGGCTATCAAACGATTTAACAAGCTGAATTCTGAAGGCGCTAAGGCCGATAGTGAAGAAGGAAGGGCGTTTACATGGGAAGACAGCTATTTGTCTGAAGATGATAAGCAAGTCCTTATTTCTTTAGCTAGCAAGCGAAAAGCTCGAGGAATTGCTCGTTTTATCTAGGAGGTGATTCTATGATTTATAACCAAAGAGTTATTTTAATCAAAGAAGCTGAGCCTAAAGATGAACTTTTCGGAGATACAACCCAAAGTGAAATTGGCCCTTTACCATGCCAAGAAAGTTCTCTGACAAATGCAGAACAGATCGGTATTTTTGGGAAGTATAACCTGGATAGCTTCAAGTTACATCTTCAAGGAATCCATAATGATTTCTCTGAGGTTGTATACAAGGGCAAACGTCGTAGCATCCAAGGGAAAAAATATCACAAAAATAGCACGGTTATTTATCTATGAGTCTTAATTATAAAGTAAAAGGGCTTGACCGATACATTCGTACTGTTGATCATAAGGGTAAAAAAGCAAAGTATGCTGTCGATAAAGTTTTAAATCGTTCAAGTTTACGAGTGGAACGTTTAGCTAAGCTATACGCTCCATGGGATACTGGTTGGCTGAGTGAAAACATATACTCAATGCAAGAAAAAATGCTTGGCTATAAAGTCATTTCGCCTGTTTTTTATTCGATATATGTCGAGTTGGGGACACGAAAAATGGCAGAACAACCTTTCATGGAGCCAGCGATGAGAGAGGAATATCCAAAATTGATGAATAACCTTAACAAAATGTTTAGGAAGTAGGTGGCGATGAATTCTCCAACAACCAAACTATTAAATAGCTTAAGAAATAAGTTGGAAACCTTGAATGTTCCAATCCATTTTAAGCTACCTGACGCGTCCGTAGCCGAGCCTTTTTTGGTGATTGGAGGAATTGCATCTGATACATCAAAAACAGCGCAGACGGGGCTGATAATCGAAGACAGCACGGTTCAGATTGACATTTACCTGCCTGGTAACAAAAATCGAGCGTATGCTGAAGATATAAAATCGCAAGCGATTCGATTGTTAGGGCGCAACACAAGAACTACTTCAACTATATTGATGGATAACTCAATCGGTCGAGAGGTCTATCATATCGTTATCAAGACGACCGAAACAATATTATAAACAAGGAGGTCCTGACTAGATGACTGAAAAAGGACAAGTGAAAATTACAACAGCAAAACCAATCGTTGGTAAGAAAGTATTTTACTTCATCCAATCGATCCATGCTGAAAAAGGAGAGGGAGCCTTGCTTCCTGCATACCGTACAGACGGAACAACTACTCTTGGGGGCGAATACCAGGATGAGCAAACACAACAAGGTCGCTTGCTTGAAAAATCAAGTGACGAGCATTCAATTGAATTGACTCAATACTTTGCGCCGATGGATCCGTCAGTAAATGTAATCTTGAATGCTCAAGCTAAAGGCGAATCAATCAAGATTTGGCGCGTCATTGTGGATGAAAGTGTTAAGGAAAAAATCGGGGAAGATCCAGATAAAAAGGATGCTTATCCTGCGAAGTTTGGCTATGCTAAAATCACTGATGATGTTGAGTTCAACGATGGCGTGGAAGAATTCGTTGAACTTTCATACACAGCTGGAATTGTTGGCCGTTTACAAGACGGGAAATTCCCACTATCTGCTGAGGAATTGGCTGTGTTGAACAACATCTACGCTTACCAAAACCCAGGCGAAACAACAGGCGACTACGATAACATCCAGCGCTAATCTATCTAAGAAGGGTGACTGTCAAAGGTCACCTTTTTATTTTGTTTGTAAAAGGAGTATATACACATGGAATTTAATGTTGCAAAAAAAATCGTTGAAATCAAATTTGACTATCGCTTAATGTTCAAGATTGACAAAGATATGGCGACTAAAGATGCAAATGGCCAGTCTGCGGGAAATGGTGTTGGTGCGCTATTTTTCAAAATTGTCAATCGTGACGACCAAGGGATTGTTGATTTGATTCAATATTGTGCAAGTAAAAAAGGTAAGGCAGTGTCTGAAGATGAAGCTTTAGCAGCTATTGAAGCACGATTTGAAAAATCGGAAAACGATGATCCTCAGGAAGAACTATTTCAGGAAATTGAAGAAGAAATGGTGCAGTCAGGTTTTTTCAAGAAGAAGATTTTGAAATATATCGAAAACATGAAACTTGGACAAGAATTGGCACAAGCTCAAGTGGAAGCTGGGGATCAAACAGCAGAAGCTCAAGTCAAAGCAATTTCAGAAATTATTGGCAAGATGGAAAACGCGGTATCTTAACAGAATGCGCCAAGCTCGGCCTTACTGATCAAGAAACCATTTTGTCTTGTAATAAGTGGGAGCTTGATGCGATTTTGGAAGGTCTTTACTACAAACAAATTGAAGAGCGTGAAGCTCTTTCAGGTTTAGCTCTTGAACTGAGATATACATTGAATGCCAAAAAAGTCGATGCGAAGAAACTCAGTAAAAAGAGAGATAAGGACAAAGTTCGAAGGATTTTTCATCCAGACAAAAAGAAAGAAATCAAAAACAAAAACGATTTTGTGGCATTGCTTGAAAAAGCAAGTCAGATGTTTGCAAATAGAAATTAGTAACAGAAGGAGGTGGATGTATGAGTTTTGATGGTTCTATATATGCTTATATTGGGGCAGATACTAAAGATTATGAAAAATCAATGAATGAAATTGTATCAAATACAAAAAAAGCGTTCGATGATGCACAAAAAGCTGCGGTCAATAGTTCAAATCAAATGATTCAAAAAATAGGTCAATTGATGAATAAGCTCGCAACTTCAAATGCTTCAATCGGTCAAAAAATAGGCCAAGGATTCAAAGGCGGTTTAAATATCGCTCTGGGCGAAATCCAACGTATCGCATCCAACATCGGTCAAAGATTGCCCGAACCCATACAAGCAGGTTTGGCAAAAGTAACACAAGCGTTCACTAGTTTAAATTCTAAAATTTCAAGTGCTTTATCTCCAATTTCAAATAAATTTTCACAATTGGGTAGCACAATAGGAAATGCCTTTAATTCTTCTTTAGGAAAAGTAAATAATTTTACAAATCAAGTTGGCAATTCTTTAGGCGGGAAGCTTATTGGGAAAATAAGCTCCCTATCTGGAAAAATTACAAGTGGGATCGGTAACGCCTTTCAACAAGCGGGTAGTAAAGCCGCTAATGCTTTGATGGGGATTGTGAATCACACAAATCAAGCGGCATCTGCTACAAGCAATCTTATCAAGACAGCTCTTGGTATTTCGGCAGCATACGCAGGATTTAACTTCATCAAGAATGCAATCGGCGGTGCGATTACCAAATCGGCAGACTTTGAAGCGCGTATGAGTAGCATTAAGGCTGTTACTGGTTCGAGTGCTGACGTCATGAAACAATTTCATGATGCGGCAATTAAAGCGGGTGCTGATACAGCATTTTCTGCAACTGAAGCAGCGGATGCCATTGAAGAATTGGCAAAAGCTGGGGTATCTACAAAGGATATCTTAAATGGTGGTTTGACTGGCGCATTGAACTTAGCCACTGCTGGTGAACTTGACCTGAAAGAAGCTGCGGAAATTGCTTCAACTGCCTTGAACGCCTTCAAACGCGACAATCTCAGTGTGGTAGATGCAGCAAACCAATTAGCGGGTGCTGCGAACGCTTCGGCAACAGATGTCCATGAATTGAAATACGGGCTTTCTATGACTGCAGCTGTCGCTTCTGGACTAGGACTATCATTCAAAGATACAACAAATGCTCTTGCAGTATTTGCTCAGAATGGTCTAAAAGGTTCTGACGCGGGTACATCGCTTAAAACGATGCTGATGAATTTGCAACCTCAAACTAAAGGTCAATACCTAGCTATGAAGAACTTAGGGATCATTACAGAAGATGGCGCTAATAAATTCTTCACTGCCGAAGGTAAAATCAAATCATTTGCTGAGATTTCCCAAGTGCTAAAAGATAGTTTGAGCGGATTGACACAACAACAGCAACAACAAGCGCTTAAAACTTTGTTTGGTACTGATGCGGTTCGTGCTGCAACTATCGCGATGAATGAGGGGGCAGATGGCGCGAATAAGATGCAAGCGGAAATCAGCAAGGTTACTGCTGCACAAGTTGCTGCTGAAAAGTTAAACAACTTAAAGGGAGCTGTTGAAGGTCTAAGCGGATCGTTTGAAACTTTACAGATAAAGCTTGGTGAATCTGTATTGCCACTCTTTACTACAATTGTAAAATACGTGGACAAGTTAGTTGATAAATTCGGGCAATCCAAAGCGCTTCAAAATTTCACGGATGCAATGGCAAACATCAATCCTGTTTTAGACCATTTCTTGAATGGTACAAAATTATCCGATGGTGTTATGGATAAATTTACAAACTCTATGGCATCAGCTGCGCCCATTTTAAGCCTGGTCGGTGGATTGCTAGCTTTTGGTCCTGCTACTAAGGGCTTGACAAAATTGACAGGTCTTTTAGGTGGGCTTGGTGGCAAAATTAGTAGCTTCGGCGGTGCTATGGGTGGTATGTTCAATAATGCTGCAGGATATATCGGAGCATTTTCTTCTAAAATCGGAGGCTTACCTGGTGTCTTGGGAAATGCTGCATCCAGAGGTATTAGCATTCTTGGTATGATGTCGCAAGGAATCGGCTCGGTCATGAGTGTTGCTTTGGCAGCTATCGGTCCTGCTGCAATTCTTGGTCTTGTAGTGGCTGGATTGGGGATTATTAACAACCAATTTGGCACTCAAATAGACCAGTTACTAAATATAGTAACGACTAAAGGACCTCAAATTATTCAAAATCTTGTATCAGGCCTAACAAGTCAAATTCCTGCTTTGATAGCATCAGGCGCAGATTTGATAGCAAAATTCGCCAGCGCTTTTGCGACTATGTTCCCTGTTTTGGTACAGGCTGGTGTTGATTTAATTGGTAGTTTAGTTCAAGGTGTAGGTCAAAATGCTACATCTCTAATTAGTTCAGCAGTTACTGTGATTGGAACATTTGTGCAGTCTATTGCTAGTGCGCTTCCACAGTTGCTTGGTATGGGTGTTGAATTGCTTGCAAACCTTGTCCAAGGTGTCCTAAACAATCTTCCACAGATTTTGCAATCAGCTCAACAGGCAGTAACTACATTCTTGAGTGGCCTTGGCCAACAAATGCCAAACATTATTCAGAATGGTATCCAAATTTTACAGAATCTTATTAACGGTATTATTCAATCATTGCCAACGATTCTAAGTATCGCTGTTCAAGTGATCACTTCCTTTATCCAGGGGTTAGTATCTAACTTACCTGCGATCATTAGTGGCGGTATACAGCTGATAGTATCTCTAGTTCAAGGAATCATTAATAATCTTCCACAGATTGCTCAATCTGCTGCCCAAATCATCGGCACATTAGTCACAGGGTTAGCAAGTTCAATTCCTCAACTCATCCGTGGTGGCATTGAGCTAGTTGCAAAACTAGTGGTTGGTTTAGTAGCTGGTTTGCCAAAAATTCTTGAAGCTGGGGCGAATATCATCTTTGAACTTGGAAAATCTATGCTAACTGCAATACCTGAAGCTATTGGCGGGGTTGTATCTGCGGTAGGAGACTTCTTTGGTGGTATGTGGGATTTCGTTACTGGAAAAACAAACGAAGGAAGCGAAACAGTCAAGACTAAAACGACAGAAATGTCAGATCATGTGTCTGCTAAAACGACAGAGATGTCAACTAACGCAACATTACAAGCACAGACAATGCAAACGAATTTAGGGGCGTCATTTGATTTGATGGGAACTAGTACAGCGGGTACGATGGCAACCATGCAGACGAATGTTGATACAACAATGCAGAGTATGGCTGTTACCGCTGGGACAAACACCCAAACTCTGGCAACAAATGTACAAACAGGAATGACTCAAGCACAAACAAATGCGACGACACAGGCACAAACTATGCAGGCGAATGTAGGTTCTAGCCTCGATACTTTGAGTGCAACAGCAGGAGCGACCATGACTTCCCTCCAAAGCGTATCAAATACAGCTTTTCAGGGTGTAAATACAAACGCTACAAATTCTACCTCTCAAGCATCTTATAATGTTCGAGCAAACTACAACGCAATGCAGTCTGCCGCGGAAACAAATACCGCTGCGGTCCAATCTGCGACGGAAAAAAACCTTGCAGCAGCGGAACGAGCAGCTCAAGAAAAAACTGCAAATATCGCAGAAAATATTACTAAGAATTTGAAGAATGCAGAATCAGCAACTATTAGTTCTATGGATTCTATTTCAAGATCAATAACAGATGGATTAAATCGGATTGATTCATCTGCTTCAAATTCAGGTAGCAAGATTGCACAATCATTCACTGAAACATTTGACAAAGCCAAAGACGTTACACAAGAAGGAATGACCTCCCTTGTTCATTCCATGGAAACGGGAATGAGTGGAGCAATAGGGGTTTCTTATAGTGCTGCTAGTTCTATTAGTTCAACTTTTAGCATACTATCCTCAACTTTAAACCTGGTTGGGCATAATGCCGGAATGGGCTTATATAATGGGCTTTCAGGTATGGCTGGTAGTCTTTACTCGCTTGCGTATTCAATCGCATCTAACATCGCACGGACAATGCGTTCAGCATTGGATATTCATTCGCCTTCCCGTGTAATGAAATCTATTGGTGGATTCACAGGTGAGGGGATGTATAATGGTATGTCTGATTGGGTTCGCAAAATCAACGGCGTGGCAAAACAATACGCTACTGCAATTACTGATCAGCGATACGGAGTAGATAGCTTGATTACTACATCGGCAAGCGTAAATAATACAGGCTTGCGCTCGTCTCTTGAAAATCTTAGTGACGATGTCCGAAATTCTCAATTATCAGACGCTAAATTTGAAATCCATAATGAAATTGTTGGTGACAAAATCTATACGACTGTTAAAGAAAGAGAAGTTCGAGATCGTATAAAAGGTGATTACTTTGTTTATGAATAGGAAGGCTACGAAATGGATTTACTGATTACACATGCTAACGCTGAGACTAAATTATCTCAGCTTGGCATCTATAATATTAAAATTGAAGACAGTACGCCTTCTATTGAGGTAGACAGGCGCACTGTCAAAGGTCGAAGCGGGTACATTCACGATGGTCTGACACTTCGCCAAAAAACAATTAAAGTTTCTGGAAGGCTGGCAGTTGCTAGCCTTTCGGCTTTTATGGAAAAACAAGACGAGCTTGCAGGTTGGTTATATGGTAATGAGCCTTATTTCATCACTAAAATGCATCCTGTACAAGATGATTTGTATGAATTTGAGTTACCAGGGGCGAAAACGGGGGATTTAAACCTTTTGGATATTCCACACACACCTTGGAAATACCGTTACAAGGTACATCTTAACCGTGAAATTGAGTTTGCTTTCATTGGTAAATCAGAAGCAGGCTTGAAGTATGATGTTTCTTTTGAATTTGTAACAGCTGAAATACCGTATGGTGAGACAGTACCTCGAGAAATCACCTTGTCGGGTCCGTATATTACTTATCGTGGCACAGCTTCATTAAGTCAATTCGAAGTACCGTTTGTTGTTGAGCTAACCTCTGATGCTCAGCAAACCAATTTCTTTGTAGAAATTGATGGACGCCGTTGGAATTATTCCCATACTGCGACGCCGATACAACCAAGGGAGAAGATCCTTTTATCAGGGGTCGAAACAAGTATCTATCGTCCGGGTGGTACTCAAAACCTCAATATTAACAATCGGACTAATTATGAGTATTTTATCATCCGTCCGAATCCACAGAAACAAGTCAGTTTTTCAACAGATTTTCGTGGAACGGTCAAAATATTAGGTTTCAAAGAATTGTACAAATAAGGAGGTGATAGATTGATTACATTTTTAGACTCTCAGCAAATTGAAAGAAGTGCTCAAGTTGGTTTTTCGACGGTTCAATCGGTGAATGGTGAATTATCTATAAAGGGAACGATCTACACGAATGATGATGTTTTAAAGAACATTGACAGAGGTTGGCGTTTTCGATTAAATGATGAATATTACCGCATCGTTTACGTTAAACCCATTGATACAGGGAAACAAATCGAAGTCGAATTTGACGCAGTCCACCAATTCTTTTACGATATGGCTAAATCATCGATGTATGAAGTGCTGGATGGAACATATTCTCTTAGATATTATCTTGAAGCTATCTTCAAAAATAGCGGTTACAAATTCGATCTTGATGTTGATGTGAAGTCGATTCGTAAAAGCGATTTTGGTTGTAAGTCACGACTTTCTCTTTTTAATGACATTATTAAAACTGCAGGCGTTGAATTTTTAGTAAGCGGCCATCTTGTTCGTATTAGGAAATCAATCGGATCGGACCAATCTACACTCGTTCGTAAAAATTTCAATATGAACGAAATTACCATTGAAAAAGACATCAATAGCTTTGTGACTTACCAAAAAGGGTTCGGCGCATGGAAAGACGAAACGGATCGGACGAAAGGTAGATATGAATCCGAATACGAAAGTTCATTAGCTAAAATATATGGACGGATTGAAGCTGAGCCAGTTGTCGATGAGCGATACAAAGAAACCGGCAAGCTTTTAGAACGATTAAAACAAAATGTAGATAATTCTTATAAAATCTCAATCGCAATCGATATGGAAGATTTATCTGCTGCAGGGTATAAAACCTCGACTCCCGAAGTTGGAGATTACATCATGGCGATTAACGAAACGTTGGGAATTCGTAAGCGAGTTCGTATTGTTTCATTAGAAAACAATTATGATGTATCTGGCAAGTTGATAAAAAGAAAAGTTGTTTGCAATGATATTGGTTCTGTTCAAAGATACTCTTCAGAGATGAGTGTTTTATCTCGCTCTGTGTCGGATTCAAAAAACGAAAGTTCGAAAGCAATTGAAACAGCAATCAAGGCTTTGACGTCAGCTGAAGGTAAAAACACGAATTATTTCGGTGATAAAAAACCTTTAGACAATCCTCCAGGGACAATCAAGAAAGGCGACCGACTCTTCCTGACTGCTGGTGACGAAACAGAACTTTATTTTTGGAGTGGGTCGGAATGGGTTATCGAACCTACAAGATTTGATAAAGAAAAATTCAATGTGGAATTCGACAAGAAAGCTGAAGTTATAAACAAAAACATCCAGCAAGTTGAGAGTGAAGCCGCAACTGCTTTAGCTAAAGCGGGAGCAAATGCTTCGCTTATAAAGGAAACTCAGAAGATTAGCGAGCAAACGAAAAAACAATTGGATTTACAATTTGCTGACTACAAGCAATCAGTAGATGGTAGATTCGCAAGCCTGAGTACTAGAGTGGATGGCAAAGCTAATCTAGTAGATTTTCAACGTGTACAAGAAACAAGCAAACTATATGAGAGGATCATTGGCAATAGCGAGTCTGATATCGCTGAGAAAGTCGCTCGCATAGCTCTGACAAACCAACTGTTTCAAGTTGAAATCAGTAAAATGGTAGACATTCACGAAAATCTATACATATCATCGAAATCCGAGAAAGGTTTTTTGACCTTCGAAGGCGGTATTGCTGGAGCTGATCAGAAGAAAAAAGAAATTGTTTCGGACCTGATTGCCGTCACACCTAAAACCAATATGGTTTTTCAGCACTGGGTAACAGTTCCGTCAAATGATTCCGACGGAAAAGCGTGGTTCGTCTGGCAATTTTTTGATGGGTACAAGAAAAAAGTATATGAACGCTTTTCTGGGGAAAATGCCTACAAAATCGTTTCAGGTAAACAGCATAATGTGAATTTAGTTACGGTTCCAGAAAAAGCTCGTTTCGTGAGAATATCAGCTCGGATGTATGATGATGGGTTAATTAAAATTGAACGTGGATCAATTGCATCAAATTATACTCAGGCGCCAAACGACACATTAAAAGCTGTTCGCTCGATTCAAAGTCAGTTGGCTGGCTCGTGGTCAGTTCAAAATATTAACTCAGCTGGAGATATCATCTCTGGAATCAATCTGGGCGCTGATGGTAGAAATCGATTAATAGGAAAATCGTTTCATATAACTGGAGAAACTTTGATTGATAACGCGGTTATAAAATCCGCCATGATTGAGAGCGTCCTAGCTGATAAAATCACAACCGGAACGCTAAATGCAGCCAACGTCAACATCATCAATCTTAATGCGAATAAGATTGTTGGATTGGATGCGACCTTCTTGCGCGGGAAAATCGAGAATGCGATTATTGATTGGCTGGTAGGTAAGACAATAATCAGTCAAAATGGCTCAACAACTCTTAATCTCCAAACAGGAGTTTTTACACTCAATAATGAGGATTCCTCGATTACGTTTAGTCGAAGTTCCGACAATACTGCAACTAATTTTAGTAAGAATGGGATTCATTTTTTAAAAAATAGAAAAATTATAGCAAGTATTGGACAATCCGCTTTTTCTTCTATCCATGATAACAAGCATAAACCTGGCTTTAGTATCACTTTACCTAACAATCAAGGTATAAGTTTTTCTGGCTATAATAACAGCTCGTTTTTCGAAATAAACCCATACGAAAATAGTTTATCAATACAATCAGGCTTTTCTTTATTGATTGGGTTAAAGACTTCGCAAAGTGTCTCTTTAGAACATTTTTCGGGGACTGTGAACAATGTAAATTATTCTGGATTTAGAACAAAAGGAACACGTCGTCAAGAATTACTATTTTACGCAGATGGACGTATAGAAATCACAAGAGGATAAAACAAATGCAATTAAAA
>ERZ772827.1361-NODE-1361-length-12413-cov-3.717187_pt1 | contig 12413 bp, 10 predicted proteins | sample MGYA00580850_ERZ772827 | MGnify/ENA primary metagenome ERZ772827 (study PRJEB29015, sample SAMEA2737950) | human oral metagenome | biome: human oral; feature: human-associated habitat; material: dental | place: China | collected 2145 ...
GCCGGACTGTTAATCCGTAGGTCCCTGGTTCGAGCCCAGGTCGGGGAGCCAAACACACAGAGGGACGCAGCCGTCATGGCTGCGGCCCTATTTCTTCTTGCGTAGCCAGATTGTAACCTCGAAGTAGGTTGTCCATCCGATCTGCGGCTGCTTGCAACATACCCGGCCCCAAGTGCGCGTAACGCTCAACCATCGCTTGAGTTTTCCAACCGCCAAGCCGCTGTATCTCCCACGTAGGTGAACCCGCGCGGCGCTGCCATGTCGCCCACGTATGGCGCAAATCATGCCAGCGAAAATCCTCGATGCCTGCACGCTCAAGCGCCTCCCTCCAAGCTCGCGTAGAAACCTGCGTTACCGGCTTGCCTTGATAGGTAAACACATAGTCGGAGTGACAGCCACGACGCTTACGCAACACCGATAGAGCCGCCGCATTCAGCGGAACCGAATGCGCCGTTCCGTTCTTGTGTTCCTTCGCACACACCCACGCAAAACGGTTTGCCTCATCCACGTTAGACCAGCGCAAATTTTTAACGTTGGCTTGCCTAAGCCCGGTCGAAACAGCAAATAGCGCCATATCGGCCAGATGCTCAGGAAGCTCCCGATACAGCCGGTCGAACTCCTCCAAAGTCAAGGCACGAACTCGCCCTTCAGGTTCCCGAAAAAGCGTGACCTTCGGAATCCGCTCAATCATTTCCCATTCATCACGCGCCTTACGCAAGATAGATCGAATCAACGCCAGATAGCGATTAGCCCGCGCCGGGCTAGCCACCTTCAGGCGGTCTTGCTTGATGCGATCGAGTAGCGCCCTATTAACCTCCCCAAGCTCTTTCCCCCCTAGATAGGGGTTCAGCCAGCGCAACAAAGAGATGTCTTCTCGATGGGTGCGCTTGTGCCCGGTTTCCTGCAGCCACCGGTTCGCAGCTTCATCCCACGTATAGCGCGGCCTGATATTGAGCTTGTCAAGGTCCCAGCGTTGCGCCTTGAGCTTGTCCAAATACTCTTGCGCCTTACGCCTGTCGGTCGTTCCAGTGCTTTTTTGCAGTGGTTTCGACTCTCCTCTAATTGGAGGCAGCTTAATCCACCAATACGGCGAGTCCTTGCGGCGGTATGGCTTACTCATGTTCTTTGCGTTCTTTCAAACGGTATGCCTCGAATGCCTCCGGGGGATGCACCCCCGGCCCCCGCCCCTTGTTGAGTCAATTGACTCAACAAGGCATCAAACGAAGCGCACATGCAGAAAATCAACTGCTTGAAATTCAGAATGCCTAGCGCCGTCATGACACCGCCGCCAAAGACGTATCCAGCATTTGCGGATTTCGCCGAACGTGATAGCTATACGGCTGGATTCGAGTTGGATAGCCCTCACGCCGCAGGCGATCCACCACTTCCGCATAGTCCCCACCAAACACCTGCAACGCCAAATTAACGAGCTTTCCGCAAACACGTTTGGCATTCTCAAGAGCAGCGTCAAATGAAACCCGCGCGCCTTTGGCAATGGTCTTAATCACCGATTGCTCTTCGCTCAAAAACGACAAACAGGGATAAGCACCTGCAAGGTATTGACCCGGTGAAGTCAGCAAGTCATAGGGAATATGACGATCTTGCGCGTGCCACTCCACTTCTACGCGCGTCCACCCGCTAGCCGGATCGCCAAGCTGCTTCCCTTTCTCATAAATACGACAGTATTTACCACTAGCCCGGCGACCAATGCCAAGCGTTCGCCCTTTGACGGACACTTCTTCCAGCCAATCGCCAAAACATTCATGACTCGGTTTGCGGCCACCAGAGCTAAACCCATTTAAGCGATATTGCGCAATCGCCCAAGCGATATTTAACTTCTTGCCTTCAAAATCGTCATAGGCCACATCTACGCGCTTTATGGCAGCCCGGTGATATTTAAGCCATTCAGACAAAGACGACCAGTCCTTAACCCGAGAACACCCCTGCCCCATCAAACTAAAGTAAACGCGCCCGTTCTGGCTTTCTCCACCCCATGCAATCACGCCAGCGCCATCACCGAAACGCGCTGAATAGCGAAAACCGAACAAGCCCCGCCGGTATTCAAGTTCCCCGAGATCGAGGAATTGAGACATTTGATCAAGAACCCACGCATAAGAACGATCATTCGGCGGAGTAATCGAAAAAGCCAGTGCATCGATAAATGCACAAGAAGCCGGAATCGCCTTATCAGGTTGAGGGTATCGAATAATCGACGCCCTGCGACCATCGCTCAATATTTCAACAGGTTCACCCGTTTCATGATCAAACCCCACAAATTCGGGTTTATGCAATGGCTGCTTTCTCCCCGTGGTTACTACACGGGGCGCAAACCGCTTTGGCGGGGCCTCGGCAGAGCGCGACGCTGCCCCGCAAGCGGGGGCCCCTTCGCGCCCAGCCGAGGCCCCGCGTTCGCCGGATGAAAAAAACCGATCAGAATGATGGGAAAACATGTTACGAACTCCAGTGTTTTGGGTTCGCAACAGACATGCGGCAGCGAACCCCTAAAAGTTGAGGATTCGCATCAGCATGGTTTGCTTGCTTGGGACTTGTGTTTGCCTAACCGAATTCGGGGGAGGGTGATCCCATCTCTAGGTGGTCGTTGCCCGTCGGCGGTCTTGATTGTGCCCAGCGCAGTCCGTAAGGTTCCTGTGGACTAAGCAGTTAGATGCAGGCAAGATATTAATGCGAACGCCTAAGCATGTCTAGCGCTAGACCTGCTTTGCATCCAAATCTTCCGGCTCTGTATCATCCACGCGACGAAATGAATAAGTCACACGTCGGCGTTCAACGTCGTAATTCACAAAAACCTTGAACCGGGGGCCAAGCAATCGCAGCAAAACCGGGTCATCCGAAAGACTATCGGCAATGCGCATTACATACGGCTTCGCACGATCTGCCGAAAAAGGGCGAACGCGTTTATTCATACCGTTCCCCTTTTCCAAGGCCAGAAAACAGGGGATTGCACCACTCCGATTCACAACCCCCAAGCACCATCCAATAAAACATTTTCATTTAAACCCTTTGTATAACCAATAGACAGCATTTACGGTTACTCCCGCAATGTTTATTCCCCTCTATCCATGAAAACAACAAGAACCCATTTCAGATGAATCTCTCTGTTAATCCGTAGGTCCCTGGTTCGAGCCCAGGTCGGGGAGCCAAATTCAAAGAGGGCCGCAGCTTCATGGTTGCGGTCCTTTTTATTTTTGCGTAGCCAAAACAGCCAGCCACTCAATAAAACCAACCCGGCTGCATTGCGTGATTTGCCAATCCATAAATCCAAACAAATAAAAGGGATGCCGTTGCAAAAACGACATCCCCTTTTCTTTGCCCGGTTTCCGCCGGGGCGTGCGGGTCCTGCCAATACAAAACAGGCGCGTTTGCGGTAATCAGGCCGGCTGCAAAAAGCCTCTCATCAAAAACCCACCCATAGCCCATGAATTACCAGGGTGGCAATCAGCAAGGCAGTGCCAATCAGGCTTTTGCGCTTGTAGTTTTGCACTTCGTCTTTCAAATCGTCCGAGGGCTGCTCGCGCTCCAGGCGGCTGACGGCCCAGGCCCGCAGGGCAGCCATGATGGCGTAAAGCGCAAAGCAAACGGCAATCAGCAAGGTAATGTGGTTCAGGCGTGGCGCCATTTCAAACTCCGTAGGAATAAAGCCAGGGCATGTCCAGCAGGCGTTCGCCCAGCAAGCGCATAGCCATATTGCGCCCCCAGAGCATGAAGCCGCTGGCGTGAAAAATCTCGGCATTGCGCAAGGCGCGCTTTTGCACGCGGGCGCAGCGCATCCAGCGCCGCTCGGCGTAGCGCGCCAATTGCTGCGGCAGGGCCTGCTCGTCTTTCAGGCACAGCCCCAGCGCCTGCGCGTCTTCTATGGCCATGCCCGCGCCCTGCGCCAGATAGGGCGGCATGGGGTGCGCGGCATCGCCCAGCAGGGCCACGCGCCCTTGCGCCATTTGCCCGGCCGATTGCACGGGGGGCCGCACGCACAACTGCCACAGGCGCCAGGCGTATGGGTTCACGCTGGCCTGCCCGGCCGCCTCCAGCAGCTCCCGCAAGGGCGCGCACACCGCGCCGGTCTGGGCCAGCAGATCGTAGGCATTGGCTTGAAGGTCCCAGCCCGGCTCGCGCGCTTGCTCGGCCTGCGCGTCTTGCGTGATGACCACCAGGTTCAGCCATTCCCCCCTGCGCACGGGGTATTGCACGGCGTGCATGCGCTCGCCCAGCCATAGCGTCACGCACGAGCTGCGCAGCGCGGCAGGCAAATCGGCCTGATTGAGCATGGCGCGCCAGGCCAGGTGGCCTATCGGCTGTGGCGGGCCGTCGGCCAGCAGGGTTTGCCTGACGGTGCTCCACAGGCCATCGGCGCCAATCAGCGCTTGAGCCTCGTGCTCGGCCTGCGCGGTGAATGCGCGCACGCCCGCGTCGTCTGATTCCCAGCGCTCCAGCGCCTGCCCGTTGTGAATTTGCGCGCCCGCCTCCTGCGCCGCCTCGGCCAGCAGGGCATGGCAATCGGCCCGATGAATGGTGACGTAGGGCGCGCCATACAGGCGCATGGCCCGCTCGCCCAGCGGCAGGCGGCCCAGGAGGCGACCGCCTTGCGCGCAGCGCACTTGCAGCTCCGGCGGAAAGGCCGCCACGGCCTGCAACTGCGGCCCCAGCCCCCAGCCTTGCAGCACGCGCGTGACATTGGGGCCCAGCTGAATGCCCGCCCCCACTTCGCTGAAGGCGCTGGCGCGCTCCAGCACGCTGGCCTGCCAGCCCGATTGCGCCAGGGCAAGGGCAGCGGCCATGCCGCTGATGCCACCGCCTGCAATCAATACTTTCTTCCGCGTCATATTTGGCAATTGTGACTTCATCGCCACCCCTTGTTTCTCATTTCACAAGCTGTAAAGTCAGCTTTCAGACATCCTTGGTTTTCCGCCTGATTTACAAATTCCTGCCTGGCAACGATGCAATTGCCCAATCAGCACAGCAAACTGCTCAAGCGCTGTACCCACGAAGCGGTCTTTCTGGCCTCATCCATGTTCGACCGAAGCGCCGAAGCCGCCCGGCTCACACTGGAAGAGGCCGAGCAGCAATCGGCCACGCCGGCCCACCGCCAGCAACTGGCCGATGCCATGGTAGCCCTGGCACGACACCGGGGCAAGCTGCGCACGCGCTTTCCCGCCCGGCTGGAAGTGGCCATCAACCAGGCTCTGATGGCCGCCAGCGAGGCCGATCTCACCCCCGTTCGCCACTCCAACCTGGCCTCGCTGGAGTCCGTCACCATCATGGCCGATGCCGACGTTTCGCAATTTGTCGAAACCTCGCGCCTACAACAAACCGTGCTGCCCGTGGTGGACGAGCGCCTCACCCGGCTGGACACCCTGATGAGCTCCGCCCTGGGCCTGCCCGTGGTGCGCGCCGATCTCAACCCCATGCGCCCCGAAGTGCTGTGCAACGCGCTGATGGAAGTGCTCGACGAACTGGACGACAGCACCGAAGTGCGCCACCTGCTGCTGCGCCACCTCACCCGCCCGTTTGCCGACGAGATCAACCGCCTCTACGCCACCGTCATCAAGCTGCTGGAAGAAAAAGGCGTGCAGGAAGCGCGCTACCGCCTGCGCCTGACCGCGGGCGGCACGCGCTTTGCAGGCGGCGGTGGTGGCGCAGCCCGCCCGGCGGCAGCCGGTGCCGGCAATGAGGGCCTGACCAACCTGGCCGCCGGCGCGCCGGCATCAGGGCGCGGCGCCGGCTTTCAGATGCCGCCTGCGGCCGATCTGGCCCGCGCCGAATCCAACCTGTCCTACGACGTGGTGCATGACTTTCTCTACCGCCCCCAGTGGGCCGGCGAGAACGACGCCCCCCTGCCGCCCGGCTTTTACCAGGCCGTGCAAAAGGAAATGCAAACCTGCGCAGCCGTGGCCGCCTCCACCCAACTGCCCAGCGACGCCGAAATCTACGCCGCCCAGCAGGAAAGGCGCGCCCTTCCCGTCATGGAGCGCCCACCCCAGGAGCTGGATGTGCAAGCCGTGCTCTCGCGCGAGACCTGGGGCGAAGTCGCCTCCCCGCAAGCGCGCACGCAAACCCTCATCCACCTCAAATCGCAGGCCCGCAAAGTCAGCCAGGTCATCGGCCTGGATGCCGTGCGCGCCCTCATCGACCAGGTCGCCGGCGACGTGCGCGTGCTGCCGCCCGTGCGCGAAGCCTTCGTCGCCCTCGAACCCGCCCTGCTGCGCATGGCCCTGCGCGACCCCCGCTTCATGGGCGACGAGCAGCACCCCGCCCGCCGCATGGTTGAAGCCATCGCCCAGCGCAGCTTCAAATACAACGACGAATTCTCCAGCGAATTCAACGCCTTCATCGAACCCGTGCGCCAGGCCGTGCGCGACCTCGATGAACAAAAAACCGCCGGCGCCCAGGACTTCGAGCGCCATCTCAAGGAGCTGCAAGAGCGCTGGTCCGATGAAGACCTGGAAGACAACGTCAACCAGGAACACGGCCTCAAATCCATCCACTTCGCCCACGACCGCCAGGCCCTGGCCGACAAAGTCGCCTGGGGCTTCAGCCTGCGCCCCGACATCGAAGGCGTGCCGCGCATCGTCCTGGACTTTCTCTACAACACCTGGTCGCTCGTCATCGCCCACGCCCAGCTCACCGACACCCGCGGCCAGATCGACCCCGGCGGCTACCTGGCCGTCGTCACCGAACTGCTGTGGAGCGTCAACCAGGAAGCCACCCTGCGCCAGCCCGCGCGCCTGTTTGAAATCGTCCCGCACATCGTGCAAACCCTGCGCAGCGGGCTGGACATGCTCGACTACAGCCCGCGCGAATCCAAACGCTTTTTCAACGCCCTGATGGGCTACCACAACCCCGTGCTGCGCCTGCGCCGCGCCCGCTCCGCGCTGGATGCCGAAGCCTCCGGCCTGCCCGCGCTGTCCACGCTCGATCTGCCCGAAGAACAGCCGCCCCACCCGGCCGACCAGGGCAGCGCCGACTTTGAAACCCTCAAAAGCGACACCAGCGAACAACCCTGGCTGGCCCAAAGCGAACGCACCGCCGCCGGCTTTGAAGCCGTCGAAGCGGACGACACCAGCGGCATGGGCGACATCCCCACCCTCACCGACACCCTCCCGCCAGGCGCCCACTTTTCTGAAACCCAAATCAACGCGCTGCCCAGCTTCGACGCCCCCACCACCATCATGGCCGCGCACCCCGACGAGCAGGCCAGCGACGACGAACGCGCCCGCTGCCAGGCCGAACTGGCCCGCCTGCGCGAAGACGTCTGGGTCAACCTCTACTCGCACGGCAAATGGCTGCGCGCGCGCCTGACCTGGATCAACGGCAACGGCACCCTCTTCATGTTCTCCAGCCAGGGCGGCCAGCCCCACACCATGACGCGCCGCATCTGCGAAAGACTCATACGCAGAAACCACCTGCGCGTCGTTGACTCCGGCGAAGTGGTGGACAAAGCCATGCAATCGCTGCGCGAAAAAGACCGGCGCAAAAAACGCCAGCCCACCCCCGCAGCCTGACCCCTGGCAAACCACGCGCCCACACCCCAGCATTTCGATACAAGATTTTGCCTAAAAACAAGGCAAACCGCCCGCAACGCCCGTCAGTGCTGCGAAGCGCGCTATCAAAACAGGAAAAATCTGTGGATAACTCGCTCTTCCCGAAGGCGTTTTGAGTGCGGAAAGCGGGCCGATTTCCGAAAACCGGGCCGCTTGCGTGGGGTGCAAAAAGCTGCGGGCGGGGGGAAGGCAGCGTTTGGCGGTTTTGGTTTTTTCCGCCTTGCGTTTGGGCCGCTGGCGGGCCGAGGGTTGGCTTGGGGGATTGGAAGCCGGCGTTTGTTCGGCACGGGTCAGGCCGGATTGCCAGCGGCTGCGTTGGGTTGCCGGGCGAGTTTGTCTTGTATTTGGATACAAGCTTTTGCTTACCCAATAGGCAAACCGCCCGCAGCGCCCGTGGATGCTGCGCTGGGCGCTATCAATTCAGGAAAAAACTGTGGATAACCCGCCCTTCCCGAAGGCATTTTGAGTGCGGAAAACAAGCCGGTTTCTGAAAACCGCAAAGCGGGTGCGGGGCGCAAAAGCTGTTCGGATCGGGCGAAAGAAAGCGCCCTGCGGGCTTTGCCTTTTAGCCGGGCATGGCAGGCCGATCTGAATTGCCTATCAAACAGGCAATCCGCCCGCAGCGCCCGTCAGTGCTGCGAAGCGCGCTATCAAATCAGGAAAAATCTGTGGATAACCCAAGTCAGGCAGACGCTGCCTTCACGCCCTGGCCCTGACCTTGTCCCAGTCCTGAAGCGTTTGCGCCACCGACTTGAGCACCGGGCGCGATTCGCGCACCGTGCCAAAGCCTGCTTCTTGCAGCGTCTGCGCGATGCGCGGGTGCGTGGCGATGGCCCACGCCTGCGCCCAGGACTGCCCCGGCATGGCCGCCAGCAGGTTGTCCACCGACTCCGAGCTGCTGAACACCCACACCGTGCCATCGCCCGCCGCCTGGCGCGCCAGCGCCTTTTGCTCGCTGGCAAACACCGGCGCGCGCCGCCAGTAAACGGCCACGTGGTCCACCGTCAGGCCGCGCGCCTGCAATTGCTGCGTCAGCCAGCTGCGCCCCTGCCCGCCGCTGGCCGCGCTGGCCGGCCCCTCGCCCCCGCGCACGATGAGCACGCGCTGGCCCGACTGCACCTGGCCCTGCACGCATTCCCACAGCGCTTCCGAGTCGAACTGCCGCGCATCCAGCGGCGGCTGCACGATGCGCTCGGGCGGCCAGCCCTGCGCGCGCAGCACCGCGCTGGTGCCCGGCCCCGGCGCCCAGGCTTGCGCCTTGGCCGGCAGGCTGAAGTTCGGCATTTGCGCGCAGATGCCAAAAAAGTGCTGCGCCGCATTGCCGCTGACGAACATCAGCGCCGCATATTGGTGCAGCCGCCCCAGTTTGGCCTCCAGCTCGCCCGTCACCGGCGCGGCCGCAATCGTGATCAGCGGCAGCACATGCGCGGGCACGCCGCGCACTGCCAGCGCCTGCACCCAGCGGCTCGCTTCAGGCTCGGGGCGCGTGATCAGCGCGCGGGGACAAAGGAGGGGCTCACGCATGCCATCCACAAATAAAAAGAAGGGGGAAAAGGGCTCAAACGCCAGGGGCCGCCACATTCGGGCCTCCTGGCTTGCAAGGGGCGGCTTGATTTTTTCACAAATTTTTTACATTTCTGCCCGCTTCTGCGTGATGCACCGCACAGGGCAACGCACAGGCGCGCGCGCCTTTTCCGCGCCCCTTTCGCCCTTTGGCCGCAATGCCAAAATGCAAACTTTTTGCATTCACGCCGCCCGCCTGCCGCAACGCCTTTTTGTCATGACCTCTGCCCGCTCACTGCCTCCCCTGCCCGCCAGCGCCAATGCCGATTTGCACTGCCACTCCACCGCGTCTGACGGCACGCTGCAAGCCGAGGAGCTGGCCAGCCGCGCCGCTGCCAATGGCGTGCAGCTTTGGTCACTGACCGACCACGACGAAATCAGCGCCCAGGCCCGCGCGCGCGAGGCCGCCCACAGCCACGGCCTGCGCTACCTCACCGGGGTGGAAATTTCCGTCAGCTACGCGGGCGATGCCGTGCACATCGTCGGCCTGGGCTTCGATCTGGATGAGCAATCGGCCCTGGCGCGCGGCCTGGCGGCCAACCGGGGCGGGCGCGGCCCGCGCGCCGAAAAAATGGCCGCCGGGCTGGAAAAAGCCGGCATCAAGGGCGCATACGAAGGCGCCCTGCGCCACGCCGGCAATCCCGATCTGCTCTCGCGCACGCACTTTGCGCGCTTTCTCGTGGAAAGCGGCGTGTGCCGCGACACGCACGAGGTCTTTCGCAAATACCTCATCGACGGCAAACCCGGCTACGTGCCCCACCACTGGGCCAGCCTGGGCGAGACCATCGAGTGGATCACGCAAGCCGGCGGCGTGGCCGTCATCGCCCACCCGGCGCGCTACCGGCTCAAGCCGGTGGAGAAATACGCGCTCTTTACCGAGTTCAAGGCGCGCGGCGGCCACGCCATTGAAGTCGTCACCGGCAGCCACACCGCGGCCGAGGCCACGCACTACGCCAGCATCGCCCGAGAATTCGGCCTGGCCGCCTCGCGCGGCAGCGACTTTCACAGCCCCAGCGAAAGCCGCACCCAGCTCGGCCAACTGCCCCCCCTGCCCCCAAACCTCACCGCCGTCTGGCAACTGCCCCAACTGGCCGGGCGCTATTGATTTTTCTCGGCAGGTTATCCACAATTTGCTTGCAAAAGCGTAGCGCCCATCGCAGCACTGGCGGGCGCTGCGGCCCGGTCTGCCTAATTCATAGGCAATCTCAAGGCAGCCCGCCGCTGCCGTTTTTGCAACAAGGAAAACCCCCTCATGCGACTTCTTGCCTGGTTCATCGCCGCCGCAGGGCTGCTGGTGTTTGGCGCGTTGCTGGCGCTGTCTTTCGCCGATCCGCTGACGGTGGAAAAACTCGCGCGCGAAGTGGCCCGGCAGGAAGTGCAGCGCCGCGTGGGCGAGCGCGTGGCCGCGCTGGACGACGCGCGCATCACGCAAATGGCCACGCGCGCTCTGGCGCGCACCCGAGTGGACTTGCAGCGCCAGCGCGAAGCCCTGCGGCAAAAGCTGCCCGAGCAAGTGGCGCAGCGCATGGCCGATTTGCTAAACGTGGACTGCGAATGCCGCAAGCAACTCACCCGCCGCGCCCGCCAGTCTGCGCAGGCGCAAGCCAGCGCACTGCAAGCGGCGCAGGGCAAGCTGCTGGCGCTGATCGACGGCGTGTATGCCCACGTGCGCGCACAACTGCTGCGCGAGTGGCGCATCGTCACCGGCAGCACCGCGCTGGCCTTTGCCCTGCTGGCGGCCACGCTGGCCTGGCGGCGCGCCGCAAGCTGGCACGCCCTGTTGCCCGCCGCCGTGCTGCTGGGCGCTTTGGGCATGCTGCTGCCCATTTACCTGGGGCAAGACTGGCTGCACACCGTCATCTGGAACGACTACTGGGGCTGGAGCTACACCGCGCTGCTGGCCCTGTTTGCGCTCATGCTCTCCGACGTGGCCTTCAACCGCGCCCGCGTGCTGACCAGCCTGCTAAACGGCATAAGCACCAACGCCCTCGACCTTTCCATTTGCTGAAAATGCAGCGCATGCCAAAAACATTCGCCTGATCTTTTTTCCTGTTCGGCAATATCCCCCACCCTTTTTCAGACACAAAAAAAACCGCCCGGCTCCATTTGCCAGGCGGTTTTTTCATTTGGAAAAGCGGCGCGCTTTTTAATGCACCAGCACCGGGTTTTGCGCCAGCTCGGCATAACCGGCCAGTGTGTCTTCCACCTCCTCCTGCGTGGGCACATTCTCCTGCCAGGCCTCGATGCGCTGCTGAAACAGCTCGGCCCACAGCCCGTCCAGATACAGCTCCTTGCCCGAGCGCTTGTCCACAATCTCAAAGCCATTGCGCGCCAGGCGGGGCGTGCCCTCGGGCGTGCCCGGCTCATGCGGCACATCGGCCAGCAAGTGCAGCACGGCGAAGGAATCAGAGTCATACAAAGTGCGCATAGAAAAAAACTTGTCCTTGAAAATCAGCCTTCAAGCGTAGCAGGCAAAGCTATGGCCTGCCGCGCTCCGTTTCAAGCCACCTTGCCCCCACATGAAACTTGCCACCTTGCACGACGGCTCCCGGCACGGCCAGCTGGCCGTCATCTCGCCCGACTTGAGCCAGGCCCACTACGCCAGCGGCATCGCCGCCACCTTGCAACAAGCCCTGGACGACTGGAACTTCATCGCCCCGCAGCTGCAAACGCTCTACGAAGCCCTGGCCCGCCACGCCTTCGCGTTCGACCCCGCCCGCTGCCTGGCCCCCCTGCCCTGCACCGCACAACTGGCCTTTGCCACCGGCGAGCCGCCCGCCAGCTTCCCTGCGCCCGCCCTGCCCGTAATGGAACTGGCCGCCGGCGACACCCTGCGCGGCCCGGCCCAGCCCTGGCAAACGGTGCCCGGCCAGGCAGCCGACTTCGAGCCGCAACTGGCCGCCCTGTGCGCCGCCGCCCCGCGCGCGGCCACGCCCGAGCAGGGGCAAGACGCCATCCGCCTGCTCACCCTGGCCTGCGCACTGCGCCTGCGCAAAGTGGAAGAAAGCGCTGAAAGCGCCCCCGCCCTGGCCGACAGCCGCCCGGCCACGATCTTTGCGCCCGTGGCCATCACCCCCGACGAACTGGGCCCGCGCTGGCAGGGCGGGCAGCCCGCGCTCACGCTGCAAGTGCAGCTCAACGGCCGCAAAACCGCCCTGCTCGATGCCGCCCGCGCCTGGCCGCTGGGCCACGCCGTAGCGGCCAGCGCCCGGGTGCGCGCACTGGCCCCCGGCGCCGTGCTCGCCGCAGGCGTGCCACCGGCCAACAGCGGCCACGCCAGCCTGGCCGCCCGCC
>ERZ772827.1367-NODE-1367-length-12376-cov-5.558640_pt1 | contig 12376 bp, 11 predicted proteins | sample MGYA00580850_ERZ772827 | MGnify/ENA primary metagenome ERZ772827 (study PRJEB29015, sample SAMEA2737950) | human oral metagenome | biome: human oral; feature: human-associated habitat; material: dental | place: China | collected 2145 ...
CGACGGCGACAACCTGGTGCTGAAAAAATACTTCCATATCGGCTTTGCCGCCGACACTCCCAACGGCTTGGTGGTGCCCGTGATTAAAGATGTGGATAAAAAAGGCCTCAAAGAAATCAGCATCGAGCTGGGCGAATTGAGCAAAAAAGCCCGCGAAGGCAAGCTCAAACCGCAGGAAATGCAGGGTGCCTGCTTCACCATTTCCAGCTTGGGCGGCATCGGCGGCACCGGCTTCACCCCGATTGTGAATGCCCCCGAAGTAGCCATCTTGGGCGTGTGCAAATCACAGATGAAACCGGTGTGGAACGGATCCGATTTCGAAGCACGCCTGATGTGCCCGCTCTCCCTGTCGTTCGACCACCGCGTGATCGACGGCGCAGCCGGTATGCGCTTCACCGTGTTCTTGGCCAACCTGCTCAAAGACTTCCGCCGCATTTCCCTGTAAGCGTTTGGGCATGATAAAAGGCTACCTGATTATTTCAGGTAGCCTTTTCTAATCTAGATAATGTTTGAGTGTCTAGCGGATATTGGCCTGCTATAGTGAATTAACAAAAACCAGTACAGCGTTGGCTCGCCTTGCCGTAACGTGTGTACTGTCTGCGGCTCGCCGCCTTGTCCTGATTTTTGTTAATTCACTATAGTAGAGGTGGGAAATTTCTTGCTCGATCAGCAGGTTTTGCAAGCCTCAGAAATATAGGATGCCTGTTTCATCATTTCCAGCTTGAGTGGTATCCACTTTATCCTCATTATGAATCCTAAAAGTAGCCTCTTAGGTGTGGGCAAATTGCAGATGGAATCAGTGTGGAACGGTTCTGTCTGAAAGCTGTGCCTGATTTGCCTCTTGAGCCTATCGTTCGATCACTGCGTGATCGACGGCGCAGCCGGCATGCGCTTCACCGTGTTCCTGGCCAACTTGCTCAAAGACTTCCGCCGTATTTCCCTGTAAGCGTTTGGGCATGATTAAAAGGCTACCTGAAAGTTTTCAGGTAGCCTTTTCTAATCTAGATAATGCTTAAGTGTTTAGTGGATATTGGCCTGCTGGTAGAGGCGGGCAATTTCTTGCTCGATTAGCAGGTTTTGCAAATCTTGTTGGATTTGCGGTTTCATTTGGGCAAACGGCGGTACGCGAACGGGGCGTTTGGCTTCCATATAGAAGATGGCGAAAATGCCGTTGTTTTCCACCGGAGTCTCGGTAAATTTGCCCTGGCCGAGCGATTTCACGGCGTTGTAGACCATGGGTGCGCCTTCTTCCAAATCTTTCAGCGGAGTAAAGGTGGGGCTGATGCCGCCGTTGGCACGGCTTTGCGTGTCGATGGTGTATTGGCGGGCAACATCGGTGAAGCGGCGGCCGCGGCGGAGGTCGGCTATGGCTTTTTGGGCGTTATCGCGGTTGTTGAGGATGATTTCGCCGAGCTTTACTTCCTGCGTACCGCGATAGCGGTTGGTGATTTCCTGATAAGCCTGCTGCACTTGGGCTTCGGTTACAGGATTAGAGCGCAGGATGTACGCCACCAGGGCTTGGGCGGTTACGTTGCCTTCGAAGGTTTCCCAATCTTGGCGGAAGGTGGGTTTGCGGTCTTCGCCACTGGTGCGGGCATCGGTGCGGGCACGTTCGATGATTTGTTTGAATTCGGGGCTTTCGTTTAGGCGCAGGCGGCGTGATTCTTGAATCATCAGTTCGCGGGTAACGAGGCGGCGGGCGATGTTTTCACGCAGTTCTGGTGTGTCGGCCACTTGGCCGTTGCTCTGCTCGTTAATAATCTTCACCTGCTGGTCGATTGCGGAGCTGTCGATGCGGGTATTGTTTACGGTTACAACAGTTTGAGCGGCCAGCGGGGCGGCAGCCAAAGCAGTGGTCAGCAGTAGTGCGAGTGAAGTTTGTTTCATGTTGTCGTCCTCAAGTTCAAAATGGTTATAGCCGGATTATAAAGGATTTCCCGGCTGGTATTCTTCCGGTGTTTGCGCACGGATGCTCAGTGCGTGGATTTGGGAGGGGTATAAATCGTGCAATGCCTGTTGGATGGTACGTTGGCGGGCAATGCGGTTCATGCCGACAAATTGGGTACTGACGATATGAACCCGGTAATGTCCGCCGCCTTGGTTGCCGGCGTGGCCGATGTGCAAATGGCTCTCATCGGCCAGTTCGAGCAAGCTGGGAGAAAAGGCGGCTTCCAAACGCTGACGGATGGTTTGCGCGCTCATGCAGGCAACACTTTCTTAAACGGGCGAATGAGGATTTCGGCATATACGCCTGCTTCCACATAGGGGTCTTGCCCCGCCCATTCTTCAGCTTCGTCTAAAGAGGCAAAGTCTGCCACGATAAGGCTACCTGAAAAGCCGGTTTCGCCCTCGGGCAAGGGGCAGGGGCCGGCCAAAACCAGCCGGCCAGCTTCGGCCAGCTTTTCCAGTCTGGCCAAATGAGCGCTGCGGGCAGCTAATCTGGCTTCAGTGGAGTCGGCCACATCGGAGGCCATCAGCATGAACAACATATTCGGTATTCTCTTGATCAATAAATTCGGAAAATTAGGCAAAGGCGTTTGCCGCCGTTTTATCTGTAGATAATTTTGCCTGGCTGCCCGTACCTTGCATCATTCTGTAATCCGGTCATTGGCAAGTGCGAGATTGGGTGTTTATCTTAAAGCAAATATGGAAATTCTGCACTTAAATATCGAAAAGCCGGGGATTGGGGGTATGTATTGGCAACAGTGTAAGTACACCAGAATATAAATGGGGGTCTATTAAATAATTAAAAATGTTTCATTCCTGTATAGAAAATCAGGCTAAATAGCAGAAATGGCTTGGCATAAATAGGAAATAAACGATATGATACCTAGGTTTAGAGATTTTAATCCGTTGCACGACAGCAGCTTTCAGGCCGGAATTTTGCTTACTTGGTTCTGTATTTCTCTGTTTATTCAGAAGGTTAGTTGTGCATTACTTTAGGTTGTAAGGGGGATTTGATGTTTTGTAAGCAGTATAAAATGAAGCTGATCGCGGCTTCACTGAGTTTGGCAGCCTCTGTTGGTGCCCATGCCGCTTTGGGCGGCCTGCAGGTTCAGTCACGCTTGAACGAGCCGTTTTCTGCCACGGTGGTGGTAACGGGTGACGAGGCGCGTGCTTTGGCTTCGGCCAAGCCAACCATCAACGGTGCCGACCTGCAAGCCACGGTATCGCGCCGAAGCGGTGACCGTGCCGTTATTCGCCTGCGCTCCAGAACACCGATTAAAGAACCGGTGATGACTTTCTGGTTGGGTGTGGGGAATCAAAACCACCAATATACTGCCATGCTGGATCCCCGGGATTACCATGCCTCCGGCAGCGCCCGTTCACGCCACGAGCGCCGTGCTGAAGCTGAGCCTGGCCGTCGCCATTCCGCTGAATCTAGACGGCACCGCCGCGCTGCCGACCGACGCGAAGCACCGGTGCAGATTAGCGGGGAAAGCTATCAAATTAAAGATGGCGAATTGCTGGTGGATATTGCACAACGTGTTAAACCGGCCGGCATGACTTTGCGTCAAACCATCAACGCCTTGGTGGCTGCCAACCCGCGTGCTTTCCGTAACGGCAACCCAGATTTGATGTATCGCGGCGCTACCCTTACCATCCCTGACGGCGATACCCTGCGCCGTTTGGCACACAATCCGCCGCGCCGCGTAAGCACCCGTGCACAGGAAGAACGCCCGGCAGCGGATACCGCTCCGACACGCCAACAGCCGCAGGTAGAAGCCCAACCGACTCCGCCGGTTACACCGCCTGCGCCCCCCGCACCACCTGTTGAGCCGACGCAACCACAGTCACAACAACCTCAACAACAAGCACAACCGCAGCAGCCTGCTCAGCCGCCGCAGCCCGCCCAGCCACCGGTTCAGCAGCAGCCTCAAGAACAGCAGCCTGCCGTTCCGCCTGTGGCTAGCGACACAGTTCCCGAAACGCCGGCTTCTGCCGCTCTGCCCGATATGGGTGTCAGCCAGCCTGAGCAGGCCTCCGATATGATGGTGTCCGAGCCGGTGGTGGAAACGCCTCCGGTTGAGGTTGCCCCGCTGGTGGTGGAAACCCCGCCGATGGAAGAAGAGGGCATGGACATCACCCAGATGGCACTCTACGGTGGTGGCGGCCTGTTGGCATTGGGTGGCTTGGCTTATCTCTTGATGAACCGCCGCCGTAAAAGTGCTGCTCCTGCCCGTGGTGACGACCATGAGGATGATGACGACGGCCTCTATTTTGAAAATGTGACCGACCATTCCGATAGTCTGTCCTCCACTCCGACCGTTGTACCGACTGCCGCCGCTCCGGCTCCCCAACCGGCTGCCCCTGCCGCAGCACAACCTGCAGCGGTGAGCGAACAGGATTTGGGCCTGGATTTGAGCTACTTGGACGAACAGCAGCAGCTGGGCAGCACACCCAGCACTGAAGCAGCCGCCCAGCAGGCCGAAGCCGATGACTGGAGCTGGTTGGAAGAATCCGAACAACCTGCCGCAGCACCTGCTGCCCCGGCTGCGCCTGCCGCTTCGGATGACGACTGGCTGAATTTTGTCGCGGAAGAGCCTGCCTCGGCTCAAGCTCCCGTACAGCCGGCGCCTGAGCCGCAGGCTGCGCCGGTTGCCCCTGAAGAGTTGGATTGGGTATTGGACGAGACTCCGGCCACCCAAACCTTCCAGGCGGAAGCCCCGGCTGCCGTTGAAGTGGCAGAACCTGCCCAACCGGCCGCACCGGAAATGGACAACACCATTGCCTTCGATGTACCGAGCTTGGATACTGAGAGCGTAAGCAGCGTGGCCGAAGAAGCCGCTGCCCCTGCTGCCGCATCCAATGTGATGGATTTTAATTTGGACTTTGACAGCACCCCGGCTGCCCCGGCACAAGCCGCTCCGGTGGAAGTTAGCCAGCCGGCTCCGGCAGCACGTACCGAACCGGTTAGCGCCGCCCCGCTGCCGAAAGAGGCGCTGGAAGCCAAATTGGAACTGGCTAAAATGTATCTGGAAATCGACGATGCCAACACCGCCCGCCAGACTCTGATGGAACTGATTAACGAATCAGAAGGCAGCAGCATTCAGGCTGAGGCGCAGCAGTTGTTGAACGACATCGGCCAGTAATCCGGCCAGCCACAGCAACCCGGGCAGTTCCGCCCGGGTTTTTCTATACGGGGCAGCTTTTGCCGGTGTTGTTTCCGTTTTCAGGTAGCCTTCTCAAGCAATATCGTGGCTACCTGAAAAGAGTAGGCCAGCTTCGGCTTATGGTAAACAGTTGGATGGTAGGCGTAACACTGCCGTACACGGTATTCCGTTGGCGTGATTATGCCGACCTGAACTGTAGTGCTGCTATCTCGTTTTCAGGTAGCCTTTCCCAATATGCAGGCTACCTGAAAACATCTGCAGCGAAGCTATAGTGAATTACAATAAAGAATGCTGCTGCATCGGCTCGTTTTGCCATACTATCTTTACTATTTTCGGCTCGCTGTTCTGACCCATTCTTAGGTTTTAAGTCACTATAAAACCAATTAATTTGAGAAAACATGAATCCATCTCCCATCAAACGCCGTGCCTTATTCGTCAGTTACGACGGCAGCCGTTTTTTCGGCTGGCAGAAGCAGGCAGACGGCATTGCCACCGTGCAAAGCGCCTTGGAAGCTGCTTTGAGCGAATTGGCGCAGGAACGCATCAGCGTGGTGACGGCCGGGCGCACCGATACCGGTGTGCACGCCACCGCGCAGGTGGTGCATTTCGATTCTGCTGCGCGGCGGCCGGATCAGGCCTGGGTGCGCGGCGTGAACGCGCTATTGCCCGAGGGCGTGGTGGTGTGGCGGGTGCAGGATGTGGCGCCGGAGTTTCATGCCCGTTTTGATGCCTGCGGGCGGCGTTATCGTTATCTGTTGCAGTCGGCGCAAGTGCGCTCGCCGCTGTTGGTGGGGCGTGTGGGGTGGACGCATTATGCCTTGGATATGGATGCCATGCGCCAGGCTGCCGCGCTTTTGGTGGGCGAGCACGATTTTTCCAGCTTCCGTGCCGCCGAATGCCAGGCCAAATCGCCGGTGAAAACCCTATACCGCGTAGCTTTGTGCGGCACGCCGGAATTGATGGCGGTGGATTTCCACGGCAATGCGTTTTTGCACCACATGGTGCGCAACCTGATGGGCGCGCTGGTGTATGTGGGCTGTGGTAAATTGAGTGTGGACGGTTTTGCCGGGCTGCTGGCCGCCCGCAGCCGCAAGCTCGCACCGCCCACTTTTATGCCTGACGGGCTGTATCTCACCGGCATCGACTACCCATCGCAATTCGGCGTGGCCACGCCGCCGCCGCCCGCCTGGCTGTTTCCAGATTGGTAAGGAAAATCAGATGGTTTTAACTTTAATGTTTCGCGAATATTGCAGCCTGTGCCACCAGATGCACGCCGCCCTGCAGCCGTATCAGGCAGCGTATGGTTTTGAGTTGCAGGTGTTTGATGTGGATGAAGATCCTGAACTGGAAGCGCGTTATAACGAGCTGGTGCCGGTGCTGCTGCATGAGGGAGAAGAAATCTGCCATTGGCATTTGGATGAAACCAAATTGCTGACGGTGCTGCAAAACGCAAAGGCTACCTGAAAGGAAACCCGATGCCTAAAATCAAAATCTGCGGCCTCACCCGGCCACAAGACGCGCAGGCCGCTGCTGAATTGGGCACCGATGCGGTCGGTTTGGTGTTTTATGCCAAAAGCAAGCGTTGCGTAGATGCGGCGCAGGCCGCCGAAATTGCTGCCGCACTGCCGCCGCAGGTGGTTAAAGTGGCGTTGTTTGTGAACGAATCGGCCGAGCAGATCCGCCGGATTCTGGAAGCCGTGCCGATTGATGTTTTGCAGTTCCACGGCGACGAGGCGCCCGAAATTTGCCGCCAGTTCGGCAAGCCCTATTGGAAAGCAGTGCGGGTGCGCTCGGCGCAGGATATTGTCGGGGCGGCCGGTCGCTATGCCGATGCCGCCGCCCTGTTGCTGGATGCGCATATTGAAGGCCAATACGGCGGCACTGGGCAGGTGTTTGATTGGCGCTTGCTGCCCGACACCATGCCGCTGCCGTGGATTTTGTCGGGCGGGCTGAACCCGGGCAATGTAGCCGCCGCCGTGCGGCAAACCAGTGCGGCGTGGCTGGATGTGTCCAGCGGGGTGGAGCAGGCGCCCGGCATCAAGAGCCGCGATTTGATGGCAGATTTTATCCAGAAGGCGCGTGGGTAGATTGGCCGGGAAAGGGAAGGCTACCTGAAAACTCCAGTTTTGTTTTCAGGTAGCCTTTTCTTTGCAGACAACCTTAGGTGGGCTGATTTGCATCCTGTCTTTGGCAGGATTATGATGATGCATAAAACATATTTCAGAACTCCACAGGAGTAACCGCGTGCATAAAACCCCCCCTGTTTCCCGAGCAGCAGCTTGCCAAGCCCCAAACTTTTATCGGCAAGCTGAAAGGCTACCTGAAACGCCACCGGCGCGGTTTGCGCTGGACGGCTTTGTTTGTGCTGGTGGCTTATGGTTTGGTTAGTTGTGAAGTACCACGGCTATTGATTATGGCTGGAATAAAATATGCCACAGACTCTTCGCCTAATTATACCGATTTCCCTCTGGGGCAGGGTAAACGGCTGAATTTGGAAGTGCGCAGCTATATTAAACATAAGTATTGCATCGGCATGCGAACGGAGTTTATTGATGGCCAAACCAAATTGTACGGCCCTAACCTGGAAAGGGGGTTAAGCGATAGAGACCAGCGAGAATTCGCCAAGCAAGAAGTTTTCCGCGGTTATAGCTTAGAAAACAGTGCTATAGGCGGGTTGGCTCCCGAAACCTTCTACCGCCAATATTACACTTTCCAAGTTACCGCCTACCGCCAAGGTTGGTTTGGTGAAAAGGTCTTTTTCCGTAAAAACTATACCAATCTCAGCAGAATGGAAAAAGTTTTTTATTCCTACGGTGATAACACGGATAACCCCAGAAACCTTGCCTATCAGGGCGGGGTGGACTGCTTCGAACTGCCTTATGGGAAATATCGTTTTGAATTTGTGGACAACAGCCCTCCGATTCCTGAGTTTAAAGAGGTAATGACTGCGGTGGATGTTCACCCATACACCATTTTGAAATAGATTCTCCGTAATAGAACCAAAGGCTACCTGAAATTTCAGGTAGCCTTTTCTATGTAAGTCTGCTGCAAGCATTCAATCAAACAATAATATGGCAATACTGCCGCTTGGTTTCCCATCTTATGTTTCAGGTAGCCCCGCGTGGCAGGCTACCTGAAATGTTGTAGGGGCAGTTGTTATATCCGTTTGTGAGCATATTGAAAAGGCTAGCTGAAACTGACAAACGGGGTTCAGTTAGCCTTTGGTTATGTTCGAGCTGAGGGATGCAGGATTTTCTCAGCGGCTTCCACGCCCCAGTAAACGGCTTCTTCCATCACGGAGTAGCTACTCAGGTCGCTGTGGGCGAAGGTGAGGCGGGAGTGGTGCTGGCGCAGTTGGAGCAGGGATGGCCGGTTCAGGTAGCCCGGGGTGGGCACGCTCATGCCGTGGCCGCGGATGCCGATGTCTACGGAGGCAACGTGTTGCCAGAAGCGGCTGCCGTAGATTGGGACGAGGTCTTGGGCGGCGTGGGCGAGCAGTTCTTCTTCGCCGGCTTTGAGCAGCCAGCGGCGGATGTTTTGTGGGCTGTCGTGGTTGAGGGCGGTGTAAGCGGTGAAGATGGTGTGTTCGGGTTTGGCGGTGCGGATGAGCTGGTTGGTGGACACGACGTAGCCGAGGCCTTGCGTGCCGTGCACTACGTTGTCCCACGCCAATTCGCTGCGCTGTGCTTCTCGGGGGAAGCCGTTGAGCACGAAATTGCTCACCAGCCAGGGGGCGTAGGCGGGCAGGTCGGGCGAGAAGCCGTAGCGCTGGGGCTGGGCGATGATGCGGGCGGCAATCATCAGGGGCATGGCGCAGATAACGTTTTGGGCGCGGATGAGGGCGGTGCGGCCGCTTTGGTTGTGGCGCAGGATAACGGCTACGTCTTCATCGGTTTCGCTGATTTGCAGGGCGGAGGCGTTGATGGCGGTGGGTTGGGGGAAGGTGAGATCGGCGGTTTCAGGTAGCCTGTCGATATTTTGCAGGCGGATATGGCGGCGGATGGCTTCGGAAAGGTGGGCGAGGCCTTCGGGCCAGGTGAGCACGGCTTCGTTGGTGTGGCCGCGGGCGGCAAAGTAGTGCAGGCCGGCGAAGGCGGATACTTGGGCGATGCCTTGGCCGTAGTCGTCGCGGCAGCAGTAGTCGAGATACCAGAGCAGGCTGGGGGAGCGGTAGTTTTCTTTTTCGAGCCAGGCGGCGAAGGTGGTTTGGTCGAGGCGGCGCCATGCTTCGTCGGCGGAGGAATGGGCGATGGGGATGGCGAAGATTTTGCGCCCGTCGCGGCCGCGTGCGCGGCGCAGGGTTTCGATGAGGGCGTGGAAGCGGCGGCTGTCGGCATCTTCTTGCGGCAGCAGGGAATCTTGCCAGCGGTTTTGGTAATACAGGCGCTCGGCGGGGGCGTAAACCAAATCGGTTTCGCGATACAGGGGCTCGGGCCGGTCGATGCCGTCGAGTAGGATGCCGAGGTCGGATAAGAGTTGGCGCACATACACGCTTTCTTGCGAGGGCAGGGCTAAATAGTGCGCGCCGGAGGGGGCGGAGAGGCTACCTGAAACATAGGCGGCATTGTTGCCGTTGCGCTCGATGCCTTCGGCGAGGAGGAAGTTGCGATGGCCGTGTTTGGCTAGATGCCAGGCAGCGGAGAGGGCGGCGGCGCCGCTGCCGAGGATGAGGGTGTGGCAGCGGTGTTCGGATTGGGGGGCGAGGGAAACTTGGCCGTTGCGCAGCTTGTGGCCGAAGGGCAGGCCGATGCGGCGGATGTGCACGGGGGGCAGGCGGTGGAGGTATTGATGGCCTAGGCGGGAGGCTGCGGCTGCGGCGGTAAGGGCGGCGGCGCTGCCGAGCAGTTGGCGGCGGGTGAGTTTCATGTTTCAGGTAGCCTTGGGGGAGGGGGCCGGTGGCGGGCAGAAGTCTGATGGTTTATATGTTTTCAGGTAGCCTTTATCCATTAGGGCTACCTGAAAAACAAGATGCGGTGCAATGCTATTCGGCAGATTGATTTTGCCGTTTGCTGTGTTCGGCCTGCCGTTTTTGGCGCATTTCCTGCAGCTTGGCGTGGAAAAATTGGCGGCGGCGGCGTTTGCGCTGCCAGAAGTAGAACAACACCAGTGCGCCGATGCCGATGATTGCGTAGAGGATGTGCTGGAACTGGTGGGCTTTCATGAGCAGCCAGTCTTTGTTTGCGGCGCCATAGTGGCCGAGATACACCCAGGCGGGCACGGAAATCAGGGAGGCGAGGCCGTCCATAATCAGCCAGCGCCAAAACGAAATCCGGCCGCTCATGCCGGCGGTGATGAAGATGGGGGTGCGCAGGCCGGGCAGGAAACGTGCCACGAATAATACCCAGCTGCCGTGTTTGTCGAACTTTTCCTGCACTTGCAGGTAGCGGTGCGGCGGCATCAGACGGTTGACGAAGCGGGCTTTGAGGATGCGGTCGCCGTAGAAGTGGCCGAGCAGGAACATCATGCCGTCGCCGGTGAGCACGCCGATCATGCCCACCACCACCATGATGTGCGCGTTGCTGTGGCCGAGGCCGGAAATCACGCCGCCGGCAATCAGGGTGATGTCTTCAGGAATGGGAATGCCGAAACCGCAGGCAACCAGCACCACGAATACGGCGGCATAGCCGTATTGGGTGAACAGGGCTTCTAGAATGTCCAGCATGGTTGTGGGTGTTCCTGTGAGTTGCTGTTATTTTTGACGGATGCTGTCGGCAATGCGTTCGGCGCAGCGTTGCGCAAGCTTGGTGTCGCGTGCTTCCACCATCACGCGCACCACGGGCTCGGTGCCGGAGGCGCGCAATACCACGCGGCCGTGTCCGGCCAATTCGGCTTCCACGGCCTGCAGCTCGGCGGCGGAGGCAGTTTGCCAATCCTGCCCTTTGCTGATGCGCACGTTAATCATGGTTTGCGGGAAGGGCAGCCAATCTACGGCGGCGGCCAAATCCTGATCCAGCGTTTGCAGCGCGGCCAGCACTTGCAGGGCGGCAATGGTGCCGTCGCCGGTGTTGTGTTTGTCGAGGCAGAGGATGTGGCCGCTGGCTTCGCCGCCCAGCTGCCAGCCGTGTTGGTGCAGCTGTTCCAGCACATAGCGGTCGCCCACTTTGGCGCGGCAGAATTCGATTTTAAGCTGCGCCAAGGCCAGCTCCATCGCCATATTGGTCATCACTGTGCCGACTACGCCGCCAACCAGCGAACCGGCTTTATGGCGGGCGCGGGCAATCACATAAATCAGCGAATCGCCGTCGTACACTTTGCCTTGTTTGTCTACCATCATCAGGCGGTCGCCGTCGCCATCGAGTGCAATGCCGTAGTCAGCCTCGTTTTGCAGCACGGCGGCTTGCAGGGTTTTGGTGTAGGTGGCGCCGCATTTGTGGTTGATATTGAAACCGTTGGGCTGGTTGCCGATTTCGATCACGTCTGCGCCCAGCTCGTGGAACACTTTGGGCGCCACGTGATAACCGGCACCGTTGGCGGTGTCCACCACCAGCTTCAGCCCGCGTAAATCCATATTGGCGGGGAAGGTGGATTTGCAAAATTCAATGTAGCGGTCGTCTGCGCCGCTCACGCGTTTGGCACGGCCGAGGTGGTCGGAGGAAACGGTGTGCATTTCCTGCTCCAGCTGCTGTTCGATTTCCTGCTCGATTTCATCGGAAAGCTTCCTGCCGTCTTCGGTGAAGAATTTGATGCCGTTGTCGGCATAGTGGTTGTGGGAGGCGGAAATCATCACGCCGGCAGAAAGGCGCAGCGCGCGGGTAAGATAGGCCACGCCCGGGGTGGGCAGCGGGCCGGTTTGGATAACATTCACGCCGGCAGCGGTGAAACCGGCCACCAGCGCGGTTTCCAGCATATAGCCGGAGATGCGGGTGTCTTTGCCGATGAGCACGGTGGGTTTGATTTCATCGTCGTGCTGGGTCAGCACTTGGCCGGCGGCATAGGCCAGCTTCAATACGAAATCGGGCGTAATCGGAAATTTGCCCACTTCGCCGCGCACGCCATCGGTGCCGAAATATTTTTTTGCCATCGTGAAATCCTTTGTAGTAGCCGCTTGCAGGCCGAATGAGCGAATTGTAAAGCAGCACCCATTCTTATGCCAGCATTGCGGCAGTTAAATCGGGCAAACCTACGGCGGAAAAGGCGTTTGAATGGCGGGAAACATTCCAAAATGAAGTTTCCGCTCCCAAAGGCTACCTGAAAAATTTAAGCGGCGCAGAAACCCTGCCGTTGTATATTATAGTGAATTAAATTTAAACCAGTACAGCGTT
>ERZ772827.1368-NODE-1368-length-12359-cov-2.592978_pt1 | contig 12359 bp, 13 predicted proteins | sample MGYA00580850_ERZ772827 | MGnify/ENA primary metagenome ERZ772827 (study PRJEB29015, sample SAMEA2737950) | human oral metagenome | biome: human oral; feature: human-associated habitat; material: dental | place: China | collected 2145 ...
TTTTTATTTTATATTTTTTAATGTAAGAAAATATTTTACGTTTTAAAAAGGGGGACTTGCCCCCGTATATTTTTTAATTTTTATTTTGTCTAAATGAATCAAACATATTTTTTGCATTACTGTATAAAACCTTGACTTCATAAGGTTTTACGTTAATTTGAATTTTTTTATCAGAAATTGCATAATTTTCCTTTAAATTTAGCTGATTTCTATAAAATCCAAATAATTTTGGCACTTGCAATGATAATGGGTATTCATCTGCACCATTATTTACAACAATTATCATTGATTCATTTCCAGCTGAAATTTCATAGGAAATAAAGTCCGTATTTGGTCTTGCAGGCGTGAAATCACGTCCCTGATACAGTTTTGCACGTCTGTTCTGGTCAGCTAAATAGGCTGTTATTTCTGAATCAACACGTCCTTTTGTTTTGGGATCGCTATAAACTTCTAGGATTCTTAATTTCCCATTTTTAAATAAATTTTTATGTTCTTTTCTTATTTTCAGTAATGCCCTATAATGATTTTCAATATCAGAATTGCTATTTACAGGATACAAAATCCATTTTTGAACTTCATTCACTTCAACAGAATTAGGAAAACTTCTAAGTCTGTTCATATATTTGCTGATATTGTCAGTTTCTGGTTCATAAGGCTCGTAATCTTCCCACAGCATTGGTTTTCTGTTTCTTGGAGAATCCGCTCCCCACATTCCTTTTTCATCCCCATAATAAATAACTGGTGTCGCAGGTAGCATCATTTGCATTGAAACTACTCTTTTTACCTTATTTACTGCTGTTCCATCATATAAATCAGGTCTTATGTTCAAGTATCCCTGATCTGACTGATTATTTCTGTCATAAACTCTGTTTGGATTTATCATTCCACTAAAAATTCTATCTGTATCAAGCGAGCCTATAAACACTTGCGTCATATTAAAACGAGCACTTGAATATCTATTGTAGATTTCATTTAATTTTGTTGCAAATTCTACTCCGTCAATACGGTAATTTGGATTAGTATTTACCGTATATTTTATAATATTATTAACAATGTTGTAATCTGCACCACTGTCATAAACTCCATCTTCAATATCTTTTGTAATATTATTTGAAACTTCTCCTGTAATTAACAAATCAGGTTTATATTTTTTCAAATTTTCTGTAATTTGTGCAAGATATTCTTTATTCTCGTTGTCGTAATAAACATATCTTATTCCATCAATTCCATCATCATAAACATTTTCCTTGAATGTTTCATCAGGTCCTAAAACCCATTTTTTCAATGAATTTTCAACATATTCCTTCGCCGCTTTTGAAGACAGATCAAGTTTTGTATTTTCTCCATTCTTATACCATTTTTTATAATCTGAATTCGTACCTGCAAAAAATTTTGTTGATACTGTGTCCGGAGCTACTTCCAGAACAACCTTCAACCCTTTTTTATGTGCTTCTTTCATAAGGCTGGCAAATTCAAGATCAGAATCTGTCCAGACCCATGTAGCCATGTCAGTTAAATTTTCATCCAGAAGATTCTTCTTAGTTCCAGGATTAAAAATAAGCAGATTCAGTTCCTTATCTCCATTGTTATTATGCACTTTCCCCTTTATATCCAGTCCCTTATTTGTACCTGTCTGTTCTATATATCCAAAATAAGGATCTACATGATTGAAATATATCGTATCATATTTATGATTTGAAAGAGAATAAAATGGTGAGGAAATTATAATATATTCCACTCCAAGTTCCTTCAGATAGTCAAGTTTTTCCTTTATCCCCTGAAGATCTCCTCCGTAATATCTTGTATAGTTCTGAACATCATTCAACGCATTTTCTTCCCACTCATTTTTAGTTTCGTAATTTCCATTCCATTCATTTACAGAAAAAGAATACGGTGTTGTTCCCCATTCAGCAGTAACAAGGTCTTTCTTCCTAGTACCAGAACGTATTTCCCCTTCAGGCGGAGCAAAATCATCAGTTCCAAATTCGTTAAAAATAGGATCATTATCCACATTTCCATTTCTGAATGAATCTATATATATCTGATATCCTACTGATCCTCTTGCCCATTCTGGAATATATGTTAATTTGTCTGATTTTTGGTATTGAAATTTCAGCACACTATTTTCTGAAGTTGTTGTATTTTTCCCATAAAAATATTTTACTTTACCGTCAACCAGTTTAAAGTAATATTCTTTTACAGTATTTGGAATTTCAGCAATAAATATTTCGTTTCCTCCATAATTTCCAATGCTTCTCATCATCTTTTCGCCACCACTGTATATAATCTGTGCAGAATAGACATCATTATTTTTAGTTTTCAGTATGAGTCTGACGTTACTTCCATTAACAATTCTATAATCTGGAGTTTCTTCATGAACTAATGCCTTTATATCTATAATATTATCATCTCTCTGACTATATTTAGTAAGCTGTTTTTGGACTTCTTCATTTTCTTCTTTAGAATTGTCATTTGTTTCTTGCACATTTAATATACTTTCTTCTTTAACACCATCATTATCACTTTTGCTTTTATCTGATACTGTCTTTTCAATCTTAACGGATTCTTTATTATTCTTTTTAGTGTTATCAGTATTCGTAAAGGAATTTGCCGTATTCATTAGTACACATGCTAATATTACTAATTTTAATTTTAATAAATTCATACTTCTCCTTTATTTATTTTAATTTCTCTTGCTGCTGCTAGACAAAAAACCGTAATTTTGGCTTTTTCATCTGTTTTTGATGTATTTTTTCTATTTTTTGAATTTATAATATTTTTTTCATCAATATTATTTAAAATACTATTTTTTATTTCCTTAAGTGTTGCACCTGTGGTAATTATATCATCAACTAAAAGTATCTTCTTATTCTTAAAATCAAAGTCGCTTTCTATCCTGAAACTTCCTCTGATATTTTCCTCTCTCAGTTTTTCATTTAACAGCTTATGCATTTTTTCTGTATTCTTAATTCTTTTTATTTCCACATAATTTACATTCAGCTGTTTCAGAATTTCATCTACCTGATTATATCCCCTTTCATTTTCTCTTTTTTTATTTATTGGAACACTTACTATAAAATCTATTTTTTCCTTCTGAATAATAAATTTAAATTCTTCTTCTATTAATTTTGCTATTAACTTTGCAAGACTTTTTTTCCTACTATATTTATAAGAAAAAATTAGTTTCTTAAACTCCTCATTATAATCCCAAATATAGTAGATATTATTCAATTTTCTTAATTTTTTTAAATTTTCAAGCCTATTTTCTGTTTCTTCTGATACTATGCCTTCCCCGACTAACTCCCTCCCTGAAATTATGTCTTTATTTTTAAATAAAATTCCTCTAAACATTGAAATAATCATATTAAAATTTTTTTCAATCATTCCATTAATAATTCCTAATCGGTTCTTTTGCTTTTTCAATGACTTTTGTCGAGTACATTTCAGTATAACCGCAATTCTGACATATTTTCAAATAAAATGTATCAAGGGAAATTTTTGCTCCTGTTAATTTTTTAGTAGGCAATGCAATTGTCTTTACCTCACATGAGGTTGAGCCACATTTTAAACATTTTTCATGATTTTTCATTTTTCTCACCTCAAAATGCATTTTTTATCCAGTCTATTTTATTATTACCTGATTTATCTTTCTTTATTCCTATAACATCATATCTTACATTTTGTTTCCATCTTTTTTCTTTTATGTATATCTGTGAAGAAATCATTATTTTTTCAAGTTTTCTTCTGTCAATTGTTTCTATTGGCTCACCAAATTCAGCATTTTTTCTATATCTTACTTCTACAAATACAAGTATTTTCTCATCTTCATCAGTAAAAATAAGATCTATTTCCCCATACCTTGTGTAAAAATTACTCTCAATGTACTTCATTCCCTTTTCAATGAGATATTTTCTTGCCAAATCCTCAAATTCAAACCCTATTTCCCTTTTCTTTTTCATTAAAATAATTTTAACCCCCTGTTTTCATCTACCTTATTCCCTGATTTTCTTTTACTGTTTTTTTCTTCAGAAATTTCATTCTGATCTTCATTTCCCAATATCTTTTTCAGAAAAGATTTACGATGATATTTACAAGGCCCTTTCTCAAGTAATATCTCCCTATGTAATTTTGTTCCATATCCTTTATGCTTTGCAAACTTATATTCAGGAAATTCCCTGTCTATTTCCATCATCATTCTGTCTCTTGTCACTTTTGCCACAATTGATGCCGCCGCGATGGACAATGATGTTGCATCTCCTTTTATTATCTCCTCCTGTTTTCCTTTATAACCTTTTATTTTATGATTTCCATCCACTAGAACCACATCAAACCCAGCTTTTTCAGTTATCCGGTCGATTGCCTTTCTCATTGCGGAAAAAGTTGCATTCAGTATATTTACTTCATCAATTTCCTTTTCATCAGAAATACCTATTCCAACTATGCATTTTTCCATTATGATTTCAAATAACTTTTCTCTTTTTTTCTCTGTCAGTTTCTTTGAGTCATTTATTTCATCAAGTTCAGAAAAATATTCAGGAATTATAACAGCACCGGCAACTACTGACCCGGCAAGAGGCCCTCTTCCTGCCTCATCTATACCTAACACTGTTCCTTCATATCTTTCATCAAATTCCCTTAAATTATTCATTTTCTCTTCCATCCGTCAATCCTGTTATCTCATCCATTTTTAAATCTGATTTTTTTAATGCCTTCTTGAAATCTTCAGGTATTTCTCCTGTAAATTTCATTGGATTTCCTGTTACAGGATGTAAAAATTCAAGCCTGTAAGCATGAAGCATCTGCCTTTTTTCATTATCTTTTCTTCCGTATACACTGTCTCCAAGTATCGGATATCCAAGATGCCTCATATGAACCCTTATCTGGTGTGTTCTGCCTGTTTCAATATTTACTTTTACAAGCGTAAACAGGCTATTCTGAGAAATTACCCTGTAATTTGTTATCGCAGTTTTTCCCTTTGAAGCATCATCAATAACAGTCATTTTTTTTCTGTCAATTTTATCTCTTCCAATCTGAGTGACAACTTTTCCTTCACTTTTATTGAGTTTTCCCTTTAATATTGCCAGATATGTTTTTTTAATCTTCTTTTCCTGGAACATTTCTGTAAGAGCTGCATGAACTTTATCATTTTTCGCAATTACAATAAGCCCGCTCGTATCCTTATCAAGTCTGTGCACTATACCTGGTCTTATTTCCCCATTTATGCCAGATAAATCTTTTATGTGGTATAAAATGGCATTTACAAGTGTTCCTGAATAGTGTCCATGAGCAGGATGAACAACCAGTCCTGCCTGCTTATTAATGACAGCTATATAAGAATCCTCATAAATAATATCAATATTTATATTTTCAGGTTTAATCTCTGTCGTTTCTGCTTCAGGAACTTCAATTGCAATTTCATCATCTTTCTCAATTTTATATGAAGATTTTGTTGCTTTTCCATTTACCATTATGTTCCGTTCTTTTATCAGCTGCTGTATTCTCGTTCTTGTAAATTCTGTCTTTCCTGATAAAAAACTGTCTATTCTCTCTCCTGCTTCCTCATCAGAAATATTTATTATCAGTTTTGATTCCATTCTAATTTTTCCTCGCCACTTATCTTTTTAATTTCTTTTCTAAGGCTATTTAAGCTATCAAGGTAAATTATCATACCATAAACTTTTAAACCTTAACTTTCATCATCACACTGCTGAAAAACTGTCATTTCTTCTGAATAATTTCTATTATGATGATTTCTTATTAATAATGCAAGTTCAGTGTCTGTATTTTTAAGTTTTTCATATCCTCTTTCAGCATGCTCCCTTAATGATGTTTTTATTTTAAATTTATGCAGAACTCTTGTTATCATTGGAGTTTTACCTTTCCCACAGTCATGAAGAAGTGCAAGCTTCAAATATATAATTTTATCTTTTAAATTTGTCTTACTTACTTTTTTATATACTTCCAACGAATGAAATTTGTCATACCTGTCCATTTCTAAAAATATCTTCTTTTCATTGGAATCAAGTATTTCAATCACTTTATTCATAAATTTTTCATCTATCTTCGGAAAAAAGTACTCAAGGCCTTTTCTTAAAATATACATATTTTCCTCGTTTCATTATACATTAATATTCTTAGATTTTATTTATTTTTTTTCTTTAACAACTATATCTCCATATAACTTCTTCAGATTTTTTATATTTTTTCCCTTTTTCCCAATTAATCTGCCTTTATTTCCTTTATTCACATAAAAAATATAGAAATAATCATTTTTTTCTATTTTTTCTACATCTTCAACTACTTCTTCAACATTTTCATTTTTTAAAATCATTTTTTTAAGTTTATCTGAAAAATCTACCTTCACTAAAGTCAAAAATTCTCCAGGTAAAGGTTTCATACTTCCATTTAAAATAAAACTGCTCATTATCCTGACCTGTTGCGGAAGAAATCCATCTCCAATAAAATAAAGCTTCCCTTCTTTATATTCAACTTTAATTTCTCTCACATGATTTTTAAGTTTTTCACCTTTTTTTGATGTGAATTTCTTAAAATTTTTTCTTCCTGACAATTCCGTACAGTTTGAAATTATTTTTTCTTCAGTATTTTTTATAAGTTTTTCCGGATACTCATAAATATAGTGCCTTTTTTCTATTAATTCAGGAAACTCCAGAAAAGGAAGCGTTTTTTCAATTTTCAGTATTTTCAGTCCGTCTATCTCCTTATGCTCAATCTCTTCAAATTCTATATGATGTTTTGAATTAATATAAAGCATATTTTCTTTAGCACTTACATCCTTATCTGTTCTTCCTGCCTGCTGAATCCCCTTAAAGATTTTTATTCCATTTTTCTCCAGTAATTTTCTAAATTCAGATTTTATACTTTTTTCATTTGGATTTTCATCAAAGGAACTAAATTTTTTTCCATCATATTCAATATAAAATATATATCCAAAATATTCAGTATTTTCAAAATTCCTTATTACTTTTTCAATCTCTTCCATTTAATTTTTCTCCTACAAGAATTCAAGATTTTTTAAAGTACTGTCATTTATATTTATATATTATGCCTTTATTTTCTCAATTATTTCATTTACTGTATCAACTTTTATACTTTCAGGAATATTTTTTTCACCTTTCAGTTTACCAAATCCCCAGTTACAGTAAACAATGTCCACTCCTGAATTTTTCGCTGTCTGTACATCTACATCCATATCACCGATATAAAGTATCTCTTCTTTTCCAATTCCTGTCTCTTCTGAAATTTTATCAATTCCGTAAGAAGACGGCTTTCTAGGATGTTCTTTATCAGAAGCCCCTATTATATCAACAAATTTCCATTTAGAAAGATTTTTTTTAACTGTATCTAATGCCAGTTCATGATCTTTATTTGTGACGATACCTGCCTCTATATTATTTTCTTCCAGAAAATCCAGTAATTTATCAATTCCTTCATACAATTTCACATTATAGTTATAGTGCTTACTGTAATGTTTTCTCAGTATTTTTTTCATCATTTCAGGAGTTACAGTATTTTCATCATATTTTTCCATAGCAAAAACTTTATCTGCAATTCCTGCAATTCCATTTCCGATTAATTCGCTGCATTCTGCAAGACTATATGTTTTTAAATTCAATTCTTCAAATGCAGAATTTACGGATTTTGCAATAGCTTCCAATGTATCTGTCAATGTTCCATCCAGATCAAATAAAACTAATTTATATTTCATTTTTCCACCTTCATTAATTTCACATATTACTTTTTAATTATTCTAATCCTTTAGAATCCCTTGTTTTATAGTTTTCTATTTATTTTTTGCCAAATTTTATAATATTTATGCTTCTGTCGGAATCACATTACCGTCATCATCTACAGGGTTTCCTTCATCATCTACCTTTACAATCTTTATGTTATCTAAATGACCTTTAAGGCTTTCCTTGAATTTATCAATATAAATTCTTCTATATTTTTCTCTTTCTTTTTTTTCTTCTTCAGTTAATTCCCTCTCTTTTGATAATCTTGTAAATTCATTTATTTTTTTTACTATTTCATCCATTTATTTCACCATTTTCCTTCCGGCTATCTATATTCATATTTTATAAGTAAAGCTATTTTATTGTACCATATATTTGGTGCCTTTACAACTTGAGAAACTCCATTCTATTATGGTATACTTTGTACAGTATTCTAAAATAATAAACTGGAATTATGCTTAAAACATTGAGAAATACAAAATTAAAATAAATTAGGAGGATTAAAAATGTTCTGTACTTTAATCTGCTGCATGGATGGAAGATTTATTCATATAATTAATGAACATATTAGAGAAAACTACCGTTATGAGTATGTAGATACTATTACTGATGCAGGTCCTGTAAGCAAAATTGTCTATGATGACTATCTTAAATCTGTGGAAGATAAAATTGTGCTTATTTCAATCAATAAACATAAATCTGATCATATTTTTGTTGCCGGACACAGTGACTGTGCAGGTTGTCCAACTGATGACGATACACAGAAAGGATATATAAAAAAAGCTGTTAACATGATTCATGAGCATTTGCCTGAAATAGCTGTAACAGGTCTTTTCGTTACAGAAGATGGTAAAATAGAAATTCTTATAGATTTTATATAAAAACTTTATCTTATGTAACTTTAATCATGGGCAAAATTTAATGGATTTACAGGATTCTCATCTATAATAATTTCATAATGCAGATGAGGTCCTGTTGACATTCCTGTATTTCCTGTTTCTGCCACCTTTTCTCCATCTGAAACTTTCTGGCCTGTAACAACATCTACGCTGTTTAAGTGGGCATACCTCACTTTTATTCCGTCATCTCCTTCAATCTCTACAAGATTTCCATAATTACCTTTTCTCCCGGCGAAAGTCACTTTTCCTTTTATTCCTGAATATACTGGAGTTCCTATTGATACTGCAATATCCACTCCTCTATGAAATTTCACTGATTTTAGGACAGGATGGTTTCTATTTCCAAATTTACTTGTTATTTTTCCATATTTTACAGGCCATAAAATTTTTCCAAAGCCTTTGCTTTTTATATTTTCTATTTGAATATTCTGATTATCCGTTCTATTCTTTTTATTTATATTTTCTCTTACTTTACCTTTAAATCTTTCTGTACGTGATAGAGAAGAGCTTTCCATATCTTTTTTTGTATTAATATCTGCTATGCTGTCTCTTATTCTAATTATTCCTGTATTTTTAGTACTTTCTCCTTCTTCTCCCGATATTTTTATAATTCCTCGATCTTTTTCTATATGATTTATTTTTTCATTTTTTACTGTTTCTTTTACTGCTGTTTCAGACAACCTTTTTTCCTCTGTATTGATAATATTCTGTAATTTTTCTTCTATATTTTCAGTTATTTCTTCTTCTAAATAACCGCTATTTATATTAACTGTCTGGTTTATCTGGAATAATATAGAAAAAAACAGTATGATGATTATTAAAATACCTGCTTTTTTTTCTATATCATATTGCAATTTTTTCCCTGTAATTCTAATTCCTGACCCATTTATCATCTTTTTTCCCCTTTTTCCAGGATTATTATTTCCCTTTTATTTTTTTCTATTTCCTTTTCTTTCCTCTCATTTTCACTCTTCAACTTTTTAATTTTTTCTTCTTTTTCCCGTTTCTCTTCCTGTAAACTTCTTCTTCTGACAATTATATTATTTTGTATTCTGTTATTTGGATTCTTTATTATTTCCATACCTTCTTTTAAATCTTTTCCGTATATTTCTATTTTTTTTCCATTACTTACACCTAAGTATATTTCCTTTTCAGTGACTCTATCTTCATCATTAATCAAATAAATAAAAAATTTATTCTCATTCCCCTTTTTCTTTTGTACTACTGAACTTACAGGAACTGTAAGGACATTTTCCCTTTTCTGATAATATAGATATATGTCAAATATTTCATTTAATTTAAAATCTGTAGCTGAATTCATTAAAAATTCCAGAGTTTTAAGTTCTTTTACACCTGTATCATTTATTTTATACAGTGTTGCAGGAGCCTTTTTCCCTTTTTCTGCTATATTTTCTATTTCTGCCAGATTTCCTATATTTATATATTCATTTCCTGATAATCTCACAGGATCACTTACTATCTTTATATCATTATTTTTTGCCAATAAAACAAGCGGAATATTTTTATCACCTGTTCCTCCTTTAATGACATTTATCTTTACTATATATCCGTCTATAGGACTTACTATATTTCTTTGTAGCAGAACATCATTTTTCTCAATCATACCAAGTTCATCTTCAATGGCTTTTATTTCACCTTTTATCTGCTGCAATTGATTTTTTACATTCATTCCATGTTTATACTGTTCTTCCAGAAATCTCAGCTGTGATTTTTTTGCTGCCAGAATTCTCTTTTTATCTTTCATCTGATTATCCACATCAGTTTGCTTATAATCACTGAATTTTATTATTACATCCCCTTTTCTTACTTTCTCTCCTTCTTTAAAATATATTTCATCAATTCCCATTTGAATATCAATTCCGATAGCTATTAAATCTTTTGCTTCCGCTTTTCCTCTCATTTTTTCAAATATTTCAAGATTTTCTCTCCTTACCTTTTCCACTAAAAATTTGTCATTTATTCTTGGTGTACAGGTACCTATCATTAGCAAAATTACAAGAATAAATATAGAAGGCAGCAACCATATAACATTGTCTTTAATGCTTTTCATAATTAATGTTCTCCATCAAAATACGATATTTCATTCAGATTATCTTCATATGGAAAATATTGTTTTCTTCCCAGATATAGCTGGTCTTTTTTTCTCTGCACAGGGCATACAAAAAAGCCCCAGTTATTCATATCTGTATAGATAAAAAATCTTACTGTGTCATTTTGTATTGTATCTGTATCATTTTGTGTTATTATTCCTTCAAATTTCGGCATTATTTCTTCTGCATCCTCTTCTACATAATCAGATTCGTTCTTGTAGATTATTTCTTTTTTCAGCTCATCTTCTGCATTATGTAAATATATTTTAAGTTCCATTGCTGATATTGATTTGTCTATGTATCCTACAAGAATATCTGCCTTTCTTGAAGTCTGTAATATTACAAATTTCTCTCCATTGTATTTTTCTACTTTTACCGAATAAGGTACCAGAGGAACTTCATTTTCAATATTGACATCCATATGCCCAAATCTTTTATAATCAAGATACTTTATTGCTCCATCAAGACAGTTAAGTTTCAGTTCATAGTCATCCCTATGGCTTAACTCCTTGTACTCTATCATTTTCCCTGGCACGAATTCCTTCAGCACTTCCTGAAACGTATTTATTTTTGTGGACTGTCCGCTCAATTTTATTAAAGAATATTCAAATAACAGACCTTCATTATAATAGGTATTCAAAAATTTTCTTAACATTCCGTATATATCTGATTTTACGATTTTTTCTATTTCCTTTATTGTAAATACTTCTTCAGGATAATCTGTTACTGTCTTGAAAATTCCTTTTTGCATTATATGTAATTTCCATGATTTTAACTGAGTTATATGTAAATCATTTACTTTTTCATATATTTTAGGCACATCAAATTTTGTTCTCAATCTGCTGTCAACTGTAAAAAATTCCTTTTTCATATTTTCGGCGGCTTCCCATAACATATAGAAATTATTTCTTATTTTTCTATATTCTTCACTCATTTTATTCTCAAATTTTGCAAATCTTGTCGGTATAATTTTTTCACATTTTTCATATTCTTCGTCCATTTTTTCAAATATTTTTTCTGTTCCGTATTCATCAATAACTTTATAAATCATATCATTATCATATGGGATTAAGTCATTAACCGATATTTCATTATTTTCTGAATATTTTTCCGCAAGTACAACTTTCAAGTACTGCATTAATCGGTATGTCAAATTATTTCCCCCAAAATTTTCATCCCCATTTTCAAAACTTGTCTTAATATCAAGATGGTAGGATATTCTTCCATTTTCTATCTTATATTTACATGCAGCAAGGTCTGTTGTTCCACCACCACAATCTATTATTAAGGCGCTGTACTCTTTATTTTCACTATATTTTCCCTTTTTTATCTGATTTTCTATTGTATTATAAAGTACTGCAATTGCTTCATCCATAGCATTTTTTCTTATTATTTCATATTCATATACTTTTTCTCCTCCGACATTTTTTGTAAAAATCTCCTGAAACATATCAAGAAATTGCTCTTTAAGCCTTACAGGACTTGAAGCATGAATTTTTTTAAACTTACATTTAAAAACATATTCCGCTCTTTCCACTATATATTTTAAATATGCCTTTATTATTTCCTTTCTTTTTACATATGCCGTATTTCCAAAT
>ERZ772827.1370-NODE-1370-length-12354-cov-25.631677_pt1 | contig 12354 bp, 9 predicted proteins | sample MGYA00580850_ERZ772827 | MGnify/ENA primary metagenome ERZ772827 (study PRJEB29015, sample SAMEA2737950) | human oral metagenome | biome: human oral; feature: human-associated habitat; material: dental | place: China | collected 2145 ...
TCGACGAAGGTGACCACCGGCAGGCCGAAGGCGTCGCAGAAGCGCACGAAGCGGGCCAGCTTCTCCGAGGCGTCCACGTCCAGCGTGCCGGCGTCGTGAAGGGGCTGGTTGGCCACGATGCCGACCGGGCGGCCCTCGAAGCAGGCGAAGCCGATGACCACGTTGGGGGCGAAGTCCTCCTGGACCTGCACGAGCTCGCCGTGGTCGACCAGGGCGGCGACCACCTCGGCGACGTCGTAGGCCTGGCGGGAGGAGGCCGGCACCAGGGAGCCGACCCGGGCCGCCGCGGAGGCGTCGGCGGTGCGGGTGGTCGTGTCGTAGTCGTAGCGCGGGGCGTCCTGGTCGGCGGAGGAGGGCAGGTAGGCCAGGAGCGTGCGGACCTGCTCCAGGGCGTCGGCCTCGTCCTCGGCGACGTAGTGCACGACGCCGGAGACCCGGCCGTGGATCCGGGCGCCGCCGAGCTCCTCGGCGCTGATGCTCTCCCCCGTGACGGCTCGCACGACGTCGGGGCCGGTGACGAACATGTGGGAGGCCTCGCGGGTGGCGATGACGAAGTCCGTCAGGGCCGGGCTGTAGACCGCCCCTCCCGCGCACGGGCCCAGGATGACGCTGATCTGGGGCACCAGCCCGGAGGCGGCGCAGGTGCGGTTGAAGATGCGCCCGTACTGGCGCAGCGCCCCCACGCCCTCCTGGATCTTGGCGCCGCCGGAGTCGATCAGGCCGATCACGGGGATGCGCAGGCGCAGGGCGTCGTCGAGCAGCCGCACGATCTTGTCGCCCTCGATGGTGCCCAGCGCCCCGCCGGAGACGGAGAAGTCCTGGGAGTAGACGGCCACCTGGCGCCCGTCGATCTGGCCGAACCCGGTGACGACGCCCGAGGGGCGGGCGCCCGCCCCGGCGCCGGAGCCGGTGTAGCGGCCGATCTCGAGGAAGGTGTCGGAGTCCAGCAGCGTGTCGATGCGCTCGCGGGCGGTCTGCTTGCCCTTGGCGTGCTGGCGGGCGACGGCGCGGTCCTCGGCCTCGGTGTCGACCTGTGCGATGTGCTCGCGGAAGGCCGTCGTGGCTGCGGAGTCCGCGATCGTGCGGGCCTGCGTCCCGGTGTCGGGACCGGTGGCGGGCGCGCCGGAGGTGGGCGTAGCAGCCCCGGGGGAAGTGCGGGTCACGGCTCAGGCCTCCTGCTGGGTCGGGTGCTGCGCCGGGGCGGCGGGGGCGGACGTCTGCCCGGCGGTGTTCTTCATGCGCACGAGAACCTCGCCGGCCGAGACGGTGCGCCCGGCGCTGACGGGGATCTCCGCGACCGTGGCGTCCGCGGGTGCGTGGACGTAGTTCTCCATCTTCATGGACTCCAGGACGACGAGGAGCTCGCCGGCGTGGACCTCCTGGCCCGGCTCGACGCAGATGCGGGTGACGATCGCCTGCATGGGGGCGGGGATGACCGTGGGGTCGGCGGTGGACGGCTCCGCGGCCTCACGCGCTCCCGACCGGGCGCTGGCGCGTCCGCGCAGCGGCTGCTGGGTCAGGCGCCGGCTGGGCGCGCCCGGGTACCCCACGCCGAGGCGGGGGCCGTGGCCCCCCAGGATGCCGTCGGGGATCGTCAGCTGCACGCGCCGGCCGTTGAGCTCGATGACGTAGGAGGAGCGGGTGCGACGGTTCTCCGGCGCGGGCTCGGCCCCCGCCTGCACGGAGGCGGGGTCGATGAGCCCGGGCAGGACGTCGGTCTCGAGCCAGCGCGTGGTCACGCCGAGCAGGCCGTCGGCGGTGGGCTCGGTCAGCTCGGGACGGGTCAGGACGTGGGCGTGCAGGGACGTGCACACGGTGACGCCCTCCACGACCGTCTCGCTCAGGGCGCGCCGCGCCCGACGGATGGCCTGGTCGCGGGTGGCACCGGTGACGACGATCTTGGCGAGCATGGGGTCGAACATGGGGGTGACGACGTCGCCCTCGACCACGCCGGACTCGATGCGGATCCCGGGCCCGGCCGGCCAGCGCAGCCGGGTGATGGCGCCCGTGGACGGGGCCAGGCCGCGGGCGGGGTCCTCGCAGGTGATGCGCAGCTCGATGGAGTGGCCGCGGGGGGCGGGGACGGGTCCGAGGTGCCCGCCGGCCGCGATGCGCAGCTGGACCTCGACCAGGTCGATGCCGGTGACCTCCTCCGAGACGCAGTGCTCGACCTGGAGCCGGGGGTTGACCTCGAGGAACCACAGGTCCCCGGCGGGGGTCAGCAGGAACTCGCAGGTGGCGACCCCGACGTAGCCGACGGCCTCGAGCAGGCGGCGGGAGGCCTCGACGAGCCGGTCGTTCAGGCCCTCGGGCAGCCAGGGGGCGGGAGCCTCCTCGAGGAGCTTCTGGTTGCGGCGCTGCAGGCTGCAGTCGCGGGTGGACACGACGGCGAACGCCTCGTGGCCGTCGCGCGCGCACTGGGTCTCCACGTGCCGCGCGGCCGGGATGAACTTCTCGAGGATCAGGGTGCCGCCGCCGGCGACGGCGGACTCGAAGGCCGGCGTGGTGCGGACGTCCTCGTCCGAGCTCAGCACGGTGATGCCGCGTCCGCCGCCGCCGTCGGTCCGCTTCAGCGCCACGGGGTAGCCGTGGGCGGCCGCGAAGGCGATGACAGTCTCGGCGTCGGTGACCGGCTCGGTGATCCCGGGGACGGGGGCGACCCCGGCGCGCTCGGCCGTGGCCCGGGCGCTCATCTTGTCGCCCAGGGCCCGCATGGCCGACGGCGAGGGGCCGACCCAGGCGATGCCGGCGTCGGCGACGGCCTGGGCGAAGGCGTCGTTCTCGGACAGGAAGCCGTAGCCGGGGTGAACGGCGTCGGCGCCGGTGGCCCGGGCCATGTCCAGGACGGCCTCGGCGTCGGTGTACGAAGAGCCCTCGGGTAGGGCGTGGGCCTCGTCCGCGAGCTCGGCCGCCGGGCTCAGCAGGTCCTCGGGGGCGTAGGGGAGGATGGATGTGCCGCCCAGGTCCCGGACGGTGCGCACCACGCGCAGGGCGATCTCACCGCGGTTGGCGATGAGGATGCGGTTGAGTGTCCGGCTGGTCACCAGTGTGCTCCTCGCGTCGGGCGGCCGTCCGCATGAGCCGCGCATCCCGGGCGGGACAGCGCGGCTCGTACTGGGGGCGACGTGCTCATGTGTCTGGGTGGGAGTAAGCCTCCCTGCAGGTGGATCACCTGTTCCTACAATAGAAGCGGTCTGGGTGGCTCACGGAGTCACGGTATGACGCCGAACCACTATCGCAGCATTGTGGATATCTCACAAAGACATGCGATTGCGTTGGACTGGGCGGCACCGGCGCCCGGGAGCGCCGCCATCCTGCGCCCGGCGTGCCGGGAACGAGACGGAGGTCATTACCGGCCCCTGGCGCGCTGCCGCGGACGGGACCGCCCGGAGGTCGGTGTTTTCGGTTGCCCGAAACTATGATCGAGTTCGAGTCGGAAACGCTGCTACGGTAGGTGTCAAGTGCCCAAGGTCATAGTAGCCCCCAATCGTACCGACTCCCGAAGGCCTTCTTGGGCACCGCCTTCCAGGGGCTCTTCCGCAACCCGGTGGTCTCCCCCGACCTGCTCGGCGCCTCCTCCGGCGCGTCCTTCGGCGCGGCCCTGGCCATTCTCCTGGGACTGTCGGGGCCTCTCGTCCAGGCCCTCTCGTTCGCCACCGGGCTGGTCGCGGTGCTCCTGGTCGCCACCCTGGCGGCCCTGGTGGACCGGCGCACCAGCGGCATCGTCACCATGATCCTGTGCGGCATGCTCGTTTCCAGCGTCTTCAACGCGGCCGTCTCCCTGATCAAGTTCGTCGCGGACACGGACACCAAGCTGCCCGCGATCACTTACTGGCTCATGGGGTCGCTCGCGGGGACCAGGGTCGACAGCCTGTCGACCATCTGGGTCTTCGCGCCGGCGTGCCTGCTGCTGTACGCGCTGAGCTGGAAGCTCAACGTCCTGGCCATGGGCGACGAGGAGGCGCGCATGCTCGGGGTCAACGTCCGCCTGTACCGGTGGCTCATTATCGCCTGCGCCACCCTGCTGACCTCGACCTCGGTGTCGGTCAGCGGCAACATCGGCTGGATCGGCCTGGTCGTGCCCCACTTCGCGCGAAAGCTGGTGGGCCCCGACCACGTGCGCCTCATGTGGGCGTCGATGTCAATCGGGGCGGCCTTCCTCCTGCTGGTCGACACCATCGCCCGACTCGCCTCCACGGTCGAGATCCCTCTGGGCATCATCACCGCCTTCATCGGCGCGCCGTTCTTCTTCACCCTCATCCTCCGCTCACGCCGAGGGTTCCTCCAGTGATCGACATCGACTCCCTGGTCTGCGGGTACCCGGGCGCGCCTCCGGTCGCCGGGCCCCTGACCTTCACGGTCCCCGACCGCGGCATCACCTGCCTGCTCGGTCCCAACGGCGTGGGCAAGACAACCCTGTTCAAGACGCTTCTCGGGCTGCTGGCGCCGGTGTCGGGATCCTTCACCCTGGACGGCCGGCCGCTGCACACCTACTCGGTCAAGGAGCTCGCCCGCACCGTCGCCTACGTCCCCCAGGGCCACGTCCCCACCTTCCCCTACCTCGTGCGCGACGTCGTCGTCATGGGGTGCAACCCCTCCATGGGCGAGCTGGCCCGACCGGGACCCGAGGAGCTCGCCGTCGCTCAGGAGCAGCTCGAGCGCCTCGGGGTCTCTCACCTCGCCTCCCGGCCCTATACGGAGATCTCCGGCGGCGAGCGGCAGCTCGTCATGATCGCCCGCGCCCTGGCGCAGCGCGCGCCCCTGCTGGTCCTGGACGAGCCCACCGCCCACCTGGACATCGGCAACGAGGTGCGCGTCATGTCGCGCGTGCGGGCCCTGGCCGACGACGGCTGGACCATCTTCATGGTCAGCCACGCGCCCAACCACGCCTTCCTCTACGCCGACGAGGTCGTCGTCCTGGGAGATGACGGCCTGTGCCTGACCGGGAGCCCGAGCGAGGTGCTGACCGAGAAGAACCTCACCGCCGTCTACGGAGTGGACCTCCAGGTCGCCCCCGTCCCCCTGCGCTCCGCACGCGGCACCGTGCCGGTCGCCGTTCCGGCCATCGCGATCGCCCCCCGCCCCCCACGCACAAAGGAGTGACCATGACCATACGTTCCAGACCCTCTATACCATCCGCACCCCTCGCACCTTCCGGGCCGCGCAGACCGCCTCTCGACGTGCTGAGAAGGCTGCTCGCGCTCATGGCGGTGGCCGCACTGGCTCTGACCGGCTGCGCCCGCTCCACGACCGCCGGCCCCGACACGTCGGCGTCGGCCGAGTCCGCCACCGTCAGCTTCACTGACTCCACCGGCCGCGAGGTCGAGCTGCCCCGGGAGATCACCCGCATCGCCTCGGCGGGGCCGCTGGCCAACATCATGCTGTACGCCATGGCTCCCGATGAGCTGGTCAGCTGGTCGAACAAGCCCGACGACGCCGCCGCGAAGTACCTCGACCAGAAGTACCTCGACCTGCCGGAGTACGGGAAGTTCTACGGGGACTCCGGAGACTTCAACCGGGAGGCGGTGCTGGCCTCCGACCCCCAGGTGATCGTGGACGTCGGCCAGTGGGACGAGGAGTACAAGGGCAAGCTCGACTCCCTCCAGGAGGACCTCGGCATTCCCGTCATCCTCATCGACGGCGCGCTGGACGCCTCCGGCGACGCCTTCCGGCTCCTGGGCCAGGCCCTGGGCAAGACCGACCTGGGCGAGCAGCTGGGCGCCTACGCCGACGGCGTCATCAGCGACGTCCAGACCAAGACCGCCACCATCGCGCAGGACAAGCGGCTGAGCGTCTACTACGGCGAGGGGAAGGACGGCCTGAGCACCATCATCGCCGGCTCCATCCACGCCCAGGTGTTCGACATGGTCGGGGCCGAGCTGATCGCCGGCAAGGACTCGCTCCAGGAGGAGAAGAGGGGCGGCGGCACGGTCTCGCTGGAGACCGTCCTCGACAAGAATCCGGACGCCATCGTCTTCGGCCCCGACTCGATCGGCAAGACGGTCGCCGAGGACGCCTCCTGGGCCTCGCTCGACGCCGTGAGGGACAAGCGCTGCTACACGGTCGCGGGCGCCCCCTACAACTGGATCGGCCGGCCGCCGGGGCTCAACCGCCTTCTGGGCGTCCAGTGGCTCGGCAGCGTGCTGTACCCGGAGACCTTCACATACGACATGGTCGCCAAGACCAAGGAGTTCTACTCCCTGTTCTACCGCCACGAGCTGACCGACGAGGAGGCCCTGGCGCTTCTGGGTCGCTGAGCCCGCACCGCCGGCACCGTAGGATGAGGACGGGTCGGGCCGCTGACGTGCCGAGAAGAAGGAGTGATCATGTCAACACCCTCTAGGGCCGTCAGGCGGCGAAGGCTGCTTGGGCTCATGGCGGTGTCCGCACCGGCCCTGGCCGGCTGCGTCCGCTTCACGCCCGTCGACCCCGATGCCACCAGACCGACGGCGTCGGGGTCGGCCGCGGCCGGATCCGCCACCGTGAGCTTCACCGACTCCACCGGCCGTCAGGTCGAGCTGCCCCGGGAGGTCACCCGGGTCGCTCCGGCGAGCCCGCTGGCCGACATCATGCTGTTCCCCATCGCCGCCGAGCAGATGGTCGGCTGGTCCTCCGCACCCGGAAGCGCCGCTGTCGGGGTCTTCGGCAGCAGCTACCGCGACCTGCCGGAGCTGGGGAAGATCGATGCGGCCCCGGCGGACTTCGCCAGGGAGGCGGTGCTGGCCTCCGACCCCCAGGTGATCGTGGACGTCGGCAAGTGGGACGAGGAGTACAGGGCCGGTCTCGACTCCCTCCAGGAGGACCTCGGCATTCCCGTCATCCTCATCGACGGCGCGCTGGACGCCTCCGGCGACGCCTTCCGGCTCCTGGGCCAGGCCCTGGGCAAGACCGACCTGGGCGAGCAGCTGGGCGCCTACGCCGACGGCGTCATCAGCGACGTTCGGACCAGGACCGCCTCCATCGCGCGGGGGCAGAGGCTGCGCGTCTACTACGGCGAGGGCGAGGACGGCCTGACCACCCTGGTCGCCGGCTCCGTCCATGCCGAGGTCTTCGAGATGGCGGGCGCCGCGCTCGTGACCGACGAGGGCTCCGTCCGGGCGCAAAGAGGCGAGGGCATGGTCTCGTTGGGGCAGGTCCTCGCGTGGAACCCTGACGCCATCGTCTTCGGCCCCGACTCGATCGGCAAGACGGTCGCCGAGGACGCCTCCTGGGCCTCGCTCGACGCCGTGAGGGACAAGCGCTGCTACACGGTCGCGGGCGCCCCCTACAACTGGATCGGCCGGCCGCCGGGGCTCAACCGCCTTCTGGGCGTCCAGTGGCTCGGCAGCGTGCTGTACCCGGAGACCTTCACATACGACATGGTCGCCAGGACCAAGGAGTTCTACTCCCTGTTCTACCGCTGCGACCTGACCGACAGCGAGGCCGGGGGGCTCCTGGCTCAGCCTCGCTCATCCTCATCCGCTCATGGATGAGGGGCGCATCGGGTCTGGCGCGCGCCGCGGACGGCCGTCCAGGGCCGCAGGAGGCGCCGCGGCCGACCCGTGGGAGCTCTACGACGAGCTGATCGCCGGCATTCCGGACGGCCCCCGGGTCCGGCGGGCTGAAGTGATGTCCGCATGGGTCTGCGTGACCAGTGACGACGGCGGGCTGGGCCTGTCCAGCCAGTACGGCGGTCGGAGCCGACCGCCCCTGCACGACGGCGCTCTTACCGGCATGCCCCTGAGGGACGCCGCCGGCCTGATCCGCAGCTGGAACCTCGTGGAGGCGGCCCTCGGCGCTGCGGCGATCAACGCCTGGTACAACCGTGCCGACCGGGTCGACGCCGTCGGCAGGGACGTGACCGCCCCGGGAGCGGACCCGACGGCCTTCGCGGCGCACGCCGGTGAGATCCGCGGCAGGCGCGTCGCCGTCGTCGGACATTTCCCCGGTGTGGAGACCGCCCTGGGCGGTGCGCGCGAGCTCAGCATCCTGGAGCGCGCGCCGCAGGAGGGGGACTTCCCCGACACCGCGGCCGAGTACATCCTGCCGGAGCAGGACATCGTCTTCATCACCGGGGCGGCGCTGGCCAACAAGTCCCTCCCCAGGCTGCTCGCCCTGTGCCGCGGGGCGCGGACGCTCGTGGTCGGGCCGAGCACCCCGCTGACCCCGGTCATGTTCGCGCACGGCGCCGACTGCCTGTCGGGTCTCGTGCCCGGCGCCCCGCACGAGGTCATCCCGGCCCTGCGCATGGGCGGCAAGGGGCGGCCGCGCGCCGGCAGGATGGTCAACCTGGTGCCTCACGGGGCTCCGCGGTCGTGCCCGTGACGAGTCAGCAGCCGCCGGCGGCGAGGTCGCGCAGACTGGTGATGGCGCCCAGGGCGTCGTCGGCCCGGTAGACGGCCGAGCCTGCGACGAAGACGTCGGCTCCGGCCTCGGCGGCCCGCTCAATGGTCTGCGCCGTGACCCCGCCGTCGATCTGGATGCGCAGCTCCAGGCCCGCCGCGCTCACCAGGCGCCGGGCCTGCGCGATCTTGGGCAGCATGGCCTCGATGAAGGACTGGCCGCCGAAGCCGGGCTCGACGGTCATGAGCAGCAGCAGGTCGATCTGCCCCAGGACGGACTCGACCGCCGACAGGGGCGTGGCCGGGCGCAGTGCGAGACCGGCGCCGGCCCCGAGGCGGTGCAGCTCGGCGACCAGGCGGAAGGGCGCCGCCGTGGCCTCGACGTGGGAGGTCACCACCGCGCACCCGATCTCGGCGTACTGGGGCGCCCACCGGTCGGCCTGCTCGATCATGAGGTGGGCGTCCACCGGCAGGTCCGTGTTCGCCACGACGGCCTGGACGAAGGAGGGCCCGCCGAAGTGGTTGGGCACGAAGTGGTTGTCCATGACGTCCACGTGCAGGCCGTCCGCGCCCGCGATGCGGGCGAGCTCGTCGGCCAGGTGCGCCTGGTCCGCATTGAGGATGGAGGGGTGAATAGCGGGGGTGGTCATGACGGCCTCCTGGGGCTGACGGAACGGACGGTGCGGCGCGGCCTAGACCTCCCGCCGCAGCAGCGCGCAGAACATGGCGTCGGTATCGTCGGCGTGCGGCCACAGTTGGAGCATCTCCCGGTCCGCCCCGGCGGGCGGGCGCGGGGCGGTGCGGGCGGCGGCGTCGCCGGCGTGGAGGACCTCGACCCGACCGCCGTCCCGGTGAATCCTCTTGATCACGTCGCGCACGACGTACACGGTCTCCAGGACGTGCGGCGAGCACGTCGCGTAGGCCACCACTCCCCCGGGCCGCACGGCCGCCAGCGCACCGGCGAGCAGCTCGCGCTGCAGGGCGGCGAGCTCGGTGACGTCCTTGGGGCTCCGCCGCCACCGGGCCTCGGGGCGACGGCGCAGGGACCCGAGCCCCGTGCAGGGGGCGTCCACGAGGACCCGGTCGTAACGGCCCGGCTCGACCCGGCCGAGGCTCCGGCCGTCGCCGCAGCGGATCTCGACCGCGTCGGGGGGCAGGGCGCGCACGGACGCCTCGACCAGCTGCGCACGGTGCGGGGCGACCTCGTTGGCCACCAGCCGCGCGCCGCGCTGAGCAGCGCGGGCGCCGAGCAGCGCGGCCTTGCCGCCCGGCCCGGCGCACATGTCCAGCCATCGCTCATCGCGTCCCTCCACCGGGGCCTCGGAGAGCATGAGGGCGACCAGCTGGCTGCCCTCGTCCTCGACGCCGGCCCGCGAGTCGCGCACGGCGCGGATCCGGCCGGGGTCTCCCCCTGCCAGGACGACGGCGCAGGGGCTCACCTCGCCGGGGCGCGGTTCCTGGTGGGCTGCGGCCTCGGCCTCGCCGGCGAGGCTCTCGGGACTGATGAGCCCGGGGCGGGCGCACAGCACCACCCTGGGCTCGGTGTTGTCGGCCCGCAGCAGGGCCTCCAGCTCGTCCTCGGGGCGGTCGTTGGCCAGCAGCGCCTGGCGCATGGCCCTGACCACCCACACCGGGTGGGACTCGACGGCGGCCAGCGCCGTCGTCCTGTCGGGCGCCTCGGCCCGCAGCACGGCCAGCCACGCGTCGAGGTCGCGCTTGGACACCCGGCGCAGGACGGCGTTGACGAAGGTCGCGGCGCCGAGCCCGGCGGCGTGGGCGGCCAGGTCCACCGTGGCCGAGACCGCGGCGTGGCTCGGCACCCGCATGCCGAGCAGCTGGTGGGCGCCCAGTCTGAGGACGTCGAGCACGACGGCGTCCATGCGGGAGGCGGGCCGGTCCGAGCAGTGGGCGATGACCGCGTCGTAGCGGCCCCGGAGCCGCAGAGCGCCGTAGGTCAGGGCCGTGGCGAAGCCGGCGTCGCGCCGGTCCAGGCCGGCCCTCTCCAAAAGACCCGGCAGCACCAGGTTGGCGTAGGCGTCGTCTTCGCGAACCTTGGTGAGGGCCTGAAGCCCGATGAGCCGGGCATCATCGACCTTCGGGTCCCGGGAGCGGCCGTGCCGCTGGTCCTGGCGGTAGGGAGCGCGACGGTCTCGTCGGCCGCCACCCCGGCGCCCATCGGCTCCGTGCGCTTCGGCTCCGTCGGCTCGACGCCGGCTGCCGTGCCGGACAGGGGTGCGATGGTCCCTCTCGCCGCTCCGGGCGCTGTGATCGCCGTGACTGCCGTGCCTGTCATGGCGGCCGTTCCCCTGCTCGGGTCCTCCGCGGCGCTGGGAGCCGGACCACCCTTGGCGGTGCCCGCCAGAGCGGTCGTCCGACCATCCCCCGGAGTGGTCCCCGTGTGCTGTCATGACTGGTCCTCCCCCTGTGAGCCGAGGACGGCGTCCCTCGACGGGCGGGCGCCGCGCGCCCAGGCGTCCGCCGGCATCCACTTCCTTCCGGCGGGGGCGACCTCGCCCAGCCGCACGGCGCAGGTGCCGGTGCCGACGAGCACCTCGTGCCTGGCGACCCGGAGCCGCCCGGGCGGGAGATCGGCGACCTCGGGGACGAGGGCGACAGGTCCGAGCCGGAGGCGGGCGCCGTCGTAGAGAGTGCGGGCCCCCGGGGCGGGCGTCACCCCACGCACGCGGCGGTCAATGGCGCGGGCAGGCTCGGTCCAGCGGATCTCGCCGTCGGCGGACGCGAGCGCAGGGGCGTGGGTGACGCCCTCCTCCGCCTGCGGCTCGGGGGCGGCCGTGCCGCGGGCGACGGCGCGCAGGACGTCGAGGACCAGGGGCGCGCCGGCGTCGGCGAGGCGGGTCAGGAGGTCTCCCGCGGTGTCGGTGGGGCGGATGGTCTCGGTCAGCCGCGCATAGACCGGACCGGTGTCCAGGCCCTCCTCAAGGCGGAAGACGCAGGCGCCGGTGACGGCGTCGCCGGCGATGAGGGCGTGCTGGACGGGGGCGGCACCGCGCCAGGCGGGCAGGAGCGAGAAGTGGAGATTGAGCCAGCCGTGCTCGGGGACCTCCAGGAGCGATGGCGGGACGAGGCGCCCGTAGGCGACGATGATGGCGACCTCGGCGCTCAGGGCCCGCACCCAGGCCCTGGTGCCCTCATCCTTGAGGGTGGCGGGCGTGCGCGTGTCGAGGCCGGCCTCGCGGGCGAGCGCTGCCACGGGCGAGGGGCGCCAGGAGCGCCCGCGCCCCTGGCGGGCGTCGGCACGGGTGAGGACGCCGACGACCTCGTGCTCGGGATCGTTCATGAGGGCCCGAAGAGTAGGCAGGGCCACCTCGGGGGTGCCGGCGAAGAGGACGCGCATGAGCGACAGTCTACGGGGCGGTCGCTGTGCTCCCGGCGCACTCGGCCCTCCCGTGCCGCCCCGGCGGCAGCAGGCCCGCGTCGGTCAGCGCGGCGCGCAGGGCGCCGGCCCCGGTGAAGAGGTGCGTGCGCAGGCCGACGCCCCTGGCGCCGTCGATGTTGGCCGGGGAGTCATCGACGAAGAGGGTGCACGCGGGGTCGAGGCCGTAGCGAGTCAGCAGGATCCGGTAGAGTGCCGGGTCGGGCTTGACCAGGTGCTCGGCCCCGGAGACGACGACGCCGTGGAAGCGCGCGAGCTGGGGCATAAGGCGCCGGGAGGCGGTGAAGAGGACGTCATTGAAGTTGGTCAGGGCGTACAGGGGTGCTCCCGCGGCGAGGAGATCGTCGACAAGGGGCACCATGCCGGGCACAGGACCGGTGAGCGAGTCCTCGAAGTGCTCCCAGTAAAGGCGCTGGATGCGCGCCCAGTCGGGGCGGTCGGGATGAGCGGCGACCAGGTCGGCAAGAATGTCGTCCAGGGCATCACCGGCATCGGCGCGGGCGTTGAGGGCGTTGAAGTCAGCGCCTGCGCAGAACTCGTACCAGAGCGCCGCAGGCACACGGCCCGCCACGGCGCCGATGGCCTCCCAGGCGTACAGGACGTTGCCCACGTCCAGAACGATGGCGGTGATCGGTCGGC
>ERZ772827.1373-NODE-1373-length-12335-cov-3.902280_pt1 | contig 12335 bp, 11 predicted proteins | sample MGYA00580850_ERZ772827 | MGnify/ENA primary metagenome ERZ772827 (study PRJEB29015, sample SAMEA2737950) | human oral metagenome | biome: human oral; feature: human-associated habitat; material: dental | place: China | collected 2145 ...
ATGGTGCTGAGCCGCGACGACGCGCAAGTCATGGCCATGCAACCGCCCGCCGAGCCTGCGACGGGCAGGGGCGCAGCCCGTGCGGCCCCGCGCCCGTGGGTGACTTTCGGCGCGGATTTGCCCCGCCGGCCGGGCGATTTCGGGATGGAAAGCGTCAATGGCATGAACTGGCTTGTGCGTGCGCACGAGGCAGACGAGGCGCGCCCGAAAAAGGCGCTCGCGGCGGAGGAAATTCACCTGCAACGCCTGATGCCCGCCGATGCCTTGCGCATACGCGGCCGCCACAACGCGCTCAACGCGCTGGCGGCGCTGGCGCTGGGGCAGGCGGCAGGCTGCCCGCTGGCGGCCATGCTCTACGGCCTGCGCGAATACCGGGGCGAGCCCCATCGCATGCAGCCCATCGGGGTCGTTGAAGGCGTGGAGTATTTCGATGACAGCAAGGGCACCAACGTGGGCGCCACGGTGGCCGCGCTGCAAGGGCTGGGGGCCGATCGCCGCGTAGTTGTTCTGCTGGGCGGCGACGGCAAGGGGCAGGACTTCGCGCCCCTGGCGCAGCCCCTGGCGCAATACGCACGGGCGGCCGTGCTGTTTGGGCGTGACGCTCCGCTCATCCGCGCCGCGCTGGCATCGTGCGGCGTGCCGCTGCTTGACGCCGTCGACATGCCGCAAGCCGTGGCGCTGGCCCGCCAGGCGGCGCAATCGGGCGATGCCGTGCTGCTCTCGCCTGCCTGCGCCAGTCTGGACATGTTCCGCGACTACGCGCACCGCGCCCAGGTTTTCGTGCAAAGCGTGCAAACGCTGGCAGAAGAAGCAGGGCAGACGCTGGAGCTTTCGGCATGAGAGAGCTGCTTGCCACCTTGCTTCAGGGCCAGGCCTGGAAGCGGCCCTGGAAAAACTCGCGCGGCACGGTCGATGACCTGCCCGTGCGCATTGGCGGCAGCGAATACGTGCGCATCAAAAGCGCGCCCCTGCGCGTGCCGGAGATGGATCAGACGCTGATCTGGGTGGTGGCCTGTCTGCTTTCGTTTGGCGTGGTCATGGTCTATTCGGCCACCATCGCCTTGCCCGACAGCCCGCGCTTTGCGCACCTGTCGCAATACAACTTCCTGCTGGGGCAGCTCAAGTGGCTGGCCATAGGCATGGTTGCGGCCACGGTTGCCTTTCATGTGCCGATGGGGTGGTGGGAGCGCTTTTCGCCGTGGATCTTCGTGATCATGCTGGCGATGCTGGTGGCCGTGCTGGTGCCGGGCGTGGGCGTGGTCTACAACAAGGCCAGGCGCTGGATCAACTTTGGCGTTTTCACTTTTCAGCCGGCCGAGTTGCTGAAGATCGTCACGCCGCTTTATGTGGCCGGCTACATGGTGCGCCGCATCGAAAACGGCGACGGTTTCATGCGCACGGTGTTCCCGCTGGTGGGCATCGTGGGCTTGCTGGGCGTGCTGCTGATGGCCCAGCCCGACATGGGAACGCTCATCGTCGTTTCCATGATTGCGCTGGGCATCCTGTGGCTGGGCGGGGTGAACTGGCGCATCTTCAGCATCGTGGTGGCGCTGGTGATGCTGGTGATGGCCACCATCTTGTATTTCTCCGACATGCGCCGCGCCCGTTTGCTGGCCTTCATGAATCCCTGGGACCCGGAGATTGCGAAAAACAAGGGCTACCAACTCACCCAGGCGCTGATTGCGCTGGGCCGGGGCGAGGTGTGGGGCGTGGGGCTGGGCGCGAGCGTGGAAAAGCTGCACTGGCTGCCCGAGCCGTATACCGATTTCCTGCTGGCCGTCATCGGCGAGGAGCTGGGCCTGGTGGGCGTGGTGTGCGTGGCCCTGTCGTTCATGTGGCTGACGCGCCGCATCATGCTCATCGGCCGGGAAGCCATCGTGGTGGATCGCCTCTATTCCGGCCTGGTGGCGCAGGGCGTGGCCTTGTGGCTGGGCTTTCAGGCTTTCATTCATATCGGCGTGAATCTGGGCGCGCTGCCTACCAAGGGGCTGACGCTGCCCTTGATGAGCTACGGCGGCTCGGCCCTGGTGGTCAATCTGGTGGCGATTGCCATCGTGCTGCGCATCGACGCCGAAAACCGCCAGTTGAGCTACAGGGGGCGCGCGTGACTCGAAACCAAACGCAAAAGGACACGCAAAGCAGCCAGCCCTGTGCACTGGTGATGGCCGGGGGCACGGGCGGGCACATCTTTCCCGGTCTGGCCGTGGCCCAGGTTCTGCGCGAGCGGGGCTGGCGCGTGCACTGGCTGGGCGCGCCCGGCAGCATGGAAGCCGAGCTGGCGCCGGCTGCGGGCCTGGCGTTTGAGGCCATTGATTTCAGCGGCGTGCGCGGCAAGGGCTGGCGCACGTTGCTGCACCTGCCTCTGCGCCTGTGGCGTGCGTTTTGGCAGGCGCGGGCCGTGGTGCGGCGCGTGCAGCCGGATGTGCTGATCGGCATGGGCGGATACATCACCGTGCCCGGCGCACTGGCAGGGCGCAGTTGCGGCAAGCCGCTGGTGCTGCACGAGCAGAACTCGGTTGCGGGCCTGTCCAACAAGCTGCTGGCGCGGCTGGCGCGGCGCGTGTTTACCGCTTACCCGGCCGCGCTGCCGGGCGGCGAATGGGTGGGCAACCCGCTGCGCGCCGCGTTTGCCGACGTGCCGCCGCCGGATCAGCGCTGGGCCGGGCGCACCGGCCCGCTGCATGTGCTGGTGGTGGGCGGCAGCCTGGGGGCGCAGGCGCTCAATGAAACCGTGCCCCAGGCTCTGGCGCTGCTGCCCGAGGGCGCGCGCCCCGTGGTCACGCACCAAAGCGGGGCCAAACACATGCAGGCGCTGCAAGCGGCCTATGCCGCCGCCGGCGTGCAGGCGCAGCTTTTGCCCTTCATCGAAGACATGGCCAGTGCCTATGCCGCCGCTGATCTGGTGATCTGCCGCGCCGGCGCCAGCACCGTGACCGAGCTGGCCGCCGTGGGCGCGGCCGCGCTGTTTGTGCCTTTCCCGCACGCCGTGGATGACCATCAGACGGTCAATGCACGCTTTTTGACGGATCAGGGCGGCGGCTGGCTGCTGCCCCAGTCCGAACTCACACCGGCCCGGCTGGCCGGGCTTCTTCAGGAAATCGACCGCCCCACGCTGCTGGCCTGCGCCCGGGCTGCCAAAAAAATGCAACGCACCGGCGCGGCCCAGGCCGTGGCCGAGGCTTGCGAAACCCTGCTTTCACCATGAAACACGCCATTCGTCACATTCACTTCGTCGGCATGGGCGGCTCGGGCATGAGCGGCATTGCCGAAGTGCTGCACAACCTGGGCTATCAAATCAGCGGCTCCGACCTTGCGCCGAGCGCGGCCTTGCGCCGATTGCAGGCGCTGGGCATACACGCCTTCATCGGCCACGCCGCAGCCAACATCGAGGGGGCCGACGCCGTGGTGACTTCCACCGCCGTGAAGGCCGACAACCCCGAAGTGCTGGCCGCGCGGGAAAAGCGCATCCCCGTGGTGCCGCGCGCGGTGATGCTGGCCGAGCTGATGCGCCTGCGCAAAGGCATTGCCATCGCCGGCACGCACGGCAAGACGACGACAACCAGCCTGGTGGCCAGCGTGCTGGCCGAAGCGGGGCTGGACCCCACGTTCGTCATCGGCGGGCGGCTCAACAGCGCCGGGGCCAACGCGCGCCTGGGCGCGGGCGAATACATCGTGGCCGAGGCCGATGAATCGGACGCGTCCTTTCTCAACCTGCTGCCCGTGATGGCCGTGGTGACCAATATCGACGCCGATCACATGGAAACCTACGGGCACGATTTCTCGCGGCTGAAAAAGGCGTTTGTCGATTTCCTGCACCGCATGCCTTTTTACGGCGTGGCCGTGCTGTGCGCCGAAAGCCAGGCCGTGCGCGACATCATGCAGGACGTGACCTGCCCGGTCATCACCTACGGCTTTGCTGAGGGCGTGCAGGTGCGCGCCACCCAGGTGCGCGCCAATGTGGGGCAGATGCAGTTTGTGGTGCAGCGCGCCAATGGCACGCGCTTGCCCGATCTACCCATCACGCTCAACCTGGCGGGCGAGCACAACGTGCTCAACGCGCTGGCGGCCATCGCCATCGCTACCGAGCTGGGGCTGCCCGATGCCGCCGTGCAAAAAGCCCTGGCCGAGTTCCGTGGCGTGGGGCGGCGCTTTCAGCGCTACGGCGAAATCGCCACGAAAGACGGCAGCGGCCACTTCACCCTCATCGACGACTACGGCCATCACCCCGTGGAAATGGCCGCCACGCTGGCGGCGGCGCGCGGCGCGTTTCCGGGGCGGCGGCTGGTGCTGGTTTTCCAGCCGCACCGCTACAGCCGCACGCGCGACTGCTTTGAGGATTTCGTCAAAATCATCGGCAGCGCCGACGCCGTCTTGCTGGCCGAGGTCTATGCTGCCGGGGAAGAGCCCATCGTTCAGGCCGACAGCCGCAGCCTGGCCCGCGCCCTGCGCCTGGCCGGGCAGGTGGACCCGGTTTTCATCGATGACATGGCCGCCATGCCCGAGGCCATCTTGCAGCACGCACGGGCGGGCGATGTGGTCATGTGCATGGGCGCCGGCTCCATAGGCCAGGTGCCCGCAAGGCTTGTGGAGACTGCGTTGGCAGCTACAAATTTAATAGCGTAAACAACAAAACAAGGCACGGAAAAGCAAATGACGGAGAACCAGGGGCAGGCCGCCCGCGCGCTGGGCAAGGTGGCTGTTTTGATGGGCGGGCGCTCGGCCGAGCGCGCCATTTCCCTGCAATCGGGGCAGGGCGTGTTGCAGGCCCTGCAAGACTGCGGCGTGGATGCGCATGCCTTTGACCCGGCCGAGCGCGATTTGGGAGAACTCAAGCGCCTGGGCTTTGAGCGTTGCTTCATCGCCCTGCACGGCCGCTGCGGCGAAGACGGCACCGTGCAAGGCGCGCTGGAGCTGCTGGGCATTGCCTACACCGGCGCGGGCGTCATGGCTTCCAGCATCGCCATGGACAAGGTCATGAGCAAGCGCATCTGGCTGGCCGAAGGGCTGCCCACGCCGCGCTATCAGCTGTTGCGCCAGGGCCAAACGGGCGCAGACGTGCAGCAGGAGCTGCTTCAGGCGCTGGGTCTGCCCCTCATCGTCAAGCCGGCGCACGACGGATCTTCGCTGGGGCTGACCAAAGTCACGCAGGCCGGGCAACTGCCCGCCGCCATCGAGGCCGCCGCCCGGCTGGATGCCGATGTGTTGTGCGAGCAGTTCATCCAGGGCGATGAGGTGAGCTGCCTGGTGCTGGGCAGCGGCGCGGCTGCGCAGGCCATGCCCGTGATTCGCATCGAAGCGCCGGGCGGCAATTACGACTTCGCCAACAAATATCTGAACGAAGGCACGTGCTATCACGTACCCAGCGGCCTGCCGGCCGAGGAAGAAGCCGCCTTGCGCACCCTGGCCGAGCGCGCTTACCGCCTCATTGGCTGCCGTGGCTGGGGGCGGCTGGACATCATGATCGAGCAGCGCACGCGCCAGCCCTATCTGCTGGAAATCAACACTTCGCCCGGCATGACCAGCCACTCGCTGGCGCCCATGGCCGCGCGCGCGGCGGGCATCAGCTACGAGCAGTTGTGCCTGCGTCTGCTTCAGGACGCCGCGCTGGACATCCCGGCCACTTTGCAAGGCAGCCCCGCATGAGCGATGCGCCCGCCGCGCCCTGGGATGTGCGCCTGATGGACTACGCCACGGCCGTCATGGTTGGCGGCGCAGTTCTGGTGTGCCTCATCGCCTCCGCCTGGTGGGTGTTTCAGCTTCCCGTGTTTGCCATCGGGCGCATTGACGTCAGCGGCGATGTGGAGCACAACAGCGCCGCCAGCTTGCAGGCCAACGTCGTTCCCTTGCTGCAAGGCAACTTCATCACGCTCAACATGACGCAGGCGCGCACGGCCTTTGAATCGGCCCCCTGGGTCAGGCGGGCCGTGGTGCGGCGCGAGTTTCCCAATCTGTTGCACGTCACCTTGCAAGAGCATGTGCCGGTTGCCTACTGGGGCGAGGACGAGCGCCAATTGGTGAACACGCAAGGGGAAATCTTCGACGGCCAGAACGATCAGGACAACCAGGGCGACCCCGATCCGGGCGACTCCGGCGAAAGCGCCGAGAGCGCCGGAAACACCGAAAGCGCCAAAGCGCCTTCTCCCCTCATGCCCCGGCTGGACGGGCCTTCCAGCCAATCGGCGCAAGTGCTGCGCGTTTATCAGCGCCTGGCTCCGTTGCTCAAGCCCCTGGGTTTGCAGTTGCAAGGGCTGTCTTTGCTGGAGCGCGGCAACTGGCGCGGTGTGTTGAGCCAGGGCGGCGTTATCGAGCTGGGCAGCGGCACGCCGGATGAACTGGCCGCGCGCCTGTCGCAGTTTGCGCACACGGCTGCGGCCGTGGCCCATGGGTATCACAAGCAGCCGGGCGACATCGTTTCGGCCGATCTGCGCCATGCGGACGGCTACGCCTTGCGCCTGCATGGCATCCCGCCCCAGAAACAGGAATAAACAAAACGAAAACCAGGATTAGGCATGGCAAAAGAATTCAAGAACCTTGTCACGGGACTGGACATTGGCACGGCCAAGGTCAAGGCCGTCACCTGCGAAGTCCTGCCGGCGGGCGATTTGCGTCTGGTGGGGCTGGGCACGGCAGACAGCAAGGGCATCAAACGCGGCGTTGTGGTGGACATGGAAGCGGCAACCGCCAGCATCAACCAGGCCGTCAAGGAAGCCGAGCAAACCGCCGAATGCAAGATCAAGCCCGTTTACACGGGCCTCACGGGCAGCCACATCCGCAGCATCAACACCAGCGGCATGGTCATGATCAAGGGCAAGGAAGTGACCGCGCAGGACATGGCCCGCGTCATTGATTCAGCCAAGATCGTCAATACCGGCGTTGATCAGCGCCTGCTGCTGGTTGAGCCGCAGGAATTCATCATCGACGGCAGCCAGGTCAAGCAACCCGTGGGCATGAGCGGAAAACGCCTGGAAACGCGCGCGCACATCGTCACCGGCGCGCAAAGCGCGGCTGAAAACATCCTCAAATGCGTGCGCCGCTGCGGACTGGAAGTGGAGCAAATCCTGCTTAACCCCATGGCTTCCGCGCAGGCCGTGCTGACCCCCGACGAGCGAAAACTGGGCGCCATTTGCGTGGACATCGGCGCGGGCGCCACAGACATTGCCATCTTCCTGAACGACGCCATCCGCCATTCGGCCGTCATTCCCATTGCGGGCGACCTCATCACCAGCGACATCGCCATCGGCCTGCACACATCCATTGAAAACGCCGAGCACATCAAGGTGGAGCACGGCGTCGCCAAGCAGCTGCTGGCCCCGCGCGAGGTGGATGTGGACATCAGCGGCATGGGCGAGCACGATTTGCGCCAAATCAGCAAACAGGCCCTGGCCGGGGTGATCGAGCCGCGCGTGATGGAAATCTTCACCCTGGTGCTGCAAGTCATTCATGAATCCGGGCTGGAAAATCAATTGCAATCGGCCGGCATCGTGCTCACGGGCGGCAGCGCCTCGATGAATGGACTGATTGATTTGGGTGAGGAAATGTTTCTCAAACCCGTGAGAGTCGGTATTCCCAAAACCGCGCAGAAAATGTCTTCCATCCTGGTCCATCCGCGTGTGGCCACCGTCATGGGCCTGCTGGAAGCGGCCCGCGAAGATCGCCTGCATCGCTACAAGGCGGCCCAGGAAGCGGGCCGCCTGAAATCGTGGATGGGGCGAATCAGAGACTTTTTTACCGAAGGTTTATGAGCGCGCAATTGACATTTGCTGCAAAATAAATAGCTTATCCGGCGACCCGTTTCAGCCCTCGTATTCCCCCTTACTTGTTTTCTTCTCTGCCTGGTGCAGAACCCTCCAAAGGACTCACATGTCTATTGAAATGATGGATAACAACTCCGGCAATGCCGGCCACGGCCCGATCTGCATCAAAGTCATTGGCGTGGGCGGCGGCGGCGGCAATGCCGTCGATCACATGGTCAATCGCCAGGTGCAAGGCGTTGAATTCATTAGCGCCAACACGGACGCGCAGGCCCTGAGCCAATCCAAGGCCGCCATGGTCATCCAGCTGGGCTCGGGCGGTCTGGGCGCCGGCAGCAAGCCCGACAAGGGCCGCGAAGCCGCCGAAGCTGCGGCCGACGACATCCGCCAGGCCATCCGCGGCGCGAACATGCTCTACATCACCGCCGGCATGGGCGGCGGCACCGGCACCGGCGCAGCCCCCGTCATCGCCCGCATCGCCAAGGACATGGGCATCCTGACCGTGGCCGTGGTCACCAAGCCCTTCGCCTGGGAAGGCTCGCGCCGCATGAAGAATGCGGAAGCCGGTTTGCAAGAGCTGGAAGCAAATGTGGATGCCCTGGTGGTGGTTCTCAACGAGAAGCTGCTGGAAGTGCTGGGCGACGACGTGACGCAAGCCGACGCCTTTGCAGAGGCCAATGACGTGCTGAAAAACGCCGTGGGGGGGATTGCCGAAATCATCAATAAATATGGTTTCGTGAACGTGGACTTTGAAGACGTGCGCACCGTGATGAGCGAGCCGGGCAAGGCCATGATGGGCACGGCCACCGCCAGCGGCCCCGACCGCGCCCGCCTCGCAGCCGAGCAGGCCGTGGCATGCCCCCTGCTCGAAGGCATCGATCTGTCCGGTGCGCGTGGCGTGCTGGTGCTGCTGACCGCTTCGCATGACTCCCTCAAGCTGAACGAATCGCGCTCGGCCGTGGAAACGGTTCGCAAATATGCAGCGCCCGAAGTGGAAGTCATCTACGGCGCTGCCTTTGACGATGCCATGGGCGACGAACTGCGCGTGACCGTGGTTGCCACCGGCTTGTCTGACGCCAACGCCGATGCACAGCGCCAGCCCATGGCCGTGATGCAAGGCGGCCTGCGCACCGGCACTGATAACGCCGTGTTTGCTGCCCCCGGGGCTGGCGCAAGCAATTTCCAGCCCTCCGACTTCGGCCATCTGGGCCTGGCCTCACCCGCGTTCCGCGCCTCTCCGGCCCGCAGCGCAACGGTGCCCCGCCCCGCAGCGGCTCCTGCACGTCAGGTGGGCCCCAACGCGATGGACAGCAACTACGACGTTCCCGCCTTCCTGCGCAAACAGGCGGATTGAACCCCCGCATCCTTGCGGCCCCGAAGGCTGGCTGACCCTGAGAACGGTCTTGCCAGCCTTTTTTTGCATTCCTTCGGCTTTCTTTTCTGATCTGACCCATGCTTGCGCAACGCACCCTCAAGACCATTGCCAAGGCCGCTGGCGTTGGCCTGCATAGCGGCAGGCGTGTCGAGCTGTCCCTGCGTCCCGCCCCCGAGAACACCGGCATCGTCTTCACGCGCACCGATCTGCCCACGCCCGTTTCCATTCCCGTGCGGGCGCAGTCGGTCAATGACACGCGCCTGGCCACCACCCTCACCAGCGGCGAGGCCCGCGTGCGCACCATCGAGCACCTCATGTCCGCCTGCGCCGGGCTGGGCATCGACAACCTTTACGTGGACATCACGGCCGAGGAAGTCCCCATCCTGGACGGCTCGTCTTCCGCCTTCGTCTATTTGCTGCAAAGCGCGGGCATCCAGACGCAAAACGCGGCCAAGCGTTTCATCAAGGTCAAACGTGCCGTCGAAGTGCGCGAGGAAGACGCCAGCGGGCAAGTCAAATGGGCGCGGCTGGAGCCTCTGCACGGCTTCACCCTCAGCTTTGAGATCGACTTTCGCCACCCGGCCGTGGATGCCACCGAGCAGCGCGTGGTGTTCGATCTCGGCTCCGGCCGCTATAGCCGCGACATCGCCCGCGCGCGCACCTTCGCCTTCAGCCGCGATGTGGAAGCCATGCGCTCGCATGGCCTGGCCCTGGGCGGCGGGCTGGATAACGCCATTGTCATGGACGACGTCAAGGTGCTCAACCCCGACGGCCTGCGCTACGAAGAAGAATTTGCCAAGCACAAAATCCTGGACGCCATTGGCGACCTTTACTGCATAGGCCACCCGCTGCTGGCCAGCTACTCGGCCTACCGATCCGGCCACGGGCTGAACAACCAGCTTCTGCGCGCCTTGCTGGCTGCGCCCGATGCCTACGAAATCGTCAGCTTTGAAGACGCCAGCCAGGCGCCGGCCGGCTTCGCCCGGCTCTCGCACGCCATCTGAAAGCGCGCCCCGCTTGCCTGGCAGGCGGGGCGCGCTTTTTTGTTTTTCCCTCTCCCGCCCCTTTCTTTTTTTGTGCCCACGGGCCGCGAGCAGACGCATTGGCCAGCGAACAAGAACTATCCGATTTTTTGAAAAGCGTGGAAAAGCGCGCCTTCAAGCGCGCCGCCTGGCAAACACGCGATGACGAGGCCGCGCTCGACATCGTGCAAGACAGCATGCTCAAGCTCGTCACCCACTATGGCGACAAGCCCGCAGCCGAGCTGCCTCTGCTGTTTCAGCGCATCCTGGGCAACCAGACGCTGGACTGGTTTCGCCGCCAGAAAACGCGCGATGCGCATTTCGCCAATGCCCACGATTTGCTGGATGGCGCGGCCGATGAAGACGGCGGCCCCGATGCGCTGGAAATACTGCAATCGCTGGCCGCCAGTGGCGACGCCCTGGTCGAAAGCGCCGAGCAGGCGATGAGCCGCGCCGAGGTTTTGCAGCACATCGAAAACGCCTTGCAAGCGCTGCCCGCGCGTCAACGCGAAGCCTTCCTGTTGCGTTACTGGGAAGAAATGGACGTTGCCGAAACTGCCGCCGTCATGGGTTGCTCGCCCGGCAGCGTCAAAACTCACTGCTCACGCGCCGTTCAGGCGCTGGCCCGCTTGCTGCACGTTCAGGGAATCACGCTATGAAACCAACCCATCCGGCTGATATTGACCGCCTTGCCGACCGCCAGGCGGCCCAATTTGGCGCCCGCCTGGCGGCCCGGCTGGATGAAGCGCCCCTGCCGCACGACATCAGCGAGCGCCTGCGCGTGGCCCGCCTGCACGCCCTGGCCGCCCGCCCCCGCGCCGCCGTTGCCCAGTTCAGCCCCGCCATGCAGGCGCAAGGCGGCCCTGCGCTCACGCTCGGCGGCGGCTTCTGGGCCTGGCTGCCCGCCCCGCTGACCCTGGCGCTGCTGCTGGCTGGGCTGTGGGCCTTGCAGCCGCAAGACACGGGTGTGCGCGGCCTGCGTCTGGCGCAGGTTGAACCGGCGCTGGTCATCGATGAGCTGCCCCCTTCGGCCTATGCCGATCCCGGCTTTTTGCACTACTTGCGGCTCACCCACGACGGCGCTGCTTCTGCGGGCGCGCAGCGCGCCGCGCTGCCCAAAGGGGGCGCGTGATGAAGCCCGGCCTTGCCGCCGCGCTGGCCCTGGCCGCCGCCGCTTTCGCGGCTTTTCCCTCTCATGCGCAGGACTGGGTGGCCCTCACCCCCGTTCAGCGCGAAGCCCTGGCTCCGCTGGCCGCGCCTTGGCCCACCCTCAGCGCCGACCAGAAGCGCTACTGGCTGGCCCTCTCGCAGAGCTATCCCTACATGGATGCGCCCGACCAACTCGTGCTGCACCAGCGCATGCGCGAATGGGTAGCCCTCACGCCCCAGCAGCGCGCCCAGGCCCGCCAGAGCTTTGACGAAATGCAGCAAGTGCCCGCGCCAGAGCGCAAGGCCCGTTGGGAGGCCTATCAGCACTTGCCCCGCCAGGAGCGCGAACGCCTGGCGCACGAAGCCGCCCCCGCCATCGCCCAGCCGGCCGACTAGCGCGCCCTAACTCGCCCCGCCCCACTCCATTTCGCCCCGTATCGCCCCGCAACGGGCACGCGCCATTCCCGCGCGCGCAGCGGGCGGCGCACCCCGGCCCCGGCAGCCTTGTGCCCCTGCTGCGGTCTGGATAATCGCCCCCATGCTTACCCCCCCCTTGCGTCGCCGCATGGCCTGCTGGCTGTATGAAGGCGTGCTCATGTTCGGCGTGCTGGTTATCTCCGGCCTCATCTTCAGCATCGCCATGCAAATGCGTCATGCCCTGGAGCACCGCCACGCCATGCAGGCCTTTCTCTTTGTCGTCTGCGGCGTTTACTTCGTCTGGTTCTGGGTCAGGGGCCACACCCTCGCCATGAAAACCTGGCACATCCGCATCACCGACCGCCACGGCCGCCCCCTGGGCTACGGCCGCGCTATCTGGCGTTACCTGCTGTGCTGGGTCTGGTTCTTGCCGCCCCTGGGCCTGTCGGCCTGGCTGGGCCTGGGCAAAACCGGCCGCGCCGAGGTCTATGTGCTGGCCCTGGGCTGGGTGCTCGTCTGGGCCTTGCTCTCGCGCTTTCAGCCCCAGGGCCAGTTCTGGCACGACGTCATCGCCGGCACCCGCCTGATTGACGCCCGCCCCCAGCCCGCCCCGGCCGACTC
>ERZ772827.1375-NODE-1375-length-12331-cov-10.077468_pt1 | contig 12331 bp, 8 predicted proteins | sample MGYA00580850_ERZ772827 | MGnify/ENA primary metagenome ERZ772827 (study PRJEB29015, sample SAMEA2737950) | human oral metagenome | biome: human oral; feature: human-associated habitat; material: dental | place: China | collected 2145 ...
CAGTGGGCTGCGACACGCCCAGGATCTCTCCGATCACCGCCTGCACGATGTTCTGACGCAGGTACATCAAAGTCGCGGTGAGAGACCCGGACAGGCCCAGGATCGGCGGATACCCCTCAACCCCCTCCTCGCGCAGCCAGGCGAACAGCCCGTCGAACTCATCATCAGTGGCCCGTGGTACACTCCATCATGATAGCCCACTCCTTCCGAGGTCATGGTGATGTTTCTTCTACGCCCATGATACCCCACGGGAGTGGGCCATCATCATATCGCCTCCCAGAAATGACTCAAGACACACCCAGAATAACCTTCCTGGTGATGTCGAACGCCAAGGCGATCGACCAGATGCTCAGTCTCTTCAAGCGATGGCAAAAGGATCCAAAGACCACTTTCGAGCGCGGTCTCAACAAGTTCAAGAACGTCTTCGCCCAGTTGGTGGACCTGCGCCGTTGGGGACCTGAGGACCGCGTGCGAGAGACCGGTCTCCTCGACCACTGGCATGAGACCATTGCCGTGATCGGCCAGTCCCACAGCAGTCCCGTGCGGGTGGAGATCGAGCTGTGGTACCACCATGACCATGGGCGACGGGCTGCCGCCGAACGCGCCATCACACAGATCCTGGATGACTGCGGTGGGAGGCTCATCAGCCGGGCTCGGATCGAGGAGATCGGCTATCACGCCCTTCTCGCAGAACTTCCTCGACAGCAGGTTGAGGACGTCATGCGTCAAGGCCCTCAGGCGATCCGGCTTCTCACTGCGGAGCACGTCATGTTCGTCAGCCCTTTCAAGCCGATGAGCATCTCGTCGCCCCTGCCCTCGGAGACCGGATCCGCTTCTTTCCTTGCCGAGGGACCCAGTGGCCGCAATCCCCGGATCGCGCTCTTTGACGGGCTTCCCTTCCAGAACCACGACGCCTTGGCGGGCAGGTTGATTGTCGATGACGCCGACGATGTCGAGGACGGCTACCAGATCGCCGCACGCTCGCATGGCACCGCCATGGCGTCCCTCATCATCCATGGGGATCTCTCCGCCCCGGGAGAACCGCTGAACCGTCCGGTCTACGTGCGACCGATCATGCGCGCCGAGGAAACGGTGCCCGGGCAACCTGCCGAATGCGTCCTGCCCGACACCCTGTTCGTCGACCTCCTTCACCGTGCCGTGAGGCGGCTCTTCGCAGGAGAGTCGGGGCGAGAGGCATGGGCCCCGAGCGTACGTATCATCAACCTGTCGATCGGGGACAGCGCCCGTCCTCTCGCACGGAGAATGAGTCCCGCTGGGCGGCTGCTGGACTGGCTCGCCCTCGAGTTCAACGTCCTGTTCATTGTCAGCGCGGGAAACCACGCCGACCCGATCTCACTTCCCCGGGATGAGACGGCGGACGCGAGCAGCGCCAGGTCAGCGGTGGAGCATGCGGTCCGTGACACCGAGATTCTCCGTGGCATCCTGCCGCCAGCGGACTCCATGAACGCGTTGACCGTTGGCGCGGTTCACGCCGACGCGGCACCCGATCCACCCGAATCCGCAACTGTCTGGGATCTCACCAGGCCCGGCGCACCTGCGCTGTACTCAGCGACAGGACCCGGCGTCGCACGCTCGGTCAAGCCGGACGTGTATCACGTTGGCGGACGTCTCCTTTTCGCCAGGCCGCTGCCGTCATCGGACGCCATGGTCAACCTGCAGGAGGCTCGGACGGGTCGGACGGGTCCCGGTGTGCAGGTTGCCGCGCCCTCTGAGGGAGGACGGACCAACCGGACGGCCTTCGGCTGCGGTACAAGTCATGCCGCGGCACTCGTGACACGCGAGGCCAGCTCGCTCTTCGACATCCTTGAGGCGGAGCCCGACGAAGGCGCTCGGGCACTCCCTGACGCCCTCTTTCATCCTCTTCTCGTTCGAGCGCTGCTCGCCCACGCCTGTTCCTGGGGTGACTGGGGGACGGCAGTGTCCCCACAGTCATCACGTAAGGCGCTGACTCCGCTGTTCGGTTACGGCCGGTTTAACCCGGAGCGCGCTCGGGGCGCGGTCAACCGGGCGGTGGTCATCGCCAGCAATGAGATCGGCGTCGATGAGCGTCACACGTACGAATTGCCGCTCCCCTTGTCGATCCGCAGCAAGGCCGAATGGCACCGGTTCGTCATCACCCTCGCCTACTGGGCGCCTACGACCCGCGGTCTCAATACCTATCGGGCGACCAAGGTATACTTCACGACGCCCGACAAAAAACTGGCCAGCGGGGACCGCGTGAACGCCGATCACAACGCCGTGCGACGTGGAAGTCTCCAGCACGAGATCATTGACGGATCCAAGGCAATGACCTTCGACGATGGCACGACATTCCCGGTCCACATCGAGTGCATGCGTGACGGCCAGCGGGACGGCGATATCGGACTTATCCACTACGCCCTAGTCGTCTCGATTGAGACAGCAGCCTCGACATCATCAACGATTCACGACGAGGTTCGCGCGGGCCTCATCCGGCAGCGCATCCGGAGCGCCGCTCAGCAGCGCGAACGTGTGCGTCTGACCTGAGTAGTCTCACCGACCTCACACCGCTCCGAAGACGCCCGGACCGCGGCGCGTACCTCAGTTTCGAACAGTCAGGGGCGGCAGGCCCTCAACGATCTCCTGGGTGCGCACGGACACTGTGGTGACGCGGGCGATGAGATCGAGCAGGTAGAGCGGCTGGGCGGGGGCGCCCGGCTCGGCCCCTGCACCCTCGTCCATCCAGGCATTGGGATTGTTGACGATGCCGGAAGCCTTGTCCGTCGTCACCCGATAGCGGTCGATGAGCCAGTCCAAGCCGCTGCGCGAGCCGAGCAGGTAGTGCTGCGCTTGCTCCGGGATGCCGAAGACGGTCACGTGCTCGTTGTAGACGATGCTCGTCTTGTCATCGACGCCCCTGCCGTCAACCCGGACCTTGGCGTAACGCATCTTGGTCACGCGCAGGCGCGCGGGCTCGATCCGCGAACGCTGCGCCCACGCCAACTCGGTGCCGTCCACGGTGAGCGTAAGCGGCCAGGGCTCGACCTGCTCATAGTCGAGGTGCAGGTCCGCCAACCCGCGCCCGGCCGTGGCGAGGGCGACGAAGTCCTCGCGCGCGGCCACGAGCGGCAGACGCGGCAGGGACTTCTTGAGGTCCGCGGCGTAGCGACTGCGGTACTCCGGGTGATGCAGGAGGCCGCACGGTTCCAGTGCTCCGTCGTCGAGACGAACAGGCGGGAGGAGAACTCATCCGTGCCGGACTCCGCAAGGAAGGTATCGACGTCGGTTTTGGTCACCAAGCGTTCGGGGTCGTAGAACTTGCACTGGACGGCGCACAGCTCGCCCGTCTCCCGCTCACAGGCCACGAGGTCGATGCCACGGTCCGGTCGAGTGCCCCGGCCGCCGCCCGCACCCGGTGCCTCTACCCCCGCGCACGCGGGGCCGGCTGTCGGACCAGGTCTTTGGCGGCCTCTTCGAGGCCTCTACCCCCGCGCACGCGGGGCCGGCTAGATCATCAGGTCCTCAGGCGTGCGCTCCGCCCCTCTACCCCCGCGCACGCGGGGCCGGCGCTTGAGCGCCGTTGGAATACTACGGCATCCGTCATCGCGCGCTCCGCCTCCCGTTGACAGCCAATCCGTCGGCCCTCTCCGGCACAAGCCACACGCCGTCCAGGATGACCGGGCCTGCAACCGCCCGATCGAAGACGACGGTGAGATGAGTGGCGCTGCTCGGTTCGCAGACATCAAGGCCAACCGACGCCCGCGCCCGCGCATGGCGCTCCGCCCGGACCAGCTGCGCGCTCAGGTTCTCCGCCAGCGCCTGGAGCCGGGCGTCCATGGCCTCCGCCCTCGTCTCGACGGGCACGACCGACGTCCACGTCTCGGACGGCATCGTTGCCGCGCGCACCACTCTGGGCAGCGACGTCAACGCCTGCAGCTCCGCCCGTCGAACCGTCACCACGCCGCCGCGCACGGCAAAAGCAACCTCATCCGGCACCGAGTCCGCCCGCACCACAATTCCTCGAAGCACCGGCAGCCCGCGCCGCCCGACGCTCCCGAACAGCGGCAGCACCCATGTCAGCGTCGGCACCTGCCCCTTCAGCTGATCGACAATGGTCGCCACGTCGGACGCGGCCACGATAACCCCTCCCGACCGCCCTCCGGGAAAACGGTACAGAACCGCATCGGCCAGCACCTCCGACGGCCTCGGCGCCACCGGTTGCACATTATCGCCGTCAAACCGGTATCTTGCAGTGGGGCGCACGTCGAGGGTCGGATGGGTGCCAGTCACGCGACTGCGCCGGCGCTGCTCCTCGCGTTCATCGAGGGCGCGGAGCAGATCCGGTGTCGCCACCCTCAGCGCACGAGTCCCATTCTCGTCGGGAATCCACCGGTCGTGGTCCTCCGGCGGATTCTGAATACCCATCACTACATCGAGGATCACCGGCGATGTCGGCCTCCCCAGGTAGGCCACATTCCGGGCGACCCGCCGCAGTGCGTCCGTATCCGCGTCCCGTGCGCTTTTGAAATACCAGCACACAAGATCATGGGAGCCCGTCCCGACGACGACGCCGCGTTCAGGGGGTTTGAACCCCTTATCCGCAAAACGTTCATTCGCATCGACAATACCGATCGGATCGCCCCGCTTCTCCTTGATCTCGTTGTTGGTGGGCACCCAGCGCCCGTAATCGACTGCGCGCTCGCCGACGCGGGGCGCCGAAATATCGGGGGGATCCAACGCGAAGAGCCCCTCGACGGCCTCCACCCCGTCTCCGCTCTCATACGCGGCCGACAGGAGGGCGGCGGCCAGCCGGGCCGGAGCGGGGGGCCACTCCGGTTCCCCGTCGCTACCGTGGGCATTGAATTGCCCCGCGGGGAATCGGGCCGTCACCGTGAAGGCGGTCATGACTCGGCGCTGCCGTCCACGACCCGGATGATCTTTCCCAGCGGAGACTCGGGTGAGATCCGCACGGTGCGCGGCCCCTCCCACCCGACCTCGGCGCCGAGGTCGCGCACCAGCGCCGCCATGTCGTCGACGTCGGGCAGTTCCAGCGGCTCCGGCTCGGCGCCCTGTCGCTCCAAGCGGACCCGCAGCCCCGGTTCCAGCAGGCGCAGCTCGGCCCCGGCCCGCAGTGACAGATTCTGATGGTGCAGCAGGTAGAGCAGGAGGGTGAGCGTCACAATGAGCGAGCCCGCCGGCTCGGGCCGGGTGAAATTGAAAGCCCTCAGACCCGTGAACGAAAAGAAGGCGCGGCTCTCAATGGTGTCGTACGTCAGGTCCGACGGCGTGGACCTGTCGGTCCTCTTCACGAGATCGGTCGGCGGAATGGAACCGAGCCCCACGGTCGAGAGCTTATCACCCCCGATCTTCGTCTCAGCCTCGACGGCGGCGAAAAGAGCATCGACCTTGGCGGCCATGCGCCGCCGCTCCCGGACCCCCGTCGCAATGAACTCGGCGGTGAACAGGCGCGCCGAGCGGGAGTCCGCAGGGTTCATGACGTAGTAGCCGAGATACTCGTCCCTTCCCCGCTCCAGCGCGGACTTGTTCTTCTTGCTGGACGTCCTCTTGTTGGCGTCGTCGACCGCTTTCTGGGAGCGTTTGGTGTGCGAGTGCCACCAGCCGAAGGGGATCGCCGTCGGGAATCCGGTCACGAGGGCATCAGGATGCTTGCGCGTGGCCCGCTGGATCTCGTCGAAGGCGACTCCGGCCTCGCGCAGCTCGTTCTGCGCCAGGCGCCAGGTTGCATCGGCCTGCCGGTGGGAGAGTTCAACCGAGGTGGTGAGCACCCGATCCCCCTCTCCCACGAGGGTGACGAGCGGGAAGTTCAGGTAGTCGGCGAGGGTGCCGTCGTGGAAACGACCGGCCAGGAGGGCCTCGCAGCGCGAGGCCACCGACCCCCAGGAATCAATGGTGGCGGCCGGGTTCCCGTCGGCGGTCTCGAAGATCCCCACGACCCGGCCATCCTGCCGAATGGTCCCGGCGGGCGGGGTGACGGTCGGCCCGGTGAGCGACTCGTAGGCACCGGCGAGGGACAGGCCCGCGACTCCGGGATCGGAGATAAGGGCGGCGAGCAGATGTCGGAAATCGGTTTCAGTGGTCATCGTGTCTCCTTCAACGGGATTCGGAATTAAGGGCGAGCAGGCGGTCACAGAACAATCGGCATGCCATATCCGAAGGCCTTCCCCCGCCCGATTCCCCGGGTGTAGGCCTCACAGTCCTCGGTAATACCGCCGATAGTGGCGGTCAGGTCCCGCAGCCAGAAGGCCCTCCCCCCGGGCGTCCCCGCCCTCCAGCGCTCGGACACGACGAGGGCGTCGGCCTCGATGCCGCGGCGGGCCAGCAGGTCCCGGGCCCAGACGTGCGCCTCCTCGTCGAGGACGAAGCGCGAACGGCTGCGGCCCGCGTCGTCCTCGCGGCGCTTCTCGGCCACGACCCGCACGGTGAAGCGCTGCCCGACGGCGAAGTTCTCCGGCGCGTCCGTGCGCTCGGCGCCGTCGATCTCGAAGGGCGCCCGGAATCGCAGAACCGCGTGCCCGCTGCGCCCGCCGAGATCGGTGGGCAGGGCCAGGCGGTAGAGGACGCCGAGGTCGGCGCGCGCGGCCCGGGAGGCGCCGGCCAGATCCGGGAGGAAGGACATGGCGAGACGGTGGATCCTATCCGGGCTCCCCAGGTGCGGCAGGGCGTCCTTCAGGGGCAGGGATACGGTCTGATCAGGCACGGGATCCTCCTCGGGTGTTGCCGGTGCGCTCCTCTTTGGCGGGAGCCAGGAAGGAGACCTTGGCCGATCCCCCGGTGGCCCGGATCGGCGAGCTCCACCTGGGCCAGGGGAGGCGCTCGGGCGGCGACTCGTGGATATCGACGATCGCCGGCGCAGTCAGGGGCACGGGGTTGAGCACCCAGGTGAATTCCTTGCGCGAGGCCGACGACGTCAGCGGCCGCTGCGCGGGTTGGAGGAGGAGCTGCCCGCAAAAGGCCAGCAGGTCGATGAGCGGGTGGACGTCGCACTTCTCGGAGCCGCTGGTGACCCGCGGGGTGGGGCGGTTGGCGGAGAACCGCAGCCCCGGCTTGGCCTCGACCACGTGGAGGCGCCCGCCGAGCAGCCGGACGATCTCGACTTCGGCCGCGGCCCGGGCGGCCTCGGGCTCCTTCACGTCGAGCAGGAGCCAGGTGTCCTGCACGGACTTAGCGGTGCGGCTCCTGCCGCTGAGCAGCGTGAGCGCCGCCGCTCTCACCGGGATGTCCGCCTCCACCCTCCCGACGGGCTTCGACGACGCCGACAGATCGAAGGTCTGCACGACGTCGGCCGCGGCGAGCGCACCCGCCTCCCGGCTGGACTCCCACGCCGCCCGGGACAGTCTGTTGGCGTCCGTCCGGCTCGGCACCGTCGTCTCGATCCCCCGCAGCGACCGGTTCCCCAGGTCCCATGTGCCGGCGACCAGGGCCTCGGCGACAATCCGGGCGAGCACCTCGGCGTCGCCGTCCCAGACGAGCACCGGCACCGCCCAGTCGCCCTCGAAGCGCAGCGCGGCCCCGGGCAGGAGGGAAACCAGGCCCCAGCAGGCCAGGACATGGGCGGGGTGGTGGCCCGACAGGGCCGTCAGCCGGTGCTCGACCGGTGCGCAGGACCGGGTGGGCCGGGATGGCGCGGGGGTTTCCGTCACTGTTCCTGCTCCTTCCGGGACACGTCCCAGTCGGCGAGCCTGAGGATCGCCTCGGCGAGCGCCAGCCCGTAGGGTCCGTAGCGCTCGTTGAGCCGGTGGAAGGACTCGATCTGCCCGGCCCACCGGGGCGAGGCGGGATCCAGGTAGGGCTCGCCCGCGCCTCCCGTCTGATCGCCGGCGCCGCCCTGCGGGCAAACGGGGCCGGGTCCGCGGTAGAAGCCGTGGTGACTGAGGATGAGATGGCGCACCAGTTCGTGGTCGTGGGGTCGGGTGGCGGCGTCCTCGTCGAATGCGCGCGCCGAGGCCGCCTCATGCCGCCAGCCCCGGGGCACACGGGCCAGGGCGGCCGAGCGCCGCCACAGGCGGGGCGGCAGCGCGGACTTGGCCAGCGGCTCCGGCGCGTCATCTTCGCCGAAGTCCAGCCAGCCGTCCTCGCCCTGCCGCATGCGCAGGGCCGTCTGGAAGGCGGCGAGCTCGTTCTTGCCGACATCGTGGTAGGCGCCCGCGAGCGCGATGTCCTCGACCAACGGTTCGGGCAGGCCCAGGGAGCGCGCCCACCGCTCGGCGCACTCCCCCACGGCGCGGTTGTGCTCGCCCAGCGGGACGGCGCGACGCCGCTCCTCGCCCGCTGGGCGGGCGAGCCCGAGGCGGAGCCACGGGATCGGGGAGTCCTCGCCGAGAACATCCGTCTCGAGCACCCACCCCTGCGGCGCCGGGATCTCGTCGGCGAGCTCGAGCAGGACGTCGGCGCGCGCCTCTCCCTCGCCGGTTAGCTCGCCGCCCAGGTCGGTCAGAATGACGCGCGGCCCCCCGGCGCCGGTTCCGGTTCCGGCGCCCTCCCCGTTCTCCTCGCTTCGGGAGGCCTCGGCCTCCACCGCCTTGCGCAGGGCCTCGACGTCCGCCCCCGGTAGGAGCAGGCGGTCGGACAGGTCCCGCCCGGCATCGTCAATCCCCAAGGCGCGCGCGGCCGCATTCGAGTCGACGACCAGGACTGCGTCGGGTTCGACGTCGTCCAGACCGCGCGGATCCCCGATAATGCGCGGCGGCTCCCGGCGGGTCGGGTCCAGCACAATGATCGGCGCCGTCTCGAGTGCGGCCTGCGCGGCCCTGCGCATATCGACCATCCGTAGCGTCCAGCCCTCGGCCCGCAGATCGGGCGGGGACTGCTCAAGATCGGCCAGGAGCGGGTCCTCGGCGAGGAGGTCGACGCGGTCCCGGGCGACGAGGACGACCTCGGCGTGCTGGTCTTGAAGGTCGCGGATCCAGGGGGCCACGGGCGGATCGTTGCGGGAGCCCGCGGTGCGCACGTAGGCGCGCAGCACGGTCGGCGGGATGACGACCGGGACCTGCTGGGGGCGGCGCAGCACCGCCGGATCCTGCGCATTGCGCAGGCGCGCCACCACATCCCCGAGGGTCGTCGCATCCGCAATGAGCCGGACGACGGCGTCGGCCGCGTCCCCGTGGATGGGATCTGACTTATCGGTGTGGATGATGGTCACCGACCCGTCCTCCCGCGCGCCCACCCGGTTGATGCGCCCGAGCCGCTGAATGAGGGAGTCCGCGCCGCAGGCCTTGGTGACGAGGTGGGTGAAGTCCAGATCCGCCCCCACCTCGAGGGTGGAGGTGGCCACGACGACGACGGGGTCGGCCTTCTCCCGGTCCTCGCAGCCGGTGCGATACGCCCCGAGCCGGTCGACGACGCCCCGGGTGAACCGCTCTGGCATGCCGCCGGTGAGCAACTCGAGGGCGACGCCGTGCTTCTTGCACGGTTTGCCGAGACTGGTTTGGACGGCCTTGGCGTCGGCGACCGTGGTGCAGAAGACGACGAGGCCCTCCCCGCGGCCGAGCGCGGGCACGATTCCGGCGGCCGCCGCGACCACGGCGTCGACGCCGGATCCCGTGGCCTTGACGACGGTGACGGGCACGGCGTCCCGGGCCCGACGACGGCGGGCCAGGGCCGGGTCGCGCGCCTCCTCCCGCGCCGCGTCCCAGGTGAGAGCCCCCTCCCGGGTCTGATCGGGGGTGGCGCTCATGGCCATGACTCGCAGGCCCGGGACGGCGCCGCCGAAGCGGTCCTCGAGCGCCGACTCCCGGGTCTGAAGCGTCTCCAAGGTGGTGCGGGTCTGAGTGGACAGGTGCGCCTCGTCGAGCACCCACCAGGAGTCGAGCCCGGTCAGGGCGGCGTCGATGCTCCGGCGTCGGGGGGAGAGCTGGTAGCCGCGGAAGAGCAGGCGGGAGCACGTCATGTCCAGCGTGCCCAGGACGATGGCGGGGCGGGCGGGGTTGCGCGTGTGCTCGGTGAGGTCGCGGGGCAGGCCGCCGCGCAGCCTGCGGACCTCGAGGACGGGCTCGTCCGGGGCGAGGTCGAGGCGCTCGCGCAGAACCTCGGCCAGCTGCGCCAGGGGGCCCGCGTCGGCCCGGGCGAGTCGGCGCTCCAGGTCGCGGGCGCACCGGTGGGCGTCGTCGACGACGACCCGCCGGTCGACGACGAGGTGCAGCCGCCGGGCGACCCGCCGAGCCGCGCCGGCGCCGGCGACGCCCTCGCCGGCGCCGCCCTCGGCATCGCCGCCTTCGACTGCACCGCTGATGCCGCCGGCGCCACCGCGGTCGGCGTCGGCCGCGAGCGCGTAGAGCCAGGCGAGGAGCACGGCGAGGGTCTTGCCCATGCCGGTGGGCACGTCGAGGATGGGCGGGACGTCCCCCGCGACGAGGCGCGCGGCGAGGCGCTCCTGGTAGGCGCGCGGCTCGTGCCCGGTGGCGGCGCGGAACACGGCGGGGAAGTCTGGTAGCACGATGCCAAATCCTCTTTTCAATAGAACCTTCATACCCCCGATCACTCGGGGCGTTGACGCCTCCCGCCCGTTGTCCGGGCATCAAGAGAACTCCTCAACCTCCGCATACGCGGAGCAATCATGCGGAAGATGAGCTGATCGCCCCACATCCGCGCGCTCGGGGCGCACAGCAGGGAGTGTACACTAGTACTGTCTTCATGTCACGGCTTCCTCACATGCTCGACGACGAAAGTGAGTCTCAGTGCCCGACGAAAGTGAGCGTATAATCCCGACTATTGTGAGCGCATCACCGCGGGGCGTCCAACCCGCCGGGAGCTCCGGGCACCCCTCGCGCAGCGCCCCGAGCGCCCTCGGCGCCGTTTTGGCGCAGAGGCGCCCCGGCGGATCGGACGACGACCCCCGGGGACGGACGCTCCCCGCCGTCAGCGCATGAGCCCGCCCTACGCCCGCCTCGTCGACGCGCGGCTGTCCGCGCTGTTCGACGGTCTGGCCGCCATCAATATCGAGGGAGCCCGCGGCGTGGGCAAGACCTGGACGGCGTCGCGGCATGCGCGGACCTTCATCGCCGTCGACGACCCGGATGAGCGCGCCCAGCTCGAGCGCCTGGGGAGCCACTTCGCCGAGGGGCTGGACTACCCCGTGGTCCTCGACGAGTGGCAGCGCCTGCCGGAGATCTGGGACCGAGTGCGGCGCGCCGTCGACGCCGATCCCACCCCGGGGCGGTTCCTCCTCACCGGCTCCTCCTCACCGGCGCAGGCCCCCGTGCACACGGGGGCCGGGCGCATCGTCAACCTCCGCATGCGGCCACTCAGTCTGGTCGAGCGCTCCCTGGAGACGCCCACAGTCTCGCTGGCCGCCCTGATGTCGGGGGACGGGACGGGCGACGTCGAGGGGAGTACCCCGGTCACCCTGGATCGGTACGTCGACGAGATCCTCCGCTCCGGCCTGCCGGGCGTGCGCGACCTGCCGGCCGTGGCGCGCGAGGCGCAGCTCGACGCCTACCTGGAGCAGACCGTCCGCCGCGAACTGGCCGCGCCGCGCGCCCGCAGCGCCCGGATCCTCGCCGACTGGCTGCGCACCTACGCCGCCGCCGTGTCGACCACGACCTCCTACGACGCGATCACCGGGGCCGCCACCCGCAGGGACGGCCCCCCGCCCGCGGTCTCCACCACCCGCCGGTACCGCGACCTGCTGGAGGCGATGTGGATCCTCGAGCCGGTGCCCGGCTGGAACCCGTCGCAGAACGAGCTTTCGCGGACCACCACGGGGGACAAGCACCAGCTGTGCGACCCCGCCCTGGCGGCGCACCTCCTCCGCCTCGGGGCCGCCGGTCTGATGGGGGTGGGCAGACCCGTCCAGGTCGCCCTCAAGGGAGTCCCCAGGCGCACCCGGATGCTCGGCCCCCTGTTCGAGTCCCTGGTCGTCCAGAGCGTCCAGGTCTACGCCTCGCTGTGCGACGCCGCCGTCCACCACCTGCGCACCAAGCGCGGCGAGCACGAGGTCGACCTCATCGTTGAGAACCGCGACCGCCGCGTCGTCGCCATCGAGGTCAAGGCCGCCGCCGCGCCGCGCCCGGGGGACACCCGTCACCTGCTGTGGCTGCGCGAGCGCCTGGGCGAGCGCCTCGCCGACGCCGTCGTGGTCACCACCGGCCGTCACGCCTACCGCGACGAGGACGCCGTCGCCGTCGTGCCCGCGGCCCTGCTGGGCCCGTGAGCGCCCCGACCCAACCCGCGCTCGCAGCCGCCCCGCCCAGTCCGCCGGGCCGGGCCCGTGAGCGCCCGCGCCACTTCCGCCCCCGGCCTCACAGCCACAGGTCCTTGCGGGGGCACGCCGCCGCAGCAGCCCCTACGGGCACGAGCCCGAGCATGCGCCGCACGAGGCGCTCGGGCGCGAAGA
>ERZ772827.1377-NODE-1377-length-12323-cov-4.554614_pt1 | contig 12323 bp, 9 predicted proteins | sample MGYA00580850_ERZ772827 | MGnify/ENA primary metagenome ERZ772827 (study PRJEB29015, sample SAMEA2737950) | human oral metagenome | biome: human oral; feature: human-associated habitat; material: dental | place: China | collected 2145 ...
CAAATCCCTAGCTCTTCTAGCAGGTGCTAGTGAGTCCGAGGTTGCTCCCCTCGTTGAGCGCCTCATCGCAGATAAAACCTTTAACTTAGAGAGAGCTCAGCAATTTTTAAAAGACTGGCGGTCTTAACCAGTTGAAACCGAGGTATTAGTCTCAAAAAATGAAACATAAGGAAAACAAATTCATTGTCAATTGAAAAGTCTCACATATAACGATGAACAAGAGAGGATTACATTATTCTCTCTTTTTTTGATATTTGAATCACAGAGAATGTCCCCATTATGATTATTACTTTCCTTGTTATTATGCCTCATAACTAATATAGTCGTTTTTCAATAATACAATCCTTTACAGTTAATTCAAGGGAAATATCATCCATTTCTTACTTTAGGGTATGAAAGTGAAGTAATTCTATGGTGAATGGTTTTATAGTAATAAAGATCATTCTAGTAATGTTTTAAAACTCCTCTAAAAAGGATTTTCCCATTCTTATGTTTACACTACTTTAGAAAATAGCATATGTTTGTAACCCCTTCCATGTTTGTTGTTGTATTTTAAAACTTTTAGGTATAAAATGGAAGTATATAAAATGGGATGAAAAGGGGATGAATCATGTCTAAGAAAAAGTCCGATACGCTTTGGGCTAAGAAAAAGGAAGAAAATGGTAGATTTTTTTGGTTACCCTTGTCTCAGCATCTAGAAGATACAAAAAATATAACTGGACTTCTCTGGGAGCATTGGTTAAGTGAGGGGCAAAAAAAACTGATTGAGGATTCTCTGGATTCAGCAACATATGATGGAGATTTAGGGAAACGACTTGCACAATTTTTAGCTGCTGTTCATGATATCGGGAAAGCAACTCCAGCCTTTCAAACTCAAAGAGGATTTGCAAATTCAGATGATTTGGATATTCAACTATTAGAAAAATTGGAGCAGTCAGGATTTACTAAAATTAGTTCACTTCAACTATCATCACCGAAAAAGAGTCATCATAGCCTTGCGGGTCAATATTTGCTATCTAGTTATGGTGTTCAAGAGGATATTTCGACAATTATTGGTGGACACCATGGACGACCGATTGATACGATTGAGGATGTAAAAAATCAAGGGAGCTATCTTTCAAACTATTTTCAAAATGAAAGTAGGGAGAGTGCTATCCATAAGAACTGGGATTTGGTTCAAAAAGAAATCTTCAACTGTGCTTTAGATGAGTTTGGGTTTGACTCTGTGAAAGAGCTTCCTAAAATTAAACAGCCAGCTCAAGTTATCTTATCAGGATTGCTGATTATGGCTGACTGGATTGCTAGTAATGAGAACTACTTTCCTTTATTGAGTGTCAATGAAAAAGAGGAGGTGGATAAGTCAAGACGCCTTCAAGATGGGTTTGAAAGGTGGAAAAAAACTAGTTTGTGGCAACCTAAATATATCTCAGAACCAGATAGTCTCTATAAGGAAAGATTTGGATTTGAACCTAATAATGTTCAATCAATCTTATCTCATGTTATTACTCAAATATCTAAACCTGGGATTGTAGTTCTAGAAGCACCAATGGGGTTAGGGAAGACAGAAGCTTCATTGATTACAGCGGAGCAGTTAGCTACTAAGACGGGAAGAAGCGGTCTTTTTTTTGGTTTACCAACTCAGGCGACATCGAATGGAATTTTTAATCGTATTGAAAAATGGGTTGAAAGTTTAAAAGATGATTCTGAAGACATACTATCTATTCAGTTGGTACACGGGAAAGCAGCTCTAAACGAAGATTTTTTAAAACTTAAAGCTAATACATTTAATTTTGACGATGTAGAAAATGGTAGTGTTATCATTAATGAATGGTTTTCTGGGAGAAAGACTTCAGCTTTAGATGATTTTGTAGTGGGGACTGTTGATCAGTTCTTAATGTTAGCATTGAAACAAAAACATTTAGCTTTACGTCATCTAGGTTTTAGTAAAAAGGTTGTTATTATTGATGAAGTTCACGCCTATGATGCTTATATGAGTCAATATTTGATGGCGGCGATAAAATGGATGGGAGCCTATGGCGTTCCAGTAGTCATTTTGTCAGCAACATTACCTTCTCAACAAAGAGAAAATATCCTTAAAAGCTATATGTCTGGGATGGGGCTCAAATGGCGAGATATTGAAAATACGGACCAATTAAAGACAGACGCTTATCCTTTAATCACTTATAATGATGGCTCAGAGATTCATCAAGTTACAACATTCAATAAGCAAAACATAAAAGACATTCACATCATTCGTTTACAAGAAGAGCTGTTATTGGGAACGGTTAAAGACGGCCTTGAGGGCGGTGGAGTAGTTGGAATCATTGTCAATACAGTGAGAAGATCCCAAGAGTTGGCAAGAAACTTTTCGGAAATTTTTGGAGATGATATGGTAGAATTGCTTCATTCCAGTTTTATTGCGACCGAAAGAATCCAAAAAGAGAAAGAATTATTACAACAAATCGGAAAAAATGTAGAACGTCCACATAAGAAAGTTATCATTGGAACTCAGGTGATTGAGCAATCCTTGGATATTGACTTCGATGTGATGATAAGTTATCTGGCACCTATGGACTTGCTAATACAACGTATTGGACGACTTCATCGACACCAAATAGAACGGCCTCAAAAGCATGAAATAGCTAGGTTTTATGTTTTAGGAACTTCCGAAGAGTTGGATTTTGAAGAAGGAAGTAGTTTTGTTTATGGTGATTATCTGTTAGCCAGAACTCAGCACTTTTTACCAGATATCATGAGATTACCAGATGATATTTCACCATTAGTCCAGAAAGTTTATAGTCCAGATTTTACAATTGAGTTTTCAAGTCAGGAATTTCAGCAAAAATATTTAGATGCTAAGACGGAGCATGATGTCACGATTAAGAATAAGGAAACAAAGGCGAGAACATACCGTATCGATGATCCTATCTTAAAAATATCGAGACATAGAAACAATAGTCTGATTGGCTGGTTGAAGAACCTGCATCCAAACGATAGTGAAGAAAAATCTAATGCTCAGGTTCGTGATGTTGAAGATACAATTGAAGTGATTGCTTTAAAGAAAATGTCTGATGGCTATAGCTTATTTATTGAAAATCAAGATATATCTCAGAATATTGATAATCCTTTGGTCGCTAAAAAAGTAGCACAAAATACTTTACGACTTCCGATGAGTTTATCCAAGGGCTATAATATTGACCAAACTATTGAAGAACTTGAAAGGTATAACAACAGCTATTTAAGTCAATGGCGAAATTCATCGTGGTTAAAAGGAGCTCTCGGGATTATTTTTGATGAAAACAATGAATTTATTCTCAATGGGTTTAAACTCTTATATGATAAAAAGTATGGAATTACAACGGAGAGGTTGAATAAGAATGAGTCGATTTAATTTGCTAGATGAACCCTGGATTTCTGTCGTTTATGATGAAAAAGGAACAACAAAAGAAGTTTCCTTGCAGGAATTGTTTATAAATGCTCATCAGTACAAAGATTTAGCAGGAGATACAAAAACGCAAGATTTTGCTGTGCTACGAGTTTTGCTGGCTGTGTTACATACTGTTTTTTCACGCTTTGATGCAGATGGTAATGTCTATGAGTATCTGGCAGTAGATGAGCGGTTTAAACAAATTGAGTCTGTGGAAGAATCTGATATTGCTGACTATCAGGATGATTTATATGATACATGGATAGATCTTTGGGAAAGTGGTAAGTTCCCAGACATTGTTAATCATTACCTAGAAAAATGGCGGGATCGCTTTTACTTATTTGATGAGGAATATCCATTTTTTCAAGTTAGAAAAGAGGATATTGCAGCAGATAGAATCAGTAAAGCAAAAGCAAGCAGTATTTCTGGGAAAAATATCAATAGAACGATTTCAGAGAGTGGGAATAAGTTAGCCTTATTTTCCCCAAAGAATAGTAAAAATAAAGAACAACTGACTCCTTCCGAACTTACACGATGGCTTTTAACTTTTCAAGGGTACTCAGGATTATCCGATAAAGTTATTTTTGGAAAAGAAAAATATAAAGTGTCAAAAGGCTGGTTGTTTGATATCGGTGCAGTTTTTATACAGGGAACTTCTTTATTTGAAACGCTGTTACTAAATTGTATCTTGCCATTCTATGACTATGGTAATTTAGAAAGTATTCAATGTCCCTGTTGGGAATTTGCTAGTGCTGATAATATTAATCGCTATTTGTTTGGTAGTGAATGTATAGATTTAGCCAATCTGTATACGATTTGGAGCAGAGGGATTTATATTGATCCAGAATATGATTTAAATAAGCCTTTCTCTTTTGAGATTGTAAAATTACCCGATATCAATCATCAGGACAATTTTTTAGAGCCAATGACAACATGGAAGTATAATACTACAGGAGAAAATAAAGATAGCTATACTCCTAAGAAACACCTCTTGAATCAATCGTTGTGGCGGTCTTTTGGTTTGCTAGCAGTAGAAGATAGAACAGGGCACTTTAGAAGACCGGGAATTATTGATTGGCTAGGAGATATAGGTGACACAATAGGAAATAGATTATTTAATATTATTTCCATTAGTATGCAGGACGATGGAAATGCTACTTCATGGCTTCCAACTGATGAAGTTATTGACTCTATACTTATCAATGATTTAGTTTTGGCTGATTTTAATGAGAGTGGTTGGGTACCACGTATTAATGAGGTGGTGGAAGAAACAAAAACTGTCATTTCTAAAGTATATAAACGCTATATAGAGGATCTAAAAGAAATTAGGAATATCTCCAACAACAATTATACTAATCAGATGGTTGAAATGCTCTATTTCAAAATCGATCACCCTTTTCGTGAATGGTTATCCAGTATCCTACCAGATGATGAAAAGGATCCTAAAATCAAAGAATGGAGAGACTTACTGAAAAAAATGATTAAAGCTGAAGCAAAGAGCATCTTAGGTCAAGGAGGAACGAGGGACTATCTCGGTATTGAAAAAGATGGTCGAATAAAAAATATTGCAACTGCATATAATTCATTTGATTATTTGCTTCATCAACAATTAAAATAGGAGGTGTGTGTGTTGGAACAATCCAAACAGACAGTTGGATCTGTCACAAAAAGAATTATTAGACAATTGAGTTATGAGTTGGAATCACCATCGAGTAAAGCTGCACTGGCAAAAATTAGAAAAACGTTGGGTAAACCCTTGAGCGATGCAACAGATATCTGGCCGATTTTATTTGAGCATTTACCAGAGGAGTTTGTCAATTCATACCAGCAGCCTAGCTATGAGGAGTTAGCAATTTATACAGCTATCCAATTTTACGCCTTACATCAACAAGGAACTTCAACTGGTGTGATGTTAGATGAGCCCGATACTTATCAAAATATCGGTTCTGCTCTTAGTCAACTTCGAAAAGGAGATGACACGACAGCCATCGACAGAAGGTTCAATGTTATGATTACATCATCAACTTTTGAAGAGTTGATCTACCATTTACGCCACATGATGATGTTACTCAAAACAAAGTCTCCTGCTACAAAGGTTGATTACGCTAAGTTAGCTGAGGACTTGTATTGGTTTTTAAAAAATGTACAAGAAAATCTTCGCCTAAATTGGGCAAGATCATATTATAAACAAATCAAAGGAGAAAAACACAATGACAACTAATCAACGCTTATTTTTAGATATTCATGCTATACAAACTTTGCCACCTTCCAATATGAATAGAGATGATACAGGTAGCCCAAAGACCGCTCAGTACGGGGGTGTAAAAAGATCGCGCGTGAGTTCTCAAGCTTGGAAGAGAGCTATAAGAGACTATTTTAATACTTATGGAGAACAGTCTAATGTCGGTGTCCGAACAAAAGACATTGTAAGATATGTTGCAGGTAAAATTGTAGAACTAGATAATTCTATCAGTTTTGAAGATGCACTAACCAAAGCAGATACAGTCTTGATAGCTACTGGAATTAAGAAAAAAGGTGAAGTCAAGGCGCTTTACTTTATGGGGGATAGACAAGCTGAGAAATTAGCTCAAGCGGCCTATGAAAATCTGACTGATAAAAAAGAACTTCAAAAACTAGCTAACTCAAATCCAGCCATTGATGTTGCTATGTTCGGTCGAATGGTAGCTGAAGATCCAACTCTAAACGAGGATGCTTCCTCTCAAGTTGCCCATGCTATTTCAACACATGCTGTACAAACTGAATTTGATTTCTTTACTGCTATTGATGATTTAGCTCCAGAGGATAATGCAGGTGCAGGTATGCTGGGAACCATCGAATTTAACTCTTCTACGCTCTATCGTTATGCCAATGTTGCGATTCATGAATTATCAAAACAACTAGAGGATGAGAAATCCTTAAAGAACAGTTTGAATTTATTCATCGAAGCATTTGCAAATTCACTCCCAACAGGAAAAGTGAATACCTTTGCCAATCAAACTTTACCGCAGGCTCTAATCGTTTCTTTGCGTGATGATCGTCCTGTTAATCTTGTCAGTGCTTTTGAAGAACCGGTTAAATCAACAGATGGTTATGTGGCAAAATCTATTGAAAAACTGTCTAAAGAGTATACGAGAGTTGAAAAATTCGTGAATAAACCACTTTTGACTTTCTATGTGACTTTGGATGAGAATGAGAGTTTAAAACAAATAGGTGAGGAAAAATATTCAGTTTCAGAATTATTAAAAGATTTTTCGGGAACCTTAGGACAAGTCCTCAAAAAATAGGTGAATGGCATGAAGACTATTTTGTTGAAATTTGCTGGCCCTTTGCAATCTTGGGGGACAAGTTCACATTTCGAAACAAGACATACGGATTTTTATCCTTCTAAGAGTTCTGTTATTGGGTTGATTGCTTCAAGTCTAGGATATCGTCGAGACGATGATGAAAAAATTACTCGGTTAAACGAGCTGGATTTTGCAGTTCGAGTGGATCAACAAGGAAATTTACTCAGAGATTTTCATATTGCACAAAAGTATACAGAAAAAGGAAAGTTTGAACGAAATTATGTCACGAATCGTTATTATTTAGAAGATGCTGTTTTTGTAGTGGCTCTTTCTCATAATAATGAGCAGTTTTTGGAAATGATTTTACAAGCTTTGAGAAATCCCTATTTCCAACCATTTATGGGAAGAAGGGCTCTGCCGTTGACTGCAGATTTTATCTTAGGTGAGACTGAGATTGGAGCAGTTGAAAGTTTGAGAACTCTTGAGTGGCAAGCTTCACCATGGTTTATGAAGAGAAAGCTTATGGATGTCGTAACTTTAGAAATCTATTCTGATAGACATTTAACCGATAGAGGTATTTATCAACTGAGAAAAGATGTTGTCAAGTCTTTTTCACAAAAGGGGAGAAGGTTTGGCTATAGGTATGAAACCAGAGAACTGGTTCAAGTTCGGAATTCGTTTCAAGATAAAAATACGGCACATGATGTTTTTAAGAGTATAGGAGATTGATGGTATGTATATCTCAAGAGTAGAAATTGATCGCACCAATCGCCGAAAGATTAGGCGTTTAACACATATAGGCGCTTACCATGCTTGGGTAGAAGAGAGTTTTCCAGAAGAAATGGAACAATCTATTCGAACAAGGAAATTATGGCGTATAGATCGTATCCAAGATAAAGATTACCTGATTATTGTTAGTGAAAATAAACCTGATTTACAACGATTAGAAAAATACGGGGTTTCTGGTAGTGCTCAAACTAAGGATTATCAACAATTTTTAGATAATATCTATACTGGTAGCCGAATGAAATTTCGAGTGGTGCTTAATCCAGTTATTTCCTTAGTATCACCAGATAATCTTAAAAGAGGTATTGTAAAACCTCATGTTACGAGTGAATATCAGATGAATTATCTAATAGACCGCTCTGACAAAAATGGATTTTCGCTGATAAAAGAAGATTTTTCAATCGTTGAACGTGGTTATGAGGTGTTTAAAAAAGCTGTTAAACCTATCAGATTGATAAAGGTTGTTTATGAAGGGATCTTAACAGTTAGTGATGCAGATCTTTTTAAGAAGCTTTTGACTGAAGGAATGGGAAAGAAAAAAGCATACGGTTTTGGTTTAATGACCGTTATTCCATTGGGAAACGAATCATGATAAAAAAAGTGGAACGAAGAAAACATCTCTGCGAGAACTTCCTAAAATAAGCGATCGTGTCAGCTTTATTTACGTAGAACACGCAAAGATAAATCGTGTGGATAGCGCTATTACAGTGCTTGATAGCAACGGAACAGTTAGAATACCTGTTGCTATGATTGGTGTATTATTGCTAGGGCCGGGTACTGATATTAGCCATCGTGCTGTAGAGTTGATAGGAGATGCTGGAATCAGTATGGTTTGGGTTGGTGAGCGAGGTGTTCGTCAGTATGCTCATGGAAGATCCTTAGCACATTCAACAAAATTCTTAGAGAGACAGGCTAAGCTGGTTTCAAATCCTCGGTCGCGTTTAGCTGTTGCCCGTAAAATGTATCAAATGCGATTTCCTGGTGAAGATGTCACCACATTAACAATGCAGCAACTACGGGGTCGTGAAGGAGCTAGGGTGAGAAAAGCATATAGGATGCAATCTGAAAAATTCAAGGTTCCTTGGGATAAAAGGGACTACAGACCTGATGATTTTGAAGGAGGGACGGTAGTGAATCAGGCGCTATCCGCAGCTAATGTAGCACTTTACGGTTTGGTGTACAGTATAGTGGTAGCGCTAGGTGTTTCTCCAGGTCTTGGTTTTGTACATACCGGCCATGATTTATCCTTTATTTATGATATTGCAGACTTATATAAAGCTGAATTGACTATTCCCTTAGCTTTTGAAATTGCAGCTAACTATACTGAGGATGATGATATTGGTAAGGTTGCTCGATTGAAAACAAGAGATTCCTTCGTAGATGGCAAGTTAATGGCTCGGATAGTTGCTGACATTCAATATCTATTTGAAATAGATGATGAAGAGGAGTTAGTGATTGATACGCTTTCTTTATGGGATGATAAGGATAAACCTGTTAAACATGGAGTTAGTTATACGGAGAATTGATAATATGCCACTGACTGTTTTAACTTTAAAAAATGTTCCGCCGTCTTTAAAAGGAGATTTAACCAAGTGGATGCAAGAAATTGCCACAGGGGTTTACGTTGGAAATATCAATACTAGGGTTCGTGAAAAGTTATGGGATCGTATTAAGGCGAACGTTGGAAAAGGTGAGGCTACAATTAGTTACGCCTTTAGAAATGAAATTGCCTATCAATTTGATACCGTAAATGCTCAGCGGAGTGTACTAGACTATGATGGAATCCCATTAATCCTATTACCTAGCCAAACAGACAGCGATGGAAAAATATCCAGTTTTGGATACAGTGATGCTGCTAAGTTTAGACGGATCAAGCGTTTTGGTCGTCATTCAGAAGTTTCTTCAAAACCACAGAGTTCCTATATTGTGATTGATATTGAGACGGATGGTTTAGATGAGAATGAACATACCATTATAGAAATTGGGGCACTTAAGGTTACTCCATCCACTACAGAAGAGTTTAATGCTCTTATCAAATATGACGGAATCTTGCCTACGAAGATTTCTAAATTAACGGGAATTTCTCAGGATCTATTAGAACAAAATGGTCGAAATTTAAAAGAAGTACTTTCCGATTTTTTGCTTTTTATAGGTGAATCAGCTTTAGTTGGCTATGGTATCAATTTTGATGTTAAGTTTATTAACAATGAGCTTAACAAGTTGGGCTTGCCTTTATTATCAAATAAAACTCATGATTTAAAGAAATTTGTCAAGAGTGAAAAACTATTTCTGGCTAACTATCAATTACAGACAGCTCTTAAGGAATATGGAATTGAAGAGGTAGTTCCTCATAGAGCTTTACCGGACGCTAAGTTAATCTATCAGTTATCAACAAAAGTGAATAAATTTTTGGATAGAATCAATCGGGATTAGCGATTTCAATGGGATCTTTTAGTGTTTTTCCCGCACTCGCGGGGGTGATCCCGTATCAGACTTAGGGATGAGGTTTTGAGCCGCGTTTTTCCCGCACTCGCGGGGGTGATCCCGTGATGTAGCGATCATAGCCTTAATCATTGGTGTTTTTCCCGCACTCGCGGGGGTGATCCTATGAGAAGAGCTGAAGTTAATCCTCAAAATTAGTTTTTCCCGCACTCGCGGGGGTGATCCTAAAACTATCGCAGCAATGGAGTCACAAATGGCGTTTTTCCCGCACTCGCGGGGGTGATCCTACGTCTGCGACGTGTCCAGCTTGCGAAGCCTCGTTTTTCCCGCACTCGCGGGGGTGATCCCTAATTAAAATCAGTGCGAGTCAACAAGCTACAAGTTTTTCCCGCACTCGCGGGGGTGATCCTATTAAATTTCCAGCCATTAGAATAGAAGTCACGTTTTTCCCGCACACGCGGGGGTGATCCTACGTCATGTAAACTTTAGCCAAAGAAGAATCAGTTTTTCCCGCACTCGCGGGGGTGATCCCAGGTAGGCATGGCAACCGTCACGCCTACGAAAGTTTTTCCCGCACACGCGGGGGTGATCCTAAGCGTTCTAACTCAATCTTGAAAGAAATCAAGTTTTTCCCGCACTCGCGGGGGTGATCCTGCACATTGGCCTGGGTATCTCTTGCTAGCGCTGTTTTTCCCGCACTCGCGGGGGTGATCCTGAGTACACGGTCAAGCTATTGTTACTTATGGAGTTTTTCCCGCACTCGCGGGGGTGATCCTTCTTTAGGGTTGTCAGTATCGTAGCTAAAATCGTTTTTCCCGCACACGCGGGGGTGATCCTATCATTCGTGACTGTTCGCTTCAGAGCATCCAGTTTTTCCCGCACTCGCGGGGGTGATCCCATATAAGCGGACGTTACCTGTGTCTGGGCGTGGTTTTTCCCGCACTCGCGGGGGTGATCCTAGCTTGGTACTCGTCCAGCGTATCAGATGAAAGTTTTTCCCGCACTCGCGGGGGTGATCCTGCTGTCAGGTTTCTGTCAAACCCTTTAGCGATGCTTTTCCCGCACTCGCGGGGGTGATCCCGAGGCTACAATTACTTTGAGGTACCTATTAGGGTTTTTCCCGCACTCGCGGGGGTGATCCCCTAACTTCGATAATCGAGAGTTTGGAACTTGTGTTTTTCCCGCACTCGCGGGGGTGATCCTGAAATACGGTAAAGATTTCCAACAGGGTCTCCGTTTTTCCCGCACTCGCGGGGGTGATCCTGAGCTGTGACCCTTAACTTTGTTGATGAGGTCGTTTTTCCCGCACTCGCGGGGGTGATCCTGGGCGTGTTATGCAGGTCGGTCCTGTAAATAAGTTTTTCCCGCACACGCGGGGGTGATCCCATATCGTCTATACGGTTGAATACTACAATTTCCGTTTTTCCCGCACTCGCGGGGGTGATCCCTACCACGGCACAATCAAAATCAGAGTGAGCGTGTTTTTCCCGCACACGCGGGGGTGATCCTAGCCTTTGGATTGCTGGGTATGGTTTAAACGAGTTTTTCCCGCACACGCGGGGGTGATCCTGAGTTCCCGCTCTGTGAAATGTTAGCGCCAGTGTTTTTCCCGCACACGCGGGGGTGATCCCAGATACAGATGAGTTCCTTATGACTGTACAAGGTTTTTCCCGCACACGCGGGGGTGATCCCATAAAACGACGAAATCAACCCTACACAGATAAGTTTTTCCCGCACACGCGGGGGATTGACTACATAAAATGAGATATAAGAAAAATATCCCTATTGAAAACTGATAAATTAGAGATAGGAGTGTTTTATTATAGGAAAAAACATATTTTGTGTAAATGAAGATATCTTACATAACAAAGGAGAAGACAAGTAAATTGAATGAAGTCATCATGGAGACATTTGGTAACAATAACATCAGTTGGGTAAAAAACTTTTAGAAGAGTATAAGAAAATTTGTCTTGTATCTGTTGTCTTAAAGTGTTTCAGAACTAAATGCTCAATATTTTTTGATTGGAAAAACGAGACTAAAATCCTTCTGCCAAATCCTTAGCTCTCCTAGCTGGTGCTAGTGAATCCGAGGTTGCTTCCCTCGTTGAGCGCCTCATCGCTGATAAAACCTTCAACTTAGAGACAGCCCGGCGCTATCTAGAAATCTTAAGATCATAAAAACTCAGACGAATTGGTCTGAGTTTTTTGTAGTTAAATACTTTTTCCTGGTAATAATGTAACTGGTAAGAAGTAACCAGTTGTTGCGACTTCTTTGCCTTCAATTTTCTGCAGGAGAAGATCAACAGTGAGGTGGGCAATCTCTTTTAGAGGCTGCTTAATTGTTGTCAGATGAGGGTAGTAGTTCTCGATAAAGTAAGTCCCAT
>ERZ772827.1380-NODE-1380-length-12305-cov-3.037143_pt1 | contig 12305 bp, 26 predicted proteins | sample MGYA00580850_ERZ772827 | MGnify/ENA primary metagenome ERZ772827 (study PRJEB29015, sample SAMEA2737950) | human oral metagenome | biome: human oral; feature: human-associated habitat; material: dental | place: China | collected 2145 ...
AACAGTAACAGAGCCTTTGTAATATGGTTTACCATTAAGAGTTGTGGTTATAATACTACCCTCACCATTTGATTTTTTAGCCATTAAATCACACTCCTTTCAATTTGCATAACAAAATAGAGTGTGATATAATCTAAATAGATGATATAGAAGAGTAGCACACTCTTAAAGCCTTTTAGTTGCTACCAACAACTAAGGGGCTTTTTTTGTTATTTTTTAATTAAATTTACATCCTTAGAAGCTGTTTGAATGTCCTCGGGCATCCATGGAATCCAATTAATATAACTTAAACTGTATTGCTTAGCTATCTTCACTAAAAAATTTCCAGAGATAAAACAAGCCAGTATATTTAAATGATTCCCTGAAATAGATACTTTTTCAGTAATGACTTTTAACTTGATATGTTGTCCATTGTAACTTACTAAGACCACCTTTTCTTTCTTTAATTTCTTCATAGCATCTTCTGTAAATAAGTCTGTTAAATAAGGACCTGTTAAATCATCCAAACTATGCACAGCTAACACCAATTCTTGTTCTTGCTTAACTGAATCTAAAAAAGCTCTTGTTAAAGATTGTTTGAAATCAACTTGGTAATTTTTTAAATCGATTTCATCATAAAAATAGCTAACATTTACCATTTAAAAACCTCCTAATTATTTTTCTATTAATTCTATATCTGTAACTTGATTTACTTTGCCTTCTGGATATTCATATACTTTAATTATGGCTTTTTTATTAGAAAGTGAGGTATTATATTTCTCTAAATCTTCACAAACACCAGTATATTCAAATTCAATTTCCGTATCACTTTCTCTTATATTATAAGCTCCAGTACATTCAAATACAAACTCAAAAAGTGGAATCTCTAAGGAATATTTTCCCATTAATCTTCTAGGAGATGTTTTATAAGCTTCCTTATATCTCTCAATAAAAGGTTTATATTTGCTTAAATACCAGTCAAAAAAATAACCATATTCCTTAGTTTCTTCACTATAAAACCATTTAGGATAATTCATATATTTCAAATCTTCATTTAATATTTCAAATCTAGCATTAACATACTCCCAACTTACATTATAGGTTTCAACAAAATATCTCTTTATAGTTAAAATATCTCCTTTGAAATTTTTAATAATATAATCTATAATTCTTGCTGGTAAAAATACATTTCTACCAATTATAGTAGCTTCAGTTTCTAAATATCTTTTTTCAGTTGCAATGGAACTTTTGCATAAATTATCTCCATAAAGAATAGGGTGGGCTCCTATAATATGTCCTGCTTCATGATGAAAATTAAATGTAATTCTAGGCTTATAATTTTCTTTACAATAAAGAATAAAAAATTTATTGTCTTGGTAAGAACAATAAGCTTCCATACTTAAATTTGCATTATCCCATATGCTGTATTCTATCAGTACCCAACCCATTACTTTAAAAAGTTTTTTAGGTTCTCTCCAGTATTTTTTTACATCTAAATTCTCTAAAAATTCAGAGGCTAAATCGTAAGCTCTTTTATAACTAGTCAAATAGATTCCTCCTATCTTTTTTTAGATAAATAAAAATCAATTAAATCATTTACTGCTTTTACTTCAGAATCATCCAATGCTTCCATTTTTCTAGCTGCTGCATTAGGAACATTTTTAATTTCACCAGTGTATAAATACTCAATAGTCGTATTTAGAATAGCAGCAACTCTTGCTACTTTATCTACTGATGGATAAGCTACACCCCATCTTCTAATAGATCCATTTCCTAAATTTGCTCTTCTTTCTACTTCTGCTATACTTATTCCTTTTTCTTGACAAAGTTTTTGAATGATTTCTAGCATATTCATCTTAAAACCTCCTATTTTTGAGTGATTTAAGCGTATTAAAAAATAATAAAAATTTTCCTTGACATTTAGAATACATTCTAATATAATTAGAGTGTAAGCAAATATATACGCCGTAATCTTATAAAACATCATAATTAATGACCTGAGAAGCATTTTTACATATGTTGTTTTTATTATGCGTATATGTTAGCATAAATTCTATGAAAAGTCAATAAAATTCTACGATTAAATTATAAAAAGGAGGTATATATGACAAGATTAGATTTTGAAATGGAGGTAAAAAGAGTATTGAGAGAAAAAGGTATTACCCAAGCAGAATTATCAAGACTACTTGGAATAAAACCATCTTACTGCTCTGACATTATCAGAGGTAATAGAAATGGTGGAGAAGTTAAGAAAAAAATGGTGAAATTTCTTGGGATTAAGGAGTGATTGAATGGGTGACCTTAGATTAAAAAATCAAATAACAAGTAAAGAATTACTGGAACAAATAAATTTATTTAGAGAGGAGGAATACAAAGAAAAGCTAAAAAATAATACTTTGACAGAAGCTCAAAAGAAAAGAGGAAAAGCTGTTAAGTTAGAGCATAAAGATTTATTGGATATTATAAGAGATGAATTTTCAGAAGAAATAGGACTAGGAAAAATTTCGCCGTCCTCTTATAGAAACTCTCAAAACAAGAAACAACCTATGTTTATCCTAACTCTTAGCCAAGCTAAACAGGTTTTATTGAGGGAAAGTAAATATGTTAGGCGAGCAATTATCCATTATATAGAAGTTTTAGAACAAGCAATAATTGATAAAGCTAAAAGTGAGTGGCTACTAACAAGACAACAGGGAAAATTAGTTAGAAGAGAAGAAACAGATGCCATTCAAGTATTAATAGAATATGCAAAGAAACAGGGTAGTCAACATTCGGACAAACTATATATGACTTATAGTAAGTTAGTAAATTCACTTGTTGGAATAAAAGCAAATTCAAGAGATAAAGTTGATTTTGGAATATTGATGGTAATAAGACAATTAGAAGATATGTTTACAAGGATAATAACAAGTTCTATGGAAAATGAAATACACTACAAAGAAATCTATCAAATCTGCAAAAAGCAAGGCACACACTTTATAGAAATTGTTAATGGAGATGTAAAAAGTCTAGGGTATGTAAATTAAAAGGGGGAGCATGAAAAAAGTAAAAGAAATTAAAGTATCAAAGATCACTTTTCCAGACTATATAAGTCCTAAAAAAGTAAAAGAAATTTGTGAAGCTATAAAATCTGGAAAAGTAATAATTGTAAAGGGTACTCAAAAAGCAACAGGTAAAACAACTGTTACAGATATTTTAAAAGAAAATGGGTTTGTTGCTTTTGAGAAGTTTGAATGCATAGAAATAGAGATATAAAAAATTATCTATCTCTAGCTACAAGTTGTTTTAAAGATTTTTCAGAGATATTAAACATCCAATTTATACCACTATCAGTTGGAGCATACTTGAATCCGAGTTTCAACATAGCTCCTTTGAAGGTGCCATTTGAAATATAAAAGCCATCTCTTGACCTAGAAAATAGATGCTTTAACCCATAAGACGTATGTTTGGTATTTATTGTACTTATTTTAAGAATTAAATCACACCAATCCAAAAGAATATCTTGTTCTTCTTTTGTAAGGTAGTTAAATTCACTTGGGTCATTATAGGTTATATCTTTTGGATAATTTGGAACAATATCTTTAGACATAATAATCACCTCCTTTGAGATGATTATAGCACAAAAGAAAGGAAAGGAGATAAATTAATGGAAAATATACTTAATGGATTTAAATTGGAAGGAACAACAAATGAAATAAAAAAGTTAAATCAACTCATAGAAGAAAAGAGATTAACCAGAGATGATTTAACTTTAATAGTGAAAACTATGGAAAAAAATGATGGTGAAAAAGTTCAGATTTTTAAAGCAGGGATATATGAAGAATACGATATTGAAATTAAAGGTAAGTATTCCTCAAGAGATGAAAAAATAAATATTCCTGATAAATGCTTAGCTATTCTTATTGATATAAGCTAAATAGGATTTATAAATAGTTTTAAATTCTGATATAGGTGCTAAAGCTCCATACTTTAACTTGTTATTCATATAAGACACTAATCTGTCTTCTTCAGATGTATCGGGGAAAGTCTTATCTCTTAATATATCTCTAGCAATATCACCTTTAATACTGTCAGAATTTGGGTACTGAGACGTTTTTAACCATTCGATAAAAGATTTCAAAGTAATCACCTCCTTCGAGATGATTATAACACAAAAGAAAGAAAGGAAATTATTATGGAAGATTTATATTTTAAGAACTGTGAAACAAAGATAATATTTGGATTGGTTGTACTGGGAGGTAAACCACAAATGGACTTATTAGGGATTGACTACAACCACTATTCTGATAAAAAAATAGCTGAAATTTGGTACTCAAATATCAAAGATATTTTAGCAGTTAGTAAACATGAAATGAAAGATGTAGCATTAGAAAATTTAGAAAAACTTTATAAAGGAATGAAACATTAAAGGAGATTAAAAATGGGAGTACACAGAAATGAATTTTTAAGATTGATAAAAATAATACCATTTCCTGCTACTGCAAAATTAAAAGATGTGGTAAAGGTAATGGAAGCATATCAAAAAATGGAGGCTAATAATGAGAATCAATAAAGATGAAAATTTTGCAAGGGCATCTTTAAAAGATGTAATTAAATACAAAGTGAAATGGTTACTGAAAACTCTCTGGTTCTATATAAATAGACCTTTTGATATTTTAATGGAATATGTGTAAGGAGGAGTTATGGAAGAAAAGATGATGTTGACAATGCCAGAAACCGCTAAATTGACAAATATTGGTGTTGCAAAATTAAAACAAATAGCAAGAGAATATTCTGATTTTCCTTGTATAAAAATAGGAGTTAAACACTTAGTAATCAAAGAAAAACTTCCTGAATGGTTTGAGAAGCACAAGGGAGAAGAGTTATGAAAAAATTAGCAATAGTTTTAGCAGCAATATTAGTTATAAATAAAAAAACATCTGCCAATACCGACCAAAGTAACACAGATGTTCAAACAAAATAGGGTAGGTAACCCCTTACTTACCCTTGATTTTACTACAAATAATGAAAAATATCAAGGAGGAATTTATGCCAGATAATAAAAATTTATGGATAGAAACAATTAATCTTTTAGAAAAGAATGGCAGAACTTGGAAAGATGTGACAGATGTATTTGTTACTGGAAAATATAACTTAGGAAAAGAAAAATTTTATAAATTAGCTTCATCTGCCAATTATAAAGAAGGCAGTGATGAAATAAATGTAGAATTAGTGATAAAGGGAAAGGATTTTGTTATAGATGTAACTGATTATGATTGTTATCTAACTTATCTACATTTTACAGATTTAAAAGTTCCTGAAATAGCAGCAGATGAGCCTAAACTTTTTAGAAAGTTTAATCATGAATATGTTGGAGATTAAGGCGTTGGTACAGATGTTAAAAGCAAAATTTATAGATAAGATACTGGAAGTTATGGTAGATGAAGCAAACAGAATTTGGATAGATGATAAGGAAGTAACAGTATGTTTCAAGGATTCAAAAGATGTAGACGGTAATGCTGAAATACTTAAACATATCTACACTCTACAACTTAATAAGGTTGTTGGAGAGTACAGAATAAGAATAGATTATGAGTTTAAAAATATAGAAATTCATAAAGGTACTAAGTTTGTATGCCTAAGAAACTTCAATAGCTGTGAGAATAAAATCTGGACTGCTATCTTAGAAGATTTGGAAATAGATAAGAATAAGGAGCTTAACTTATGAAAAACATTGAATTTACAAACAAAATATTAGAAGCAATGCAATATAAAATTCAGGAATTAGAAATAGATAAAGAAGAAATAAAAATTACATTTTTAGAAGATATAGATCCTGAAGAACAAAAACTAATTACCAATTTTATTGAAGGCTTAAATTTAAGTTCGCAAATAGATATGCCTATATCTATACTTTATAGAAATAAAATATTAGATATTTATAAAACTAAAAAAAGTATTAGGTATTTTAGTTTTGCAGGAAAATTAGATAAATTATGGTCTTTAGTACTAGAAGAAATTACAAATTTGAAAAGAAAAAGAAGAGGTGTTTGAATAGATGAATGTAAATGAATACAATTCTCAAAATACAGGAAAACAAGCATTGGTTTTAGAAGAAAATGAAATAAAAAGTTTAATGCATTTTTCTACAATTGCTAAAAATGAAAGTATTAATGGTTTAATCGTATCAGGAAGTTATGTTGGATTCACTGATACATATAGACTAGCAGTAGTAAGAGATACAAGAGAAGAATTACCAGGAACAGATACTAAGATTTACTCGGTGTCAGTATTAGAAGAACTTAAAAAAGCTAAATCTATGGCAGTACTAAAAGATGGAAGATTAGCCATTCAGGTAGGTAGTGAAGTAACAGAATACGATCCTATTCCTAATGCAAAAGTACCTGATATAAAAATATTCATTAATAACTACGAATATGAAAGCTATTCAAGTGGAAAAGCTGTTGAAAAAATAACTGATGATATAGTTTGGAAAATGTTAAAACTAGTAGATTCATCTGATATAAAAAGATACTTCTCTTTTGAAGATGGAAAACTGATAGTGGAAGCTTATCCTAATGGCAATTCTGTATTATTGTTAGATGTTTTAGAACTTGATAATAAAAAAGCTAAATTAAAAACTACTCTGAATTTTAAATATATGGACTTATGGTTGAAGTATGTGAAAGATGAAAAGTTTGATATTGCTTTAGCTAAAAATAATAGGAATGCTTGTCAGTTTAGTAAAGATAATCTATTTTATATAGTTATGCCTGTGGTATTGAGAGATTAAAGGAGAGATTAAAGGAGAGAGCAAAAATAACTAAAATAGAGGAAGTATTGGAATATGTAAGAAGTAATACTTTTGCAACAAATAAAGAAATTTCAGATGATTTGAATATGAGCGAGGGTGTTGTTAAAACTTACCTTAATAGATTGAAAAATAAAGGCTACTTAGAAAAAATAGGCACAGAATATAAGGTTTTAAAAGAAATGCCTGCCAACAAATCTAGCTATAAGCAAGAAATTATAAAAGAAATGTTGGAAGTTTATATGGATGATTTTAGAGAAATTAAGGTAATCAATGAAAAAATTAGAGTTGGGGAACTTATTATAAGACTTGTGGATAAATTGTAGGAGGACTAAATGACAAAATTTTTAATAAATGGAATTTGGTATGAATTGGTGCTAGAAGATAATGGTATAGCGGTTTTACAAGATATGTATGGATGTACTTTAACTATCCCAGTTAAAGATTTATGGAAATACATGGAATAAAGGAGGTGTTCAGTATGCAGGTAAAAAATAAAAAGTCTGTTGCGACTACCACATCAACAACAGACAAACATACAACTTTTAAATATAAAGTACCACAAATTTTAAAAAATTGCAAATAGGAGGATAGATAATATGGTAAAAGTAGAATTTACAGGAAGTGTGGAAGAAGTTAAAAAGGAAATAAGAGAGTTTATAGAAGTGAACTGTACAGAAGTAATTTCTGATACAGAAAAAGCTAACTCTAATGTAGAAGAGAAGAAAGAAGAAGTTAAAAAGGTAGAAGAAACCCCTACTCAAAAGCTGCCAACTGCTCCAGCTAAAAAGGAAGAAGCACCTGTAGAGGTTGCAACTCCTTTACCAACTAAGACAGCTGAATATACTGCAGCAGATTTACAAAAAATAGCAGCAGCTTGGGTAAATAAGGATATAGATAATAACAGAACAGTATTAGTAAATCTATTATCTAGTTTTGGAGTTAAGGCTATAACAGTTTTACCAAAAGAAAAATATGGAGCTTTTGTTCAAGAGCTTAAAAAATTAGGAGCTGATATTTAATGGCACATGCACTATTAGGACCTTCTAGTGCTGCAAGGTGGATAGCTTGTCCACCTTCTGTCAAACTCTGTGAACAATTTGAAGATGCAGAAAGTGAGTATGCAAAAGAAGGTAGTTTGGCACATGAGATAGCAGAGTTGAAGGTAAGAAAAATAATAGATCCTGGATTAACTTCTAGGAAATTTACGGCTGCAATGAAGAAACTTAAAGAAAAAGATTTATACCAGGAAGAAATGCAAGGGTACACAGATGAGTATGTGGAGTTTATCCAGGAACAGATGTACAGTTATCCAACTACCCCGCATATAGCAGTAGAACAGAAAGTAGATTTTTCAGAATATGTTCCTGGTGGATTTGGAACCGCAGACTGCATCTTAATCTCTAATGATACTTTACACATTATAGATTTTAAATATGGAAAAGGTGTTCCTGTAAGTGTTGAAAACAATGCTCAGTTACTTCTGTATGCATTAGGGGCTTATCTCGCTTACGAAATGATATTTCCAATAGAACATATTAAAATGTCAATCGTACAGCCAAGATTGACTGGCATAGACACTTGGGAATGTAGATTGGATTACTTATTAGAGTTTGCAAAGATAGCACAAGAAAAGGCTGCTATGGCTTTAAAAGGTGAAGGAGATTTTAACTGTGGAGAACACTGTAAATTCTGTAAAGCTAAAGCTACCTGTAAAGCAAGAGCTAATGCTAATTTAGAGCTAGCAAAGTACGAGTTTAAGTCTGTAGACCTATTAACTTTAGAAGAAATTGGAGAAATACTGCAAAAAGCACATGATTTAGATACCTGGGTAAAAGAAATAGAAAAATATGCTCTAGCAGAAAGTTTAAAAGGAAATAATGTTCCTGGCTGGAAGGCTGTTAATGGTAAAGGTAGCAGAAGTTTTAAAAATACAGATGATGCTATAAAAGTACTTAAAGAAAATGGAATTGCAGAAGAGCTTCTATATGAAAGAAAGTACTTAACTTTAGCACAGATAGAGAAAGTAATTGGCAAAAAAGATTTTAATAATCTAGTTGGAAATTTAATAGTTATGAATGTAGGGAAGCCAACTCTTGTAGATGCATCTGATAAAAGAGAAGCTATAACAAACAAGATAAAGGCAGAAGATGAATTTAGTGCAGTTGATGATATTAATAAATTATAAATAAAGGAGAAGTGATATTAATGGCTAATGAAACAAGAGTAATGACAGGGAAAGTAAGATTAAGTTATGTGCATTTATTTAAACCTTATGCAGCAGAAAAAGGGCAAGAAGAAAAGTACAGTTGTACAATTCTAGTTCCAAAAACTGATATACAAACAAAAATGAAACTGGATGCTGCAATAAATGCTGCTATAGAAAAAGGTATTGGTACTGTATGGAATGGAGTTAAACCTCCAAAACCAACTATCCCAATATATGATGGAGATGGAACAAGACCATCTGATGGAATGGAATTTGGAGAAGAATGTAAAGGGCACTGGGTGTTTACTGCGAGTGCAAAAGTTGATTATCAACCAGAAATAGTTGATACAAGATTACAACCAATTCTTAATCAATCTGAAGTATATTCTGGAATTTATGCAAGAGTATCAGTGAACTTTTTCCCTTATGCAGTAAGTGGCAAAAAAGGAATAGGTTGTGGTCTAGGTAATGTTCAAAAGTTAATGGATGGAGAACCTTTATCAGCAGCAGGAATTAAAGCAGAAAATGAATTTGATGAGGTTGAAATAGATCCAGTTACTGGAGAACCAATTCTATAAAAAATCTTATAAGAAGGGCAGTTTTAATACTGCCTTTCACTTTCAAAAAGGAGCGATTATGAGAACTTTAAATATTGATATAGAAACATTTAGCTCTGTTGATATTACCAAATCTGGCTCATACAAATACGCAATGAGTGATGATTTCCAGATACTTCTATTCGCTTATTCTATTGATGGTCAAGATGTAAAAATAATAGACCTGGCTCAAGGCGAAACTATTCCTGGAGAAATAATAGCACTCCTAAAAGATAAAGACTGTATTAAGTATGCCTATAATGCTATCTTTGAATGGTGGTGTTTGAACATGGCAGGAATAGAATCTCCTTTGGAACAATGGCATTGTACTATGGTACATGGTCTTTATTGTGGGTATACAGCAGGTCTTGCTGCAATAGGTAATGCAATGGGTTTACCACAAGATAAGAAAAAATTAACTACTGGTAGTGCTTTAATAAGATACTTCTGCATACCTTGTAATCCTACTAAAAGTAACGGGAACAGAACTAGAAATTTGCCTCAACATGCTCCAGAAAAATGGAAGCTGTTTAAGGAATATTGTATCCAAGATGTAGTTACAGAAATGGAAATAGGTAGAAGATTAAGTGCTTTTCCTGTCCCTGAGAGAGAATGGAAACTTTGGGTATTGGATACTTTTATGAACGCATACGGAGTAAAAGTTGATAGTAAATTAGTGAATGGTGCTTTATATATTGATGCATTATCTAGGGCTAATTTACTAGAAGAAGCAAGAGATATAACTAAACTTGATAACCCTAACTCTGCTAAGCAACTATTAGAATGGCTAGAAGAAGCTGGAGAAGAAGTGGAGAATTTACAAAAAGCTACAGTAGGGAAAATGGTTGATACATTAGAAGATGGAGAAGCTAAAAGAGTTTTAGAGATAAGACAAGAGCTTTCTAAAACATCTGTTAAAAAGTACAAGGCTATGGATGAAGCTAAATGCAAAGATGAAAGAATAAGGGGATTATTACAATTCTATGGGGCTAACAGGACTGGAAGATATGCAGGAAGATTAGTTCAAGTACAGAACTTACCTCGTAACTACATAGAAACTTTAGATGTAGCTAGAGATGTTATTAAAAAAGGTGATGGTGAACTATTAGAAATGCTTTATGGAAACATACCTGATACCTTATCACAGTTGATAAGAACAGCATTTATTCCATCAGAAGGAAATCACTTTGTTGTATCTGATTTCTCAGCAATAGAGGCAAGAGTTATAGCATGGCTTGCTGGAGAAGAGTGGAGAATGGAAGTATTCAAAACTCATGGAAAAATCTATGAAGCCTCAGCATCTCAAATGTTTGGTGCGCCAATAAACACAATTACAAAAGGCGAAGAAAACTATCATCTAAGAGCCAAAGGTAAAGTTGCAGAACTAGCTTTAGGTTATCAGGGTAGTGTTGGAGCCTTAACTGCTATGGGTGCAGCTGATATGGGCTTAACCGATGAAGAAATGAAAGACATTGTTGATAGATGGAGAAAATCATCTAAAAGAATTGTGGAGCTATGGTATGCATTAGAGAATGCAGCAGTTGAAGTTTTAGAAACTGGAGAACCTCAAATGGTTAAGTGTGTAAAGTTAGCAAGAGAGTATGACTTTATTTATGGTCAAGACTTTTTCACAATAGCTTTACCAAGTGGTAGAAAACTTTTCTATCCAAAACCATTTTTAAAAGAAAACCAGTTTGGACAAATGCAGATGCATTATATGGGTATTAGCCAAACATCTAAGAAGTGGGAAGTTATTCCAACTTATGGTGGTAAATTAACGGAAAACATTGTGCAAGCTATCGCAAGAGATTGCTTAGCAGAAACTTTGCTAAGAGTAAAAGATAAAGGTTGGCCAATAGTGTTCCATGTCCATGACGAGATAATACTTGACGTTCCAACAACAGTTAAATTAGAAGAGGTTATACAAACTATGACTGAAGAAATAAGTTGGGCCAAGGGATTAATTTTAAATGCTGCTGGATTTACTGGCAGTTATTATATGAAAGATTAGGAGGTAATAGCTTGAAAACAATTGATATCCCCGTACGTAATATTTACGGAAAAGAGCGAATGCAGATCATTAATCGTTATAAACAGGACAATGTGCCGAGCGAGTATGTAAGTGTTGTGAAGCTATCGCACGACGAATGCTACGGAGCTTTAGCAAAATACATAACGCTGTATGCTAAACATCACCCGGAGTTTCCGTGCATATGCCTTAATATTGCCGGATCTAAAAAGTATTACGTGCCTCGCGGTACGGCGTCTAAATTTTTAAATAAATTGAGGTCGTGCATCACCGCGTATGACGGTGATCGAGAAGTCCGTTTTATGTGCTGTACAAATCATCTCGGATCATTTTAAGAAAAAAAGGAGACTAAAAAATGAACAAAATACAGATGGAACAACAGATCAAAATCGCAAAAGAAGGAATTGAAGTACTTGATAAGTGGGCCGAAACGCTTGACGCTGAAGCCTTAGACGAAAAGCGTGAACAGATAGAAAAAGCAAAAGCTTATTGTGAAGACTGCTTAGATGCGTCGCAAACACTTATTGAAGCTATTGAAGCAACAGAACCGAAGAAAGAAGAAGTAAAGAAAGATGAACCGAAGAAAGAAGAAAAACCGAAGCGTAGACGAGCTCCGGCTAAGAAGAAAGAAGAACCTGCTGTCGAACCTTGCCCGCCGGCTGCTGCGGCAGATGATTTAGATGACTTATTCTGAGGCGGATT
>ERZ772827.1382-NODE-1382-length-12304-cov-4.252347_pt1 | contig 12304 bp, 10 predicted proteins | sample MGYA00580850_ERZ772827 | MGnify/ENA primary metagenome ERZ772827 (study PRJEB29015, sample SAMEA2737950) | human oral metagenome | biome: human oral; feature: human-associated habitat; material: dental | place: China | collected 2145 ...
TGCCGTGCTAGTGGCTAAGTCCATCGGCTGGTAGCCGTCACCGGCTACGGTGTAGTTGAGAATATTTTATCTTTACACAAAAAAAATAGGGAGCTATGCTATTGGATATGTTTTTTCCGAGAAGGTGCGTGGGCTGCAGTCAAATGATTGAAAGCGATAAAGCGGTGTGCGATGCCTGCTTAATGAATATTAGATTCTCTTATGATGATTTTGGAACAAAGAGCGAACTCTGGGCAAAGTGTAACCTGCTTTTCCCTTTGGAAAATGCTTTTGCACTGATGATTTTTGATGAGGTAGGATTAGGCAGGGAACTTATTCATCAGCTAAAATATGACGGCATAGAAAGCATTGGAAAAATCTTTGCGGACTGGACGGCTCAGAGGCTCAATTTCGGAGAAGACAAACCCGACTTGCTTGTAACCATCCCCCTACATCCAAAGAAACAAAGGATAAGAGGCTATAATCAGCTACATCTCTATGCGGAGGAGCTATCAAAGTTCTATGATATTCCGTTTGACCACCAAGCACTGAAGAGAGTTAAGTTTCAGAGAAAGGCGCAGGCAAAAAGAAATGCAGAAGAGCGGAAGATAAAAGGGCAAGCCTTCGCTTTGAATAAAGATATACGCGGGAAACATATCCTGCTGATAGATGATGTGATTACTACAGGAAATACAATGTCTGCCGCAGCGTGGGAGCTTCTGAAAAATGAGAACAAGCTGAGCATTCTGGTAATGGCAGTAGATTTATAAAAGCAAAAGCCGAAGACAAGTCTTCGGCTTTTGCACAGTATTCAAAATAATTATTTCAGCTTTTTCTTTACAGCTACTTGCTCATAAATTTCGAGCTGGTCTCCGATTTCAATATCGTTATAACCTTTTAAGTTAAGACCACATTCGTAGCCTTTGGTTACTTCCTTCACATCATCTTTGAAACGCTTCAAGCTCTCGAGCTCGCCATCGTATTTCACAACGCCTTCTCTGAGGAGCCTTACTTTTGAGTTTCGGGTAACCTTTCCAGAGAGTACCATACAACCCGCGATGCTTCCCACTTTTGAGATTTTAAATACCTCACGGATTTCTACATTACCTATCACCTGCTCCTTGATTTCTGGAGAAAGCATTCCTTCCATCGCTTCCTTCACATCATCAATAGCATCGTAGATTACGGAATATGTACGGATTTCTATCTCTTCCTTATCTGCTAAGTCCTTAGCATTAGCTCCTGCACGAACATTAAAGCCAATAACTACAGCATCTGATGCAGTGGCGAGGAGAATATCGCTCTCGGTAATCTGACCTACTCCTTTGTGGAGGATATTGATCTGGATCTCCTCCGTAGAAAGCCTTTGAAGCATATCTGAGAGGGCTTCCACTGAGCCGTCAACATCTCCTTTGAGGATAATATTAAGCTCTTTAAAGTCTCCAAGTGCAATTCTTCGCCCGATTTCATCAAGGGTAAGATGCTTTTTAGTTCGGATACTCTGCTCTCTTTGTAGCTGAGAACGCTTGTTGGCAATAGATTTCGCTTCTTTCTCATCTTCAAATACTCTGAACTTATCACCCGCAGTAGGTGCCCCATCGAGCCCAAGAACGGTAATTGGCGTGGAAGGACCAGCTTCTTTCATCGCGTGCCCTCTTTCATCAAGCATTGCTTTTACCTTACCGTGATTGGTTCCCGCAAGGATATAATCACCTATTCTGAGCGTACCTGCCTGAATAAGCATATTGGCAACATAACCTCTACCTTTATCAAGAGAGGCTTCTATAACTACTCCGTTTGCTGATTTATTAGGATTTGCTTTCAGCTCTAATAATTCCGCTTGCAGGAGGACTTTCTCGAGGAGTAAATCTACATTATTACCAAACTTGGCAGAAATCTCCTGAGACTGCACATTACCGCCCCACTCCTCTACAAGGATGTTGAGCGCAGAGAGCTGCTCACGGATTTTATCTGGATTAGCATTGGGCTTATCTACCTTGTTTATGGCGATAATCATAGGAACACCCGCTGCCTGAGCGTGAGAAATCGCTTCTTTGGTTTGAGGCATCACATCATCATCGGCTGCAATTACAATAATAACGATATCGGTAGCCTGAGCACCTCTGGCACGCATTGCAGTGAAGGCTTCGTGCCCCGGTGTATCGAGGAATGTGATTTTCTGACCATTATCTAACCTCACACTATACGCCCCAATGTGCTGAGTAATCCCCCCAGACTCACCTGCAATGACATTGGTTTTCCTGATATAGTCGAGGAGTGAAGTTTTACCGTGGTCTACATGCCCCATTACGGTAACCACTGGCGGACGAGGGAGTAAATCTTCTTCTCTGTCTGGCTCTTCGGTGGAAACTTCCTCTTCCAAGTCAGCATCCGAAAATTCTATTTTATAGCCGAACTCATCCGCTACGAGGGTAAGTGTATCGGCTTCCAAACGCTGATTCATCGTAACCATAACACCGAGCGAAAAACAAGCAGAGATAACCTCAGTAGGAGATACATTCATTAAACTCGCAAGCTCATTTACGGTAATATATTCGGTTACTTTCAGGGTTCTGTCCTGTGCTTCCAACTCTTGAAGATGCTCTTCCTGCTCTCTTCTAAACGAACGCTTCTCTCTTCTGTGCTTGGAAGTTTTAGACTTACCACCTTTATTGGTAAGTTTTTCCAGAGTTTCTTTTATCTGGTTTTTCACCTGCTCATCGGTAAGCTCCACAGGCATTACTTTCTCTTTTCTACCTTTTTTGTTTTTATTACCGCCCTGCTGGTTATTACCTCCCTGCCTATTGTTATTAGCTCCTCCCGATTGCTGACTCGGCTGCTGGGCAGGTTTTTCTATTCTCTTTCTCTTTTTCTTTTTGTTAGCAGAAGAGCCTGCTGCCGATGGCTTAGGTTTATTCTCAAACTGAGAAAGGTCTATCTTCTCACCAACGATTTTAGGACCATCTAATTTCTGATATTGAGTAACCACCTGCTCAGGCTTTTCAAACTCTACCTGAGTGATTTCCTCTTTCTGAGGTTTTGGTTCCTCTTTCGGTTCTGCTTTTTTAGATACAGGTTCGGGAGCTTTTTTCTCCTCTTTTTTCTTTTTCTCTTTTGCAGGAGCAGGCTTTTCTTCCTTCTTAGCCGATTTAGGTTTTGGCGATTCTAATTGAGTTAAATCAATTTTATCCAAAACATTGAGCTTAGACTTAGGTTCGTCTTTCGGCTCTGATTTAGTTTCAGCTTCTGGCTTAGATTCTTCAGTCTCCGCAGGCTGCTCTTTTTCTTTGGAAGAGGTAAGGTCTATCTTCCCTAAGACTTTTGTCTCAGGTTTAAAATCTGCTTTTGCCTTTATGACCTCTGGTTTCTCGGGTTCTATTTCTAATTTTTCTTCCGGTACTTTGGAAATAACCACCTCGTGAGACGCCTTTCTTTGCTCGCTATCTTTTGCAAATTCGGCTTTCAGTGCAGCATAAGCATCCTCTTCCAATTGCGCGTTGGGGTTGTTCTCTACTTCAATACCTTTCTGAGCAAGAAATTCCACTACTCTATGGATTGAAATATTAAACTCCTTTACCGCTTTGTTTAATCTAATTTTTGGCATTTATTATTGAATACTTTTTTCTGTACTAAAGAGTACGATTTATTTTACTAAACTTATTTTTAAACAGGTTAATACTTTTATGAAAGAATTAATCTTCAAATTCTGCTCGGAGGATTTGTTTTACCTCTTCTATGGTTTCTTCTTCGAGATCTACGATGTTTGCCAGTGCATCTGTATCTTTATCTAAGACACTCTTAGCGGTTTCAAGACCTATTTTCTTGAATTCATCTATAATCCACTCTTCTATTTCATCTTTAAACTCATCAAGAGCCACATCATCATCTTCGCTGGTTTCTCTGTACACATCTATGGTATAGCCTGTAAGCTCAGATGCAAGGCGAATATTTACTCCTCTTCTACCGATAATTTTGGAGATTTCTTCCACAGGAGCATAGACCATCACGCTATTTTCATCGTCATTAACCTCTATTTTGTTGATGGACATATTCCCCAACGCTCTCTTGATATATACTTCTGGGTCTTTTGACCATTGGATGACATCTATATTCTCATTTCTAAGCTCTCTTACTACGCCGTGTATTCTTGAGCCTCTTACCCCTACGCAAGCTCCTACTGGATCTATTCTATCATCTAAAGCATCTACGGCTACTTTTGCTTTCTCTCCTGGTTCGCGTACGGAAGCTCGGATACTGATGGTCCCGTCCTGTATCTCTGGGATTTCAAATTCCAAGAGCCTGTCAAGGAAGGTTGGTGAAGTTCTGGAAACGGTAATCTGTGGTTTCGCTCCTTTAAAATCTACGCTTTCTACAATAGCTCTGATGCTTTCTCCTTTTTTGAAGAAGTCAGATGGAATTTGCTTTTTCTGAGGGAGGATAAACTCGTTTCCTTCATCATCTAAGAGTATAATATGCGTCTTTCTTATATGGTGCACTTCTCCGATAACGATTTCTCCTAATCTCCCCTCAAATTCTTTATAAAGCATCGCGTTATTATGCTCTTGGAGTTTCCCAGAGAGGATTTGTTTCAGAGTAAGGATATTTCTCCTTCCGAGCTGCTCAATAGGGATTTCTACCGTATATTCCTCACCAACTTCAAAGGTTGGGTCTATTTTTTTAGCCTCTGATATTTCAATTTCAAGGTCATCATCTTCAGACATTTGGTCTTCTACAATGGTTTTATTGAGGAAGATTTGGAAGTCTCCTTTGTCTGGATTCACAACTACATCAAAGTGGTCATCAGAATCATATCTTTTTCTTAACAAGGTTTTAAGGGAGTCTTCTATTATCGCCATCAGGTCTATCTTGCTTATCCCTTTTTCTTCTTTAAAATCCCCGAAGGAATCTATAAGTGCAATATTATTCATTCAAAGTGTATTTAAAATTTAATTACAATCAATGCTTTTTTTATTTCTGAGAGAGGAATGCTTCTTTCTTCCTCTACATCTATTTTTCCTTTTCCTATGTCTTTCGGTTTTCTGTATCTCAGCAGGAGGGTTACTGAGGTTGCATCTGCACGAACGAGCTCTCCTTTTAGCTTTTCGCCCTCATTAAAGGTGATTTCCACCTCTCGCCCGATATTTTTCTGATACTGGCGCGGTAGAGTGAGGGGTTCTGTAAGCCCTGCGGACATTACTTGCAGTGAAAAGTCCTGCTCCTCTCTGTCGAGGTTATTTTCTACCGCTCTGCTCGCATCCAAGCAGTCTTGAATGGAAACTCCTTTGTCGCCATCTAAGATAACTGTGATATCATTAGCTGCAGAGATTTTAAGGTCTATCAAAAACAAGTCTTCCCTCGTTTGGAGGAAGCTGTTGAGTAATTCTTCTACTTTCTCTTTAAACATCATCAATCCTTAGCTGTTTTAACTTCAAGGTACGAAAAAAGGCTTTCAAAAAAAGCCTGTCCATCTATCCCCGAAAAAATCTGGCGCAAAGATAAATGTTTTTTTGACAAATGCAAATTATTTATTAACCAAGTTTTATAAAATGAATAAATTACATTACTTTTGCTCACTGAGTTCTGTACTAAATTAGCCTTTTATCAAATACTAAAAACAAACAACAATGAAATATTTATTAATACTTTCAGCCTCTTTTTCTCTGGCATTAACCTCTTGTCAGCATACCAATGAAGCGCCTTCTACCGACGCCTCAACCGAGATTTCAAAGGAAGAAAAACCAAAACTCAAACTAACCGAAGTGGGCTTTAAAGGTAAGATAAACGCTGGAGAAAGCCTTCAAATAGATGGGGAATTCAATCTTAAATCTCCTGTGCAGCATTTTAATCTCTCTCTCATCTCCAAAGAAACAAAAGAAGTAGCTCTTTCTCAGGATATAGCCTATTATTCTGGCATTGCACAATCCATATTCAGTGAGCATATTTTTATCCCTTCAGACTTTAAGGCGGAGCTCTATGATGTAGTTGTCAATATAACCGACAAAGAAGGAAATACAGAAACCTCTACCAAAGAGCTAAACATAGCCCCTCCTCTGTTTAATATGACGGTAAATAACCTCGGTGAGCAAGGCAAAGGCTATACAGGGAAAGATTTTAATATAAATGCAAGTGTAAAAGCTAATGACAGAATTATAAAAGAGATGAGAGTAGAAATCATCTCCAAACAAACACACAGCAAGCGAATAGATACTTCCTTTAAAGACTATAAAGGCAAAACCGAAATCTCCTTTAATGAAAACATCCCCATACCACAAGATTTCCCAAAAGGTGAGTACTATATCATTATTATAGCCTATGACCTTAACAATGGCTATACCTATTTTGAAAATCTACTTCCTTTCTATTAAGCTAGGCAGTAAGCTAATAGGTAAAACTACTCTTAAAAATTTAAGTTAAACATCTTAAGTAACTCTAAAACTACTGATTTGCTCGGCGAAGGTAGAGGATAATCGCAAGAGGCGTGAAGACGATGTTGGGAAGCCACATTGCGAGGAGTGGCGGTAGGGTATCATTCTCGGCAACGACTTTGAGCGCCTCAAAAGAGAAGACGAAAATAAAAGCGAGCGCTATGCCTATCGCGAGATTGAGACCGATGCCCCCGCGTCGCTTCTCGGAGGAGAGGGACAATGCGAGGATGGACAGGATGATGATAGATGCCGGCATAGAGGTACGCTGGTGGAGCTCTACGAAGTAGGGATTGATATCATTATTCCCCTTGCTAAGCTCCTGCTCTATGAGCTTGAGGAGCTCGGGAGTGGTACGCGTCTGCCCCAACAGTCCGTCTGGGAAGAGCTCTTCGGGAGTGTGCCCATAATCTACCCACTTGACGTCACCGTTGTAGATTTTTTCCTTGTCCTTTGGTGCTTCTTTGCGCTCGAGGTAGCCATTGAGGGCGAATTTCTTCTTCTTTTCATCCCACTTAATATTATTGGCAACTACTTGGTGAATGAGCTTATTGTCTTTATTAAACTTCTGATAAGTAAAGCCCGTACCGTCTTTCTCCTTTCGGCTATAGTTGTTGATAAAGAGGTATTCGTCCTTAGAGAGCTTGGTAGCGATCTGCACATTACCGAGGAATTTATCCCGATTCATAGCGCTGTAAGTATAGGCTTCTAACTTGTTTTTCTTGGCATTTGCCCAAGGGAGGATGTAGTGATTAAAGCCCAAAGTAACCAGCCCGAGGAAGATTGATGCGATGAAATACGGCCTTGCAAACCGATGAAAACTCGCTCCACTGCTGATAATGGCAACGATTTCGGTATTATTTGCCATCCGTGAAGTGAAGATAATAATGGATACGAAGACCAATATGGACATAAAAGTGAGGAGGAGATAGACCATCCAATACGGATAATAATTAAGAAGAAAGAAATTGACGGTAAAGCCATTGCTCTCTATCCTTGGGGACTTTTGCTGTACATCTATCACCACTACGATGATGGAGAGGAGCAAGAGCATAAAGCCCAGCGTCCCGAAGAATTTCTTAATGATATATCGGTCTATAATCTTCATTGTTTAGAGTCTGCTCTTTAAGATTGGGATAATGCCTTCCTTCCACTTATAGAAGTCGCCCGCCAGGATATGCTCCCTTGCGACCTTCACCAAATCGAGATAAAAAGCAAGGTTGTGGATAGAGGCAATCTGCTTGCCAAGATATTCCTTAGCGGAGAAGAGATGCCTTACATAGGCTTTGGAATACTCCTGATCTACAAAGCTGGCTCCCAACTCATCGAGTGGAGAGAAGTCATTTTTCCATTTTTCATTTTTAATATTCATTACCCCTTGCCAAGTGAAGAGCATTCCATTTCTGGCATTGCGGGTAGGCATTACGCAGTCCATCATATCCACGCCCAAGCCTATACTCTCCAAGATATTCCAAGGAGTACCTACACCCATCAGGTATCGGGGCTTGTATTTTGGGAGGATATCGGTAACCTCATCGGTTATTCGGTACATTTCCTGCTCGGGTTCGCCTACGGAAAGTCCTCCAATAGCATTACCTTCGGCACCTTGCTCGGAGATAAACTCCGCTGAAATCTTCCTTAAATCCGAATAAACAGAACCTTGAACGATAGGGAAAAGCTGTTGTTTATGTCCATAGATTTCGGGATTATTTTTCGTCCATTCTATACATCTTTTCAGCCATCTGTGGGTCATTTCCATCGATTTCTTTGCAAGGTTGTACTCGCAAGGGAAAGGGGTACACTCATCAAACGCCATAAAGATATCCCCACCGATTTGCCTCTGTATCTCCATAGACTTTTCGGGAGAGATGAAGTGGTAGCTACCGTCTATATGGGACTTGAACTTCACGCCCTCTTCGGTCATTTTCCTCGTATCGGAAAGTGAGAAAACTTGATAGCCCCCAGAATCGGTAAGTATAGGCCTGTCCCAGTTCATAAACTTGTGAAGCCCGCCCGCCTGCTGCATAATCTCCATACCAGGGCGAAGATAGAGGTGGTAGGTATTCCCAAGGATAATCTGAGCTTTAATATCTTCTTTAAGCTCTCTTTGATGAACGGTTTTTACAGAAGCTACGGTGCCCACAGGCATAAAAATAGGGGTCTGTATCTGCCCGTGATCGGTAGTAATAACCCCTGCTCTTGCTTTGCTCGTAGTATTTTGTTTTACTTCAAAGAATTTCATTATCTGAATCTATTATTTAAGTAGGTTATTTAAGGTCTTTGCCCTCTTAAAAAGGAAGGCAAAGATAAGATTAGTTTTCTATTATCGCTTTATTCGCTTAGGCTTTTTGGCTTCTTCCTCTGCCTTTTGTTTTTTTATTTCTTCCTGTGCTTGGTTGTAGAGGCTGTCGTCTGACTCATAAGTTTTCGGGCTATAATTAGGTGTATCGAGGAAGATGTCTTGCCACTTGATGAGCCTGTCCGTCGTATTCCAATTAAAATCTGGGAAGAATCTTTTTTCCTTAGAGATAAGACTCATCGGGTAGGTTTCCATATTCGCACCGATATTGCAGGAAATAATCTGCACTCTTCTCTCCTCAAAGTTGGCATCAATCTCACCACAGGTAGAGAGTGTAATCCCTATTCGCTCCTTTTGGTTGGTCTTTTTGTTTACATCATCTGCATAGGTAATTGCTTGTGCATTTCCAATGACCTTCGCTTGCTTAATATCATTATTCTGATACTCTACGAGCATATATCGCCCCTTTACTTGGTCAAATTCATCTTTATTGTTTAGAGAATCTGATTTGCTGATGGCAAAGGCATTACCAATAACTTTTAGTGAATCTATATGCTCATTGGCAGTATCAAAATAGGCTTCAATCTTATCTCCTGTGATTTGCTTCTCTCCACTCCAAAGAATGGGTTTATCGAACAGATGGAGTACGCCATCGGTTTCATTAAAGGCTAATGAATCTGCTCTGCCCTGAGCATTAGACTTGAAAAATCTTGCTTTTTTATAAGCCCTCAGAAAACTTTTCTTCTTATACGGATTTACAGAATCTGGCTTCTGGAAAGAGATAAACCGCTCTGCTGAGAAATACATCGTATCATTGGTGAGAATTTTAACGGCATAGGGCTTTCCTGTAATCATCGCTGAGTCTTTTTTCTGATAAATTTCTCCGTATCCTCCTTTTATGTATCGGTTTTCGTTTGGGTCGTCTAAGGTTACATTGCCCTTGCCTGTACCGTAACCTGTGGAGCGGTTAAAGTAGAGCTTATCTCCCGTTAGTTTCTTGCTATTATAATATATAATAGAGTTTTTGTTTAGGAAGACCTCGTTTGTATTCTGATTGAAATGCCCCTGCTCGGTATAGAGCCTGTTGCGAGGGTTTGCCTTATCATAAATCGTGGTGGCACCAGAGAAATAAGCGATATTCGTTAGCTGATTCTGCTTGATATTTGCGCCTTCTACGGTGTATTGAGGATTATCTATACGCACATTTCCAGTAAAGTCTATCACCTTTGAATTTACATCATAGGTAGCGGTATTGGTATACATCTTACTGCCCTGATTATCGGTAATAGTACCTCCAGTATTAAAGTATGCCTGATTGCTCTTCCTGTCGTAATAAAGTATATCGGTAGTAATGGTCTGCTTAGGGTCTGTAAGCACTACATTTTTCCTTGCAATGCCCCGCTCTGTATTCCCATCGTATTCCATTTCATCTGCGGTAATGACGGAGCCATCGGCATTTTGTAGCTTCACATTACCATAGGCTTTTACGAAGTTTTCCTCGCTATAGAGCACTACTTCATCTGCTGTGAGTACAGAGCCGTTATGAGAAAAATTCACATTTCCAGAAAAGAAAGGGTTCCCAGAATATTTATCTTTCTCTACTCCAAACTTGTCCGAATGATTATGCTTTATCTTCTCTGCCTGCTCTGGATTAGCAGATTTCTCAGGTTTAAAGAAAGTATCTTTGGTCAGCTTTTCCTGACTTTGGAAGCCTCCATACCCAAAAAAGAAAAGAAATATGATAACGAAATACTTCATATAACAATATAAAAAGGTACAACGCACAAAATACGATGTACCTTATATTCCTCAATTAAATTTAATTAATCTTCCTTTCTCTTTCCATAAAAATACAGGGAATGGCTTGATATCTCCACACCAAAAGTCTCTTCTATGGACTGCTTGATTGCCTGAATTCTCGGGTCGCAAAACTCGATAATTTCCTCAATCTCCCTTTTCCCTCCTTTTTTGTAGAGGATAAGGTGGTCGTGCTGCTTATCAAAATAAGATTTCTCATAAGAAGCAATAGTTGCCGTTTTCTCACCAAACTGATGCTTACGGATAAGCCCTGCTTCCAAAAAGATTTCAATCGTATTATAAATGGTTGCCTTCGATACATGATACTTCTTCTTCATCATCAGAAGATAGAGGTCATCTACATTAAAATGGTCATCAAATTTGTAGATTTCTTCCAGTATCGTGTATCTTTCCGGGGTGTTTCTATAGCTCTTTTCTTTAAGATACTGCCTTAGAACATCTTTGATTAGCTCAATGTTTGATTCCTTTTGTTTTAGTTCCATATTCAATTATTTAGATTGCAAAAATATTGAATTTAAAATAATTATTAAAACAAATAAAAATTATTTCTCATCGTACCCCTCTCCTTCTTTTATTAAAGACTCATCAATCCTTTATTCTTTTTGTATTTTTGCCGAGATAAACCGACTAAAAATGAATTTAAACCTCCATAAACCCCTTTGTATTTTTGATTTGGAAACTACAGGAACTGACATTTCCAAAGACAGAATTGTAGAAATCTGCATCCTAAAAATAAACCCAGACGCCTCCCGAGAGAGCAAAACCTGGCTCATCAACCCCGAAATGCACATCCCAGAAAAAGCAAGTGAAGTACACGGGATTTATGATGAAGATGTAGCCGATAAACCCACCCTCAAAGACATTGCCCCACAAATAATGCAAATGCTCTCAGGAGCAGATTTAGGAGGGTTCAACTCCAATAGGTTTGATGTACCTCTACTCGCCGAAGAGCTCCTGAGAGTGGGGATAGATTTTGACCTCTCAAAAATAAAATTGGTAGACGCTCAGGTCATCTACCACAAAATGGAACCCCGAAACCTCAGCGCTGCCTATAAATTCTACTGCAATAAAAACCTTGAAAATGCACACTCCGCCGAAGCAGATACCCTCGCCACCTTTGAGATTCTAGATGCCCAAGTCGAGAAATATCAGGATATCCCGAATGATATCAGCTCGCTGAGCGAAATCTCCTACCATAATAAATTTGCCGACCTCGCAGGAAATATTATCTATAACGAAAACGGCGTAGAGGTCTTTAATTTCGGGAAATATAAAGGACAGCCCGTAGCCGAAGTCTTTAAAAAAGATATTGGCTACTATGGCTGGATTCAGAATGCCGACTTCCCTCGATACACCAAAAAAGTCTTCACAGCGATACAGCTGAAATCAAAATTCTAGCCCATCATAGTCTGCAAAGAGGCAACCACAGCGTGGCAGACACAGCTTCCAGCTAAGGGACTTATCCACTCGTGTGGCATTCACAGCTTCCAGCTGAAGGACTTATCCACTCGCGTGGCATTCAATTACACCGTAGCCGGTGAGGCAATTATTTCTAAGTGCTCCCCACGCAAGTGGGCTTGGGTGGAGCTGGAAACGCTGCAATCTTCCTCCAATGAAACCCAAGTGGAGCTAGAAACAGTGTTTCTTCTTCCAATGAAACTTAAGTGAAGCTAGAAACGCTCGAATTTTCTTCCGATGAAAAAAATATTGGCAAGATTCACGCGAATTTTCCTCCAATGAAAAAAATATTGACAAGATTCACGCGAATTTTCTTCCAATGAAAAAA
>ERZ772827.1387-NODE-1387-length-12295-cov-26.579248_pt1 | contig 12295 bp, 13 predicted proteins | sample MGYA00580850_ERZ772827 | MGnify/ENA primary metagenome ERZ772827 (study PRJEB29015, sample SAMEA2737950) | human oral metagenome | biome: human oral; feature: human-associated habitat; material: dental | place: China | collected 2145 ...
GGAGGTGGGCCTCGACGCCGTCCTTGGTCAGGCCCGGGTCCACGCCCAGGTCCGCGCTGGTGTCCGAGAAGACCTCGAAGACGCGGATGATGAGACGGTCGTCGGTCTTGGCGGCGCGCACCTCCCAGCGGGAGACGACGCCGGCCTCGCGGTCCTCCTCATCGGGCTCCGCCTCGCTGAGCCGGGCGGGCGGGCTCATCCAGTTCAGCGGCTTGTAGGAGCCGCCGTCGGAGTGGACCAGGACCGACCCGTCCGCCTTGACCATAATGAGGCGGGTGGCCCGGGGCAGGTGGGCGTCCAGGCGCCCGGAGTAGTCGACGGAGCAGCTGGCGATGACGACACGCACGCGACCACCCTAGCCGGTAGTCTCGGAGCCCGACGACACGCCGGCCGCCCGGCGGCCAACTCCCTATGGCGGCGGGCGGTGAGGAGCACGCATGGGCCCGACCGCCGACGGCGCGCCGTGCGAGCCGGGCCCCGCCGGGGACGACCTGTTCCTCCACTCCTTCCGGCGGCTGTGAGACGGGCCGCGTCCGGCCTTCCGGGGCGGCCGGCGATGGCGCAAACTCTCCGGGCATGCTCATCATGTCCCCCGTGACTTCTGCGACTTCCGATACCGCCCCGCCGCCGCCGCACTCGGAGGCGGTGCGCTACGGGTGGCCACTGCCCCGGCGCCGCGGCGCCTACCTGACCGGGACCGTCGGGCCCGACCGCCTCGGCGGGCTCGACGCCGCCCGCGGGCTGGCGCTGCTCGGGATGATGGCGGCGCACGTGGGTTTCACGACCTGCGGGCTGACGTCCCTGTCCGGCGTGCTCAATCAGGCGCACGGCCGCTCCGCGGTCCTCTTCGCCGTCATCGCCGGGTTCTCGCTGGGCATCATGTCCGGACGCACGCGCCCCCACACCGGCGAGGCCCTGGTGCGCACCCGCCTGCGGATCCTCGTGCGCTGCGCGCTGCTGCTGGTGCTGGGCACGTGCCTGGCGGTGCTCGGCCCGCCGGTGGGGGTCATCCTGGGCTACTACGCCGCCTGGCTGGCCCTGGCCCTGCCCTTCCTCGGGTGGCGCCCCCGGAGCCTGTTCGTCCTGGCGGCCGTCACCGCGGCGGTCGGCCCTGTGATCAAGATCGGCCTGCCCGTCGTGCTGGACTCTCTGGGGATGACCGCCCAGCCGTTCCTGATGGACGGCAATATCGCCGTCATCTCCTTCTTCATCACCGGGCTGTACCCCGGCGCGCTGTGGATGGCCTACATCTTCCTGGGGCTGGGCCTGTCCCGCCTGGACTGGTCGCGCTCGCGCAACCTGTGGCGCCTGGCCGCCGTCGGCGCGCTGTGCGCCGTCGTCGGCTACGGCGGCGGATGGACCGCCAGCAGCGCCGTAGACCCGGACGGCCCCGATCCCTATCGTCTGGTCTCCCCCGCCGAACCCGCCCAGTGCTCCACCGGGTCGGGCCGCCTTGATCCGGCGGTCGGCGCGCGCAGCGGGCGGGCCGGCTCGTCGGTCGGGTCCGACGCCGCCGGGTTCGGCGCGGGCTCGACGCCGGAGCCGGCGGCGGGGCCGGCGCCCTCCGCCGACCCGATCGAGACCGCGCCCGGGGACGGCGAAGGCATCGACGCCGGCGGCGGGAAGGGTGCCGTCGGCGCGTCCGCACCCTTCTCCCTTAAGTCCCTGGCCACCGCGGGCCCGCACACGGACACGCCCTTCGAGGCGGTGGGCTCCGGCGGCACGGCCATGGTCGCCTTCGCTCTTCTCCAGCTCCTCTCCCGCCGTCTGCGCCGGCTGATCGCCCCGCTGGCGGCCGTGGGGTCGATGTCGCTGACCGTCTACTGCGGGCATGTGCTCGCCGCCTGGGCGCTCCTGACCTGGACCGACGCCCTGAGCTCGAGGAGCAACCTGGCCTGGGGCGCCATGTCGATCGGGTTCGTCGCCTTCGCCATGGCCTGGTTCGCCGTCTTCGCCCGCGGTCCGCTGGAGCACCTCGTCCACGTCATCTCCGTGCGCGCGACCCGCGCCCGGCCGTGACCCGGAGCCGGCCTGGACTCGCCCCGCCCTCGCCGAGCGGCCCGCAGCACCGGGAGGCCGTCATGCCGCCGTCGGCCGGTACGTCGGCGCCGCTGACGCAGCCGGCCTGCGGCCCCATGGGGACGCCGGTGCGAGTCAGAGGAGCTTCGGCTGCGTCGGGGCGGCGGACTCGAGCCAGGCCACCATCGCCGAGTGGGAGTCCTCGATCATGGCCAGGTCGAAGTGCTCGCCGCGGTAGGTGCACTCAACATCGACAATGTGCCCGTCCACGCCCCGGTGGCGCGCCTTGCCGAGCTCGATGCCGGCCCGCTCGAAGTGGTAGCGCGGCCGCACCGACAGCGAGACCAGCCGTATCCACTCCACCGACTCGCCGCCGAACGTGGCGATGCCGCTCGTCCAGCGGGTGCGCCCGGGCCGTCGCAGGGCGCACTCGAAGGAGCCCACGCGCCCGGCCAGGTAGCGCAGGCGGACGATGAAGACCCCGGTCAGGACAAGCACGACGAGCGCCGCCGCCCCCGCCGCCGTCCAAACCGGATGTCCCATCGATGCGCTCCTCAGTCCTCGATATCCGGGATATCGGGAACACCTATGTCCTCGGCCGGCGCGTCGTCGGCCCCGGTGTCCCTCGCCTCCTCCCCGGCGACGTCGGCTGCCACGGTGACGACGTCGTGGTTGACCGAGCAGAAGCCGCCGGCCACCGGGACCTCGACGGACTCGCCGTCGAGGGAGGTGACTCGCACAGTACCACGACCCACGAGCGCCAGGATCGGCTGACGCCCCGGCAGGACGCCGAGCTCGCCGTCGACCAGCGGAACCGTGACCTGGCCGGCCTGCCCGTTCCAGGCCTCCCCGCCGAAGCGGGAGACGACCTCCACACTCAGCGGCCCCGCCATGTCAGGCCGCCGCGCTCTCGGCCGCGCGACGCTCCAGGTCGTCGATGCCGCCGATGTTGAAGAAGACCTGCTCGGGCAGGTGGTCGTAGTCGCCGTCGGCGATGCGCTTGAACGCCTCGACCGTCTCTGCCACGGGCACCGTGGAGCCGGGCACGCCGGTGAACTTCTCCGCCATGTACATGTTCTGGGAGAGGAACTGCTCGATGCGCCGCGCCCGGCCGACGGTGACCTTGTCCTCCTCGGAGAGCTCGTCGATGCCCAGGATGGCGATAATGTCCTGGAGCTCCTTGTTCTTCTGGAGGATCGACTTCACGCGGGTGGCGACCTCGTAGTGCTCCCGGCCCACGTACTGCGGCGCCAGCAGGCGCGAGGTGGAGGCCAGCGGGTCCACGGCGGGGTAGATGCCGCGCGCGGCCACCTCGCGGGAGAGCTCGGTGGTGGCGTCCAGGTGGGCGAAGGTGGTGGCCGGGGCCGGGTCGGTGTAGTCGTCGGCGGGCACGTAGATGGCCTGCAGGGAGGTGATGGAGTGGCCGCCGGCCGAGGTGATGCGCTCCTGGAGCTGGCCCATCTCGTCGGCCAGGTTGGGCTGGTAGCCCACGGCCGAGGGCATGCGGCCCAGCAGCGTGGAGACCTCGGAGCCGGCCTGGGTGAAGCGGAAGATGTTGTCGATGAACAGCAGCACGTCCTGGTGCTGGACGTCGCGGAAGTACTCGGCCATGGTCAGGGCGGACAGGGCGACGCGCAGACGCGTGCCCGGCGGCTCGTCCATCTGGCCGAACACCAGGGCGGTCTTGTCGAAGACGCCCGCCTCGCCCATCTCCACAATGAGGTCGTTGCCCTCGCGGGTGCGCTCGCCCACGCCGGCGAAGACGGACACGCCGTCGTGGTTGAGGGCCACGCGCTGGATCATCTCCTGGATAAGGACCGTCTTGCCGACGCCGGCGCCGCCGAACAGGCCGATCTTGCCGCCCTGGACGTAGGGGGTGAGCAGGTCGATGACCTTGATGCCGGTCTCGAACATCTGCTCCTTGGACTCCAGCTGGTCGAAGGCCGGGGGCTGGCGGTGGATGGGCCAGCGCTCGGCGATCGCCAGGTGCTCGCCGGGGCCGAGGTTGAGGACCTCGCCGGTGACGTTGAAGACGTGTCCCTTGGTGACGTCGCCGACGGGCACCGAGATGGGGGCGCCGGTGTCGCGGACCACCGAGCCGCGCACGAGGCCGTCGGTGGGCTTCAGGGAGATCGTGCGGACGACGTTGTCGCCAAGGTGCTGGGCGACCTCGAGGGTGATCTCGTGCGGCTCCTCGCCCTCGCCGGTCGCCTGGATGGTCACCTTGAGGGCGTTGTACATCGCCGGAATCGCGTCCGGCGGGAACTCGACGTCGACGACGGCGCCGATGATCCGGGTGATGCGCCCGGTACCGGGGGTGGTGGTGTCAGCCATGATGCGTTCTTCCGTGTCCGTTCTGCCAGAGCTGGGGTCTGTGGCCCGCGCCGTCTACTCGGCTCCCAGGGCGTCGGCACCCGAGACGATCTCCGTGATCTCCTGGGTGATGTCGCCCTGGCGCGCCGCGTTGGCCAGGCGGGTGTAGGTGTTGATGAGGTCCTCGGCGTTGTCCGTGGCGGTGTGCATGGCCTGCTGGCGGCTGGCGAGCTCGGAGGCGGCCGCCTGGAGCAGGGCGTTGCGGATGCGCGAGCGGACGTAGCGGGTGAGCAGGCCGTCGAGCACCACGGAGGTGGAGGGCTCGAAGTCGTACAGGGGCTCGGCCCCCGTCGCCTCGGGGTGGATCCGGGCCTGGGTGGCGGCGATGTCCTCCCGGTTGAGCTCGCCGGGACCATCGACGTCGACGACGGTCAGCGGCAGCATGCGGCGCACCTCGGGGACCTGGGAGACCATGGAGACGTAGCGCGTGAAGACGATGTGGACCGAGGACACGCCCCCGGCCGCGGCCGAGGTGAGGAAGTAGTCCAGGAGCACGGTCGCGACCTCGTCGATGGCGGCGTCGGAGGGGCGGTCGGACTCTCCGATCCAGGAGTACTCCACCGTCCGCTCGCGGAAGGTGAAGTAGGAGTGGGCGCGCCGCCCGAAGGTGAAGATCACCGGTTCCTTGCCGTCCTCGACGAGCTGGTCGATGAGCCGCTCGGACTCGCGCAGGACGGTCGCGGAGTAGGCGCCAGCCATGCCGCGGTCGGAGGTGACGACCAGGACGGCGACCCGCTTGGTGTCGGTGCGCTCCCGGATGATCGGGTGATCGAGGTGGGCGTAGGTGCCCACGGCGGCCACGGCCTCGGACAGGGCGTGGTCGTACGGGCTCGCCTCCTGCGCGTTGCGGCGTGCGGCACCGATCCGGGAGGAGGCGATGAGCTCCATGGCCCGGAACACCTTCTGGAGGGTCTGGGTTGATCGGATGCGCTGCTTGTAGACGCGCTGGTTGCCTGCCACGTCAGCCCCTCTTGAGCACGATCTGCTCGGTCGTGTGCTCGGCGGGGACCTCGTCCTGGGCGGCGGCGACCTCGCTGGAGAGCATCTTGTCCCCGGCCCGGTAGGTGCCGCGGAAGGACTCCACGGCGGCGCGCAGAGACTTCTCGGTCTCCTCGTCGAGGACTCCGCCGTCCCGGATGGTGGCCAGGATCTCGGTGTTGCGGCGCAGGTGGTCCAGAAGGGCGGCCTCGAAGGGCAGGACGTCGGCGACGTCGAGGTCGTCGAGGTAGCCGTTGGTCCCGGTCCACACGCTGACGACCTGCTCCTCGACCGGATAGGGGGTGAACTGCGGCTGCTTGAGCAGCTCCATGAGGCGCTCGCCGCGGGTCAGCTGCTGGCGGGTGGCGGCGTCCAGGTCGGAGGCGAACATGGCGAAGGCCTGCATGGAGCGGTACTGCGCCAGGGTGATCTTGAGCGTGCCGGCGACCTTCTTCATGGCCTTGACCTGGGCGGCGCCGCCGACGCGGGACACCGAGATGCCCACGTCGACGGCGGGGCGCTGGTCGGAGTTGAACAGGTCGGACTGGAGGAAGATCTGCCCGTCGGTGATGGAGATGACGTTGGTGGGGATGTAGGCCGACACGTCGTTGGCCTTGGTCTCGATGATCGGCAGGCCGGTCATCGAGCCCGCGCCCAGGTCGTCGGAGACCTTGGCGCAGCGCTCCAGGAGGCGGGAGTGCAGGTAGAAGACGTCGCCGGGGTAGGCCTCGCGGCCCGGCGGTCGGCGCAGCAGGAGGGAGACTGCGCGGTAGGCCTCGGCCTGCTTGGACAGGTCGTCGAAGATGATGAGCACGTGCTTGCCGGAGTACATCCAGTGCTGCCCGATGGCGCTGCCGGTGTACGGGGACAGGTACTTGAACCCGGCGGGGTCGGAGGCCGGTGAGGCGACGATCGTGGTGTACTCCAGGGCGCCGTGCTCCTCCAGGACGGAGCGCACCGAGGCGATGGTCGAGCCCTTCTGGCCGGTGGCCACGTAGATGCAGCGCACCTGCTGGGCGGGGTCGCCGGTCTCCCAGACGGCCTTCTGGTTGAGTATCGTGTCGATCGCGAGGGAGGTCTTGCCGGTCTTGCGGTCACCGATAATGAGCTGGCGCTGGCCGCGACCGATGGGGATCATGGAGTCGATGGCCTTCAGCCCGGTCTGCAGCGGCTCGTGGACCGACTTGCGGGACATGACGCCGGGGGCCTGGAGCTCCAGGGCGCGCCGTCCCTCGGTACGGATCTCGCCCAGGCCGTCGATGGGGCGGCCCAGAGGGTCGACGACGCGGCCGAGGTAGCCGTCGCCGACCGGCACGGACAGGACCTCTCCGGTGCGCCGCACGGTCTGCCCCTCGTCGATACCGGCGAAGTCTCCCAGGACCACGACGCCGATCTCGCGCTCGTCGAGGTTCATCGCCAATCCGGCGGTGCCGTCCTCGAAGGCCAGGAGCTCGTTCGCCATGACGCCCGGCAGCCCCTCGACGTGGGCGATGCCGTCGGCGGCGAAGACGACGTGACCGACCTCCTCCGCCGCGACCTGCGCGGGCCTGTAGGACGCGACGAACTCGTCCAGGGCCGAACGGACGTCCTCCGGCCTGATGGTCAGCTCTACCATCTGTCGTCTCCTTGCTGTGTGCTGGGTGGCGCCCCGTGGGGCTCCGGAAGTCTGTGGGTGGGTCAGCTCGTGAGTCGGGTGCGCAGTGCGGCGACATTGCTGCGCACGGTGGAGTCCATGACGAGATCGCGCACGCAGACCCGGACCCCGCCGATGACCGAGGGGTCGACCGTCGTGTTGAGCTCGATGTCGGTGCCGATGCGGTCGGCGAGGATCGCGCGCAGGCGCGCCTCCTGCTCCCTCGTCATCGGAATGGCGGTGGTGACGTCGGCAATGGTGCGGTTCTGGAGGTCGGCGGCCAGCTCGGTGACCCGGCGCAGGTTGTAGGACACCCCGCTGACCGCGATCTCCGGCTGGTGACGCACGCACCAGACCACCAGGCTCATCGCCGGGCGGGAGATGCGCGAGGCGAACAGGTGACGAGCCAGCCGGACGCGCTCCTCCCGGTCGGTGCTCCGCGACGGGTCGAGGGCCTCCCGGACCTCCCGGCTGTCGGACAGGAGGCGCAGGACGGCGAAGAGCTCCTGCTCGACGCTCTCAAGGGTGCCGCCGGCGCGCGCACCGGTGAGGATGGCCTGGATGCCCAGGTCGTGCAGGGCGGAGATGAGGTCGACGGGCCGCGACCAGCGCCCGCGGACGAGGGCCTGAACGAGGGCGATGACGCGCTCGTCCGCCCGCCCCGTGAACAGGCGGGCGGCCAGCACCGCCTTGTCATCGGGCTCACGGCCGGGATCGGTCAGCGGCCCGCGCAACGGGTGCAGGGCGATCTCATGGGCGATGGAGAGGATCTGCTCGCCGAGGCCCTGTGCCTGCACGCCGGCCGCGGCCAGGACCGGCGCCCAGGCCTCGGCCGCGACGGCGCGGCTGGTGGCGGTCCCCGTTCTCACCGGACCGCTCCGTCACTGGTGGTCGTGGCGCGCCGCTCGCCGGCGGGCGCGGCCTCGAGCTCGTCGAGGAAGCGGTCGATGACCCGGGCGGACAGCTCGGTGTCCTTCAGGTGCTCTCCGACGATCTTCTCGGCCAGGGAGGAGGCCAGGAGCCCGACATCGGCGCGCAGGCTGATCTGGGCGGCCTGCCTGTCCGCCTGTATCTGACGCTCGGCGGCGTCCATCGCCTTGCCGGCCTCGCCCTGGGCCGCCTCGCGGGCCACGGCGACGATCTCCTTGGCCTGGGCCTGGGCGTCCTCGCGGATCCTGGCGGCCTCGTGCCGGGCGTCCTCCAGCAGGCGCGCGGCCTTGAGCTCGGCGTCGGCCCGCTCCCCCTTGGTCTTCTCGGCGAGCTCGAGGCCCTCCTGGATGCGGCGGGTGCGCTCGTCGAGGACCTTGGTGAAGCGGGGCAGGGCGTACCTGATGAGCACGATCGCGATAATGAGGAAGGCGACCGTGCCCCACAGCAGGTCGGGGGGCTCGGGCAGCAGCAGGTTGTGGCTCCCCTCGCCGCCCGCCGCGGGAGCGGCGGCCAGCGCCGGATGCAGTGGAGTGAGTACGGGGGGCATACGGGACCGCCCGCGCTCAGGAGGTGAAGGCGAAGCCCGCGGCGAAGCCGAGCAGACCGAGGGCCTCGATAAGGGCGGCGCCGATGAACATGTTCGTGCGCAGGGCTCCGGCGACCTCGGGCTGGCGGGCGGTGCCCTCCTGGGTCTTGGCCACGACCAGGCCGATGCCGATACCGGGGCCGAGGGTGGCCAGGCCGTAACCAATGGTCGCAATGCTTCCACTTACCATAGTTGGTTCTCTCCTTGGAGATCGGATGTCCGGGCGGGCCCGGGGGCTTGTTCTCGGGGTCTAGTGCGTATTGATCGAGGACTCGATGTAGACGGCGGTGAGCAGGGCGAAGATGTAGGCCTGGAGGGAGGCGACGAAGACCTCGAACAGGACGAAGGCCAGGGCGACTCCGAAGGTCACCACGCCCAGGCCCTTGAGGGCGCCGGCGGCGGTGAAGAACAGGGCGCTCGTGGCGGCATAGCACAGGGCGAGCAGGAAGTGCCCGGAGACCATGTTGGCCAGGAGCCGGATGGTCAGGGTCACCGGACGCATAATGAGGTTGGACAGGAACTCGATGGGGATGATGAGGATCCACAGGACCTTCGGCACCCCCGAGGGCAGCACCGAGCTGCGCAGGAACCCGCCGACGCCGTGGTTCTTGATGCCGGCGTAGAAGAAGGCGATGTAGGCCACCACGGCGAAGATGATCGGCATGCCGATCACACTGGTGGCGGCAATGTTGAGGCCGGGGATGACGCCGGAGATATTGAGGAAGAGCACCCCCAGGAAGATCGTGGTGATAATGGGCACGTAGGGCTGGGCCCGGCGCTTGCCGATAATCTCCTCCGCAATGTTGACGCGGGCGAAGTCGATGAGCATCTCGCACACGTTCTGGAAGCGGCCCGGCACGACCCTGGCGCGGGCGGCGCCCATGGCGAAGAAGAGCACGAGCACGCCGGTCATGATCAGCCGCACCATCATGATGCGGTTGATGGCGAATGGTGTTCCCGCAAGCAGGAAGGCGTCTGGGAAGAAGTCGGCCAGCGACGGCGGCTCGAATCCGTTACCACTCTCAGCGGCCGGGACTACCGCGGCCAGGCCGACGGCCAGAGTCGCGCTCGTCATTACCAGGCCTCCTTCGGGACGAGTCAGGACGCCACGGGCAGTTCCGCCCGGGGCAGGCACCGAACTGCGGGGTGCCGGGCATCACCTTACTCGCCCTCCGCCTCAGATTCGACCGTTAGAGCACGTCCATTGGCCAGCGAGGCGATTTCAACGGCGGTGACTCCCAGGAGCACCGCGGCCAGCGTGACCAGGAACCACGCCGGAGACATTGCGGACCGGTGCGGCCCCGCAAGCACCACCACGCCGACCATGACCACGATCTTGCCGGCGAAGGACGCCATGACGCCGCTGGAGGCCAGCAGCGGGAAGCGGTCCCAGGGCACGGCCAGGGCGACGACCGTGATCGCGGTCAGGAGCGCGCCCGCGCCCGCGCCCCAGGCGGCGCCGTTCCAGGCACTCCCTCCCGCCAGGATCCCGGCCAGAAGACCGAGGGCGACCAGCACCCCCCCGACCGCCCCGGTGCGCGCGGCAGCGCCCCGGAAGACCTCCTGGTGGGTGCGCACGGTACTGGCCGGACTCATCGACGAGGTCCTTTCCCGACGTGCCGGGCGCCCAGGCGCCGCGCCCAGGCCTGCCTCAGGCCCGGCATCATGTCGGCGGTGATCGCCAGCGCCACGACCACGCCGACGCCGGCGCCCGCCAGGACGGCGGGCAGCGGGAAGAAGGCCATGGCGGCGCAGGAGAAGGAGATGAGGGCCGCCCACACGTACATCACCAGCACGGCCCGGCGGTGCGAGTGGCCGGCGGCCAGCAGCCGGTGGTGCATGTGCATGCGGTCGGGGTGGAAGGGGCTGTGCCCGGCCCAGGTGCGTCTCGTGATGACCATCACCATGTCGGTCAGGGGCAGCAGCAGCACCGCCAGGGGGATGATCACCGGCAGGAACACGGGAACCGCCGTCGTGCCCTCGATGGACAGCGGATCGATCTGGCCGGTGACGATAATGGTGCCGGCCGCCGAGATCAGTCCCAGCTGCATGGAGCCGGAGTCGCCCATGAAGATGGTGGCCGGGTGGAAGTTGTGGGGCAGGAACCCTACGCAGACCCCGATCAGCGCGGCCACGACGGTGGCGGCCAGGGAGGTGTAGGAGGCGGGCTGGGTGGTGCGGGTGAGCACGTAGACGTAGAGGAAGAAGGCGCTGGCGCCGATGCCGATCATGCCGGCCGCCAGGCCGTCGAGCCCGTCGGCGAAGTTGACCGCGTTGATGACCGCCAGCACCACCACGATGGTGGAGATCAGGCTCAGCCGCGAGGACCCCAGGGTGACCCCGCCCACCGGGAAGGTGATGAGCTGGACCCCCCGCCAGGCCATGACGCCGGCCGCCAGGATCTGCCCGGAGAGCTTGGCCCACCAGTCCAGCTCCCACAGGTCGTCGACGACGCCCAGCACGCACACCATGCCCGCCCCCAGCACGACCGCCCACGCGGAGGAGTCAATGACGCCGGCCAGGTAGGGCACCTGGGAGGCCACCGTCACCGCGGAGGCGAAGCCCGCGAACATGGCCACGCCCCCGAGGCGGGGGATCGGGGTGGAGTGGACGTCGCGGGCGCGCACCGGGGTCAGGGCGTTGGACACCAGCGCGACGTGCCGCACGATCGGAACGGTCATGTAGGTGACCGCCGCCGCGACCAGGAGGACCAGCAGGTAGACCCTCATGCCCTGGGCCCCCCGTGCTCCCCGCCTGTCGCACCGGCCAGCGGCGGCGCCCCCGCGGCGCGCAGCACGGCGGCGAGAGCCGCGCGCGAGAGGACCCCGTCGCGCAGCACCACCGGCGCCGCGGCGTGATCGGCCGGGCCGGCCGGGCCGGCAGGGCCGACGACCAGGGACACGATCGTGGAGGGCACGGGGCCGGGCGTGGGGCCGCCGTCGAGCACGAGGATCTGCCCGGGGCCGTCGTCGGAGGAGGGGAAGGCGGCGCGGGCGGAGGCGGCGTCGGTGGTCGGGGGCCGGCCGGTGCGGTTGGCGCTGGTGACCGCCATGGGCCCGGTGGCGCGCAGCAGGGCCAGGGTCAGCGGGTGGTCGGGCATGCGCACAGCGATGGTCCCGCCGGTCTCGCCGAGGTCCCAGCTCAGGCGGGGGGCCGCGGTCAGGACCAGGGTGAGCGCACCGGGCCAGCAGGACTCGATCAGGGCGCGGGCGGCGGACGGGATGTCGGCGACGACGCCGTCGAGCTGGTCGACGCCGGCGACCAGGACCGGCGGGGGCATGCGGCGCCCGCGCCCCTTGGCGGCCAGGAGCCGGGCGACGGCGCCGGCGTCGGAGGCCAGGGCGCCGATGCCGTAGACGGTGTCCGTGGGCAGGACGAGCAGGCCGCCGCCCCGCACGTGCGCGGCGGCTCGCTCCACCGCCCGGGGCGGCGTCGGGCGCCTGCGCGCCCGGGTTGTCCATGCGTCGTGATCTGGCTGCTCCGTCACGGCGGCCATCCTCCCACGGATCCGCCGCGCAGGGCCCGGTGGGCGGCGAGCGCGGCGCCGCGATCACGTCTCGACGGCCAGGCACACCAGCGTCGTCTCACGCCCCTGCGGCCGTTCGGCCACCACCACGACGCGCGCACCGGGCCCCCGGTCCCGGGGGACCACGGCGGCATCGGAGTAGCCGAAGGGCTCCGCGGCGCCGGTCAGGGCCGCCAGGGGGCGCCATGCGGCGGCCCCGGCGGGGCGCACCGAGAGCCGGCCCGCGCGCCGCCCGCCCGGGTCGCCGGCG
>ERZ772827.1389-NODE-1389-length-12272-cov-4.092330_pt1 | contig 12272 bp, 9 predicted proteins | sample MGYA00580850_ERZ772827 | MGnify/ENA primary metagenome ERZ772827 (study PRJEB29015, sample SAMEA2737950) | human oral metagenome | biome: human oral; feature: human-associated habitat; material: dental | place: China | collected 2145 ...
CCCGCCGATGCCGTGGAAAAAATCGAAGTGCTGCGCGGCCCGGCCGCTGCGCGCTACGGCAGCGGCGCTGCCGGCGGCGTGGTCAACATCGTCACCCGCCCCATTCCCGAAAAACTCGGCGGCAGCGCCAGCGTCTATTACCAGCACCCGCAAGACTCGCGCGATGGCGGCGTGCGCCGCGCCAGCGCCACCCTGGCCGGCCCCATCTCGCCCATGCTGGGCTTCAGGCTCAACGCCAACATTGCCAAAACCGGCGCCGACGCCTGGGACATCAACCGCGGCCACGCCTCGCGCCGCGTCGGCATCTATGCCGGCACCTTTCCCGCCGGACGCGAAGGCGTGCGCAACCGCGACATCGCCGGTCGCCTCACCCTCAAGCCCGCCGCCGGCCACGTCATCGACCTGGACGCCTCCTTCAGCCGCCAGGGCAACATCTACACGGGCGACACCCAGAACACCAACAACTTCACCACCGACGCGCGCGGCCGCCTGGTGGCCACCTCGCAGCGCGTGATGGATGCGCTGGGCAGCGAAACCAACCGCATGTATCGCGCCAACTTCGCCCTGGCCCACCGTGGCCGCTACGACTGGGGCAGCTCGCACATCTGGCTGCAACGCGAAAACACCCGCAACACCCGCATCAACGAAGGCCTGGCCGGCGGCACCGAAGGGCTGTTTTCCAGCAACGACTTCAGCACCGCGCATCTGAACGTCACCACCTTGCACGGCGAGGCCAGCTGGCGCGGCAAATGGGGCAGCCTGGCGCACATGATGACCGCCGGCGCCGAGTGGAGCCACCACGACTTCAGCGACCCCAACTCCATGACCCAGAGCACCGTCGAAGCCGGCCGCGTGCCCGGCATCACCGACAAGGGCCGCAGCAGCGACATCTCCGCGCGCATCGCCTCCGTCTTCGTCGAAGACAACATTGAGCTGACTGCCGCCACCTTGCTCACCCCCGGCCTGCGCTATGACCACCACAACAAGGCCGGCGGCAACTTCAGCCCCTCGCTCAACCTCTCGCACGCCCTCACCCCGCGCGTGAACCTCAAGGCCGGCGTCGCCCGCGCCTACAAAGCGCCCAACCTCTACCAAGTCAACCCCAACTACCTGCTCTACAGCCGCGGCATCGGCTGCTGGGGCGGCCAGGGCGCGTGCTACCTGCAAGGCAACGCCGATCTGAAAGCCGAAACCAGCATCAACAAGGAACTCGGCCTCGAATACACCGGCGACACCCTCATGGCCGGCGCCACCCTGTTTCACAACGACTACCGCAACAAAATCGAAGCCGGCCACATCCCCGTGGGCAACGCCATCGGCGGCCGCGGCCAGTTCGCCAACGCCGAAATCTTCCGCTGGACCAACGTGCCCAAGGCCGTCATCTCCGGTCTGGAAGGCACGCTCAGCGTCAAATTCAGCCCCGCGCTGGCCTGGAGCAACAACTTCACCTGGATGATCGAAAGCAAAAACAAGCAAACGCGCGAGCAGCTTTCCATCATCCCCAAATACACGCTCAACACCCGCCTGGACTGGAAAGCCATGCCCGCGCTGGACCTCTTCGGCGCAGTCACCTTCTACGGCCGCCAGAAAGCCAACAAGTTTGACTACCAGGGCCTGCCCCTGACCGGCGACGAAGCCGCCAGCCGCGCCCCCTATGCGCTGGTCAACATCGGCGGCCAATACGCCTTCATGCGCGACGTGGCCTTCAAATTCGGCATCAACAACCTGTTTGACAAGCGCCTGTATCGCGTCGGCAACGCCGTCGGCGTCAACATGCCCCGCACCATCTACGGCGCAGGCGCCAACACCTACAACGAACCCGGCCGCTCCTACTACATTGGCCTGTCGGCCCGCTTCTAAGCGCCCGCCCCGCGCGGCCCGCCCCCACAAAGCGCGGGCCGCAAGCCTTTTCCCCCCAACGCCGGCTCCAGACCGGCGTTTTTTTGATCAAAAAAACAGGCAAACCGCCCGCAGCGCCCGTCAATACTGCGAAGTGCGCTATCAATTCAGGAAAAAATGGAAGGCCTTGTCAGAAAACAAGGTTACGGATATCGGCGATGGGTTCGCGTGCGAATGGATTGCTTTGGCAGTAGGCGAGGATTTTCGCGGCGGTATCGGCGGCGCTTTGCAGTTTGCCGTCGGCGTGCAGGGCGGCGAATTGTTCGCGCAGAGAGAAGACGGCATCAAATTGATGCCCGACGATAACGGTTTGAAATACTTTGTCGGGCATCAATGTCCAACTTGCAAGCTCAAATCAGGAGGAAATCATGAGCCAAAAAGTAAAAAATCTGCTGGATGATTGGCAGATTAGTAATCCTGCCTTGTATGAAATCGCCAATAGTGTGCGCACGAAAATATGGCAACTGGTAGATACAGTAGGCGAAGAAGTGAAATATGGCGGTATTTTGTTTGCTGCACCCGAACCGTTTTGCGGCATTTTTGTTTATAAGCAGCATGTAACTGTGGAATTTGGTCATGGCGCCGAGATGGCAGACCCGCACGGTTTATTGGAAGGCAAAGGTAAAGGCCGTCGTCATTTGAAATTACATACGCTTGAAGATGTGGAAAATAAGCATTTGACGGATTACTTGCGATTGGCGCAAAAAGCAGCAAAATAAAATGCCAATCTAAAAGAGCAAGCTGTAGGTCGGATGATTGAATCTGGTATCCGAATACCAAAAGTTTCAGACAGGGCGCATCGCCGAAGACAGCGCAGCTGGTACGGCGCGGGTTTCCCTTGAAAATGGTTTCGTTATTTTTCAGGTTGTCCGGCGAGGAGAAGCAACGCCGTATGAGGCGTTCGGTGGATTGCTATATTTATACATAGCCCGATTTCATAATAATGATATTTTTTACGCAGCAAAAACAGTAGATTGCATTTTGTCCAATCGAATAGAAGGTTTGTGAGGCATCCAGCGATAAGCCACCAATCCGGAAAGCAGATTCATCACAAACCCCGCAGCGGCGCTTGCGCCCGCCTTTGCCCGTTTTTGTGCACACGAAAAGCAGGGCGGCGAAAGTGCCTGCGACTGCCCATCGACCTTTCGTGCCGCCCGCCCTGCGGCGCGCGGGCCGTGAATTTCAGGCACAGCGGCCGGCGCTGGCCTGGGGCGGTGTTTGGGGGCTGAAAAACGGGCGACTTGGCAAGGCCCGTGGATGCCCCGGGCGCTGTCAGCCACGCAGGTCGGGCGGGGCGGCGGACAGGCGTGGCCTCTGCCTTGGCAACGTGCATTTCGGCCCGTATTTCGGTCTGCATTCAGGTTCGCGTTTTGGCCTGCATCGGCGGCGCGGGTTTGCCGGGGCTTTCGTTCGCGCGGGGGAGGTGCGCTTTTGCGGCCTCTTTTTGCGCTCTTTTACCGGTTCGCGCCGCGCTTGCTGGTTGGGATGCGGGGGCGTCTTGCCGGATGGCTGCGTGAATCTTGCGTTCCGAATTTGCCTATCAAATCAGCAAATCGCCCGCAGTGCCCGTGGATGTTGCGAAGTGCGCTATCAAAATAGGAAAAATCTGTGGATAAGTGCCGTGTGGAAAGGCTTTGCGAGGGCCGGATGTGGGTTGGGTGTGGGTCGGGTGTGGGATGGATGCGGGGCATTGCGCTGGCGCGGAAAACGAGCTGCCGCCTTGCGTGGCGCTTCTGCCGAAAAGCGCGCCGGGGGCTTTTGCCGGGCGAGCTGGCATCGCTTCGCAGCCCTTGCCCTGCGCCGCGCCTTTTTCGTTCGCATCTGGATACAAGATTTTGCTTATCCAATCAGCAAACATCCCATATCGCCCGTAAATACTGCGAAGGGCGCTATGAATTTTCAAGCAATCTGTGGATAACTTTCTTTCCATGGGGCAGCGCAGAGCTGGTTCGGGGCGCAAAAAAACCGCGCCGGGGCGCGGTTGGAGTGGCGCAGGCCAGGCGATCAGGGCAGCACTTCGAGGGTGGCGACGTAGGCCATGCGGCGTTTTTCGGCTTGGGCGAAGGTGGTTTTGCCGTCGTCGGCGTCTGCGTCGATCCAGTACATGCCCGCTTCGGGGAAGGTGAGGGTAAAGCGCCCCTGGGCGTCGGTTTTGGTTTTGATTTCTTCCAGGCTGTTGCGGTAGCGGGTGCCGCCGCGCACGGCGGTGATTTCCAGGTCGGCGGCGGGTTTGCCATCGACGTGCATGACGAAGGTGGCGGCTTCGCCTTTGGCCAGGTCGTTGGGGTGGGTGACGGGCACCAGCTCCAGACCCCGGCCGATGGGGGCCAGGGCGCTGGGTTTGCCAACGGTGACGAAGGTTTCAAAGCGGGTGTGCGTTTCGTTGACTTTCAGGTCCTTGGCGTCGGCGGGCACTTCGGCGGCGAATTTTTCGGGGCTGCCGCGCCAGCGTTTGGGCTTGCCTTCGGCGTCTTTGTAGGTGGCGCTCAGGCCGCCGGTGTTGACGACGGCGACGCGGTAGGTGCCGGGCTGGGTGGGTTTGAAGTCAAAGACGCTGCGGATGTTGCCGCGCAGGGTTTTTTCCGGCTCGACCTTGCTGCCGTCGGGGGCGGTGATGAGCAGGTTTTCCAGGCCCAGGGGGAAGTGGTTGAAATAAAACAGGTCGTTGGAGACGGCGGCATCAACGGTGATCCATTCGGGTTTGGACAGGCTGGTGGCCGAGGGCAGCAGCCAGACGTTGTGCGCCTGCACGGCGGTGAGGCCGCCCAGGGCCAGGGTAGCGGCGGCGGCGATGCGGGTGGTGAGTTTCATGGGGGGTGTCTCCGTAAAAAAGGAAAAGGGGGATTTCAGGGTTTGAGCTGCACTTTGACTGCGCCCAGTTCGCTTTCGCCGTTGGCGCTGGCGCTGGCGGCGGCTTTGGGCGGCCAGGCGAAGGGGACGCTGACGACTTCGCGCCCGCCGACTTCGCGCGCGGCTTCGACCAGCAGTTTGTAGTTGCCGGCGGGCAGGTCGGGCAGGGGGCCTTGTCCGGCGGTGAAGTCCAGGGTGTGTTCGCCGCTGGGGCGGGTGGCGCCGCTGACGCCGTCTATGGGCAAGGTGAGTTCGCGCCCGGTGCGTCGCCACCACTGGCGCATGTCCTTGAGCCATTTGGTGCCGCGCACTTCGCCGTTGACTTCTTTTTGGTCATACCAGACGGCCAAGGTGGCGGGCAGGCCGGGGGTTTGCGCCTTGGCGTCGGCCGGCTCGATCCACACGGCGATGTAGGGGCGGTGGTATTCGGCCACGTTCAGGCGCGGCACGGTGACGGTGACGGACAGGCCGGCGGCCAGCGCGGGGGCGGCGGCCAGGGTGCCCAGGGTGAGGGCGCAGAGGGTTTTTTTCATGGATGCAAGTCTCCTGACGGGGGTGGATGAAATCGGTTGGAAAGCGGTGGCGGCGCGCTTGCGGGGAGGGCGGGCGCGGGGGGGCGTTTCAGTGCGTGATCCAGATGGCCAGCAGCACGGGGATGAGCACGCCCAGGCCGGTGACGGGCCAGGTCATGGGGCGGTTTTGCGCGTGCACTTTCATGATGAGCAGGCCGGTGATGGAAAACACGAGTGCGGCGATGGCAAACAGGTCGATGAACCAGCTCCAGGCCGCGCCCGTGTGGCGGCCCTTGTGCAAGTCGTTGAGCCAGGAAATCCAGCCGCGGTCGGTGAGTTCGTATTCGATGTCGCCGGTTTCCAAGTCCAGCCGCAGCCAGGCGTCGCCGCCGGGGCGCGGCAGCGAGACATAGACCTCGCCCGAATCCCACTCGGCGCTGCGCCCGTGCAGGCGCACGCCCATTTGATTGCGCACCCAGTCCTGCACGGCAGCGGGCAGGGCGGCGGGTTTTTTGGCTTCTTGCGGCTCGGCCTGGCGGGCCGCTTGCAGCAGGGCTTCGGGCAGGGTGGCCCGCAAGGTGGTGACGCGGGGGCGGGCCTCGATTTGCGAGGCGTGGTTGAGCGTGATGCCGGTGAATGCAAACAGCGCCATGCCCAGCAGGCACAGCGCGGCGCTCACCCAGTGCCACTGGCTCAGGGTTTTGAGCCAGCGGGCGCGGCGGCGGGCAGCTTGCACGGGGGCGGGGGCGGTTTCGGTCATGGCGCTGGGCGAAAGGCGCGCATTCTATGGATGACAACGATTCCCGTCTGGGCAGTGCGGGCGGAGGGCGAACGGGCTTGCGGGCATGAGCTGCGGGTGGGCTGCGGGCATACTGCCCGGCGTTTTTTTGCCGCTCAATTTGCTTGGGGATTTTTGTATGCACAACCGCACTGTTTTTTTCGTTTCCGACGGCACCGGCATCACGGTTGAAGCCTTTGGCAACGCCATCCTGGCGCAGTTCGAGATCAGCCCGCGCCGCGTGCGCCTGCCCTTTGTCGATACGACCGACAAGGCGCATCAGGCCGTGCGCCAGATCAACCACACGGCCGAGCTGGAAGGCCAGCGGCCGCTGGTGTTTTCCACGCTGGTGGACAGGCAGGTGCTGGACATCATGCAGGCGGGCTGCAAGGGCATGTGGATGGACACCTTTGCCACCTTCGTGCAGCCGCTGGAGCAGGAGCTGGGCATGAAAAGCCTGCACCGCGTGGGCCGCTTTTCCGACGTGAGCCAGTCACGCGAATATCACGACCGCATCGAGGCCATCAACTTCAGCCTGGCGCATGACGACGGGCAGAGCAACCGCGATCTGGCCGGCGCCGATGTCATCCTGGTGGGCGTGAGCCGCAGCGGCAAAACGCCCACCAGCCTGTATCTGGCCATGCAGCACGGGGTGAAGGCGGCCAATTACCCGCTGATTCCCGAAGACTTCGACCGCCGCCAGCTTCCGCAGGCGTTGCTGCCGTATCGCAAAAAAATCTTCGGCCTGACGATCAACCCCGAGCGCCTGAGCGAAATCCGCAGCGAGCGCCGCCCCGGCTCGCGCTACGCCTCGCTGGAAAACTGCCGCATGGAAGTGGCCGAGGCCGAGGCCATGATGCGCCGCAGCGGCATACGCTGGCTGTCCACCACGACCAAGAGCATCGAGGAAATCGCCACCACCATCTTGCAGGAGCTTCAGCCGCAGCGGCTGACGTATTGAGCGCGGGCCGGCGAGCCGAAAAAAAAGGGGGCTTTACGCCCCTTTTTTTGTTGAGTTATCCACAGATTTTTCCTGATTTGATAGCGCACTTCGCAGTATTGACGGGCGCTGCGGGCGGTTTGCCGTTTTTTTAATCAGATTGGGGAAGGGGCGGAAGGCAGGGGGAAGGCAGGGCGTTTTTCGCCGCCCCGCCCAAGCGCCCCGGTTTTCGGAAATCGGCCCGCTTGTCTGCCTTGAAACGGCTCTGGAGAGGGCTGGTTATCCACAGGTTTCTCCTGTTTTGATAGCGCCCTACGCAGTGTTTACGGGCGCTGCGGGCCTTCTGCCTGTTTGATAAGCAAAATCTTGTGATCAAATGAAACCAAAAGGGGCGCGCCCGGCCTTCAGGCGCGCTGCTGGCGCGAGTAGGCGTGCACTTCATCGACCAGCTCGGCCACGTGCTCGGGCGGGGTGTGCTGGCTGATGCCGTGGCCCAGGTTGAAGATGTGGGTGATGCCGCGGCGGGCGCGGTCGGTGTGGGGGCGGCCGAAGCTGTCGAGCACGGCGCGCACCTGCTGGCGTATGGCCGCCGGGGGGGCGAAGAGCACGTTGGGGTCGATGTTGCCCTGCAGGGCCGTGGGGCGGGGGGCGGCGGGGGCTTGCTCGCTGCCCCGGGCGGCGGTCAGGATGGCGCGGGCGCGGGCCAGGTTCATCGTCCAGTCCAGGCCCAGCGCGTCGCAGGGCAGGGCGGCGGCCATTTCGGGCAGCCACAGGCCGCCGCCTTTGGTGAAGACGATGCGGGCGATGGTGTGGCCCTGGGCGTTGGTGCGCTTGAGCTGCGCCAGCGTTTGTGCGGTGTAGGCCAGGCTGAATTGCTGGAACGCGCCGTCGGCCAGCACGCCGCCCCAGCTGTCAAAAATCATGACGGCCTGCGCGCCGGCGTCGATTTGCGCGTTGAGGTAGTCGGCCACGGCCCGGGCGTTGATTTCGAGGATGCGGTGCATGAGGTCGGGGCGCGCATACATCAGGGTTTTGACCTGGCGGTAGTCGTCGCTGGAGCCGCCTTCGACCATGTAGCACGCCAGCGTCCAGGGGCTGCCGGAAAAGCCGATGAGCGGCACGCGGTCGGCCAGCGCGCGGCGGATGCTGGCCACGGCGTCAAAGACGTAGCGCAGGCGTTCCAGATCGGGCGGGGCCAGGCGGGCGACGGCGGCTTCGTCGCGCACGGCGTGGGCAAAGCGCGGGCCTTCGCCTTGCTGAAAGCTCAGGCCCAGGCCCATTGCGTCGGGCACGGTGAGGATGTCGGAAAAGAGGATGGCCGCGTCCAGCGGGTAGCGCTCCAGCGGTTGCAGGGTGACTTCGGTGGCCAGATCGGGGTGGGTGGCCAGGCCCATGAAGCTGCCGGCGCGGGCGCGGCTGGCGCGGTATTCGGGCAGATAGCGCCCGGCCTGGCGCATGAGCCAGACGGGGGTGTGGGCGGTGGCCTGGCCGAAGCAGGCGCGCAAGAAGGTGTCGTTGTGCAGGGCGGGAAGGTTCATGGGGGGCGATTTTGGCAGTGGGGGCCGGCGCGGCAGGGGGCGGGCTGCGCCTGTGGATAAGTGCCGCAAAGGCAGGCGCGGCAAGGCTTGCGCGCTATGGTTTTTGGGGTGCGGAGGGCAAGTTATGCACAGCCTGATCGCATGTGGAAAACGGGCGACCGGGGGGCGCTACGGAACGGATAGCACACGCAAGTATTTGATTTTTCGTGTTTTTGAAAATTTGCCTGTTGAATGGGCAGGGCGGGGAAACCCTTGTTTTTCAAGCGCGGCAGCCACTGGCGGCGCACTTGCCCACAGACTTATCCACAGAAAATGTGGATAGGGGAAAGGGCAGGGGGCTTTCAGGCGTTTTTCAGGCGCTGGCGGCGGGAAAGCGCGCCAGGTGCGCGCCGCGCGGCGCCAGGGGGGCGACGGCGCCGGCGATGGCGTGGATGTGATCGGGCGTGGTGCCGCAGCAGCCGCCGACGATGTTGACCAGCCCCTCGGCGGCGAATTCGCGCACCAGGCGGGCGGTGACGTCGGGGGTTTCGTCAAAGCCGGTGTCGCTCATGGGGTTGGGCAGGCCGGCGTTGGGGTAGCAGCTGATGAAGGTGTCTTCGGCGGCCTTGGCCAGCTCTTGTATGTAGGGGCGCATCAGGGCCGCGCCCAGGGCGCAGTTCAGGCCCACGGCCAGGGGGCGGGCGTGGCGCACGCTGTACCAGAAGGCGGTGACGGTCTGCCCCGAGAGCACGCGCCCGGAGGCATCGGTGACGGTGCCGCTGATGATCAGCGGCAGGCGCTCGCCGGTTTGCTCGAAGGCTTCGTCGATGGCGAAAAGGGCGGCCTTGGCGTTGAGGGTGTCGAAGATGGTTTCCACCAGCAGCACATCGGCGCCGCCTTCGATCAGCGCCAGCGCCTGCTCCAGATAGGCCGCGCGCAGTTGCTCGAAGTTGATGTTGCGCGCGCCGGGGTCGTTCACGTCGGGGCTGATGCTGGCCGTGCGCGGGGTGGGGCCGAGCGCGCCGGCCACGTAGCGGGGGCGCTCGGGCGTGGAGAACTTGTCGCAGGCCGCGCGCGCCAGGCGGGCCGATTGCAGATTCATCTCGCGCGCCAGATGGGCCATGTCGTAGTCCTCCTGGGCGATGGAGGTGGCGCCGAAGGTGTTGGTTTCGATCAGATCGGCTCCGGCGGCCAGGTATTGCTCGTGAATGGCGCTGATGACTTCGGGCCGGGTGAGGCTGAGCAGCTCGTTGTTGCCCTTGACGTCGCGGGCGAAGTCCTTGAAGCGCTCGCCCCGGTATTGCTCCTCGCCCAGCTTGAAGCGCTGGATCATGGTGCCCATCGCGCCGTCCAGGATGACAAGGCGCTGTTGCAGCGTGGCGGGCAGTTCGCGGGCGCGGGTGTAGGCGGGCCAGGAGTTCATGGTGCGTGGGGGGGAGAAAAGGGGCTGAAAAAAAGAGGCGCGGATTCTAGGAAGACGCGGGCCTAGCCGCTGCTAGCATGGCCGGTTTTTTTGGCCGCTTGCCGCCCGTTTTTGCCCATGTTCACCACTGAATTTCTTGATGTGCCTGCCCTGGCCGCCGTGCAGGGGCGGGTGCGATTGCCTGGCTCCAAGAGCATTTCCAATCGCGTGCTGCTGCTGGCGGCCTTGAGCGAGGGCCAGACCGAGCTGCGCGGCCTGCTGGCCAGCGACGACACGCAGGTGATGCTGGGCGCGCTGGAGCAACTGGGCTGCGGCGTGCGCCAGGCAGGCAGCGTGACCTGGATCGACGGGCTGGGCGCGCGCGCGCCCGCTACGCCTACCGAGCTGTTTCTGGGCAACGCGGGCACGGCCATGCGGCCGCTGACGGCGGCGCTGGCGCTGCTGGGCGGCGAGCACACCCTCACCGGCGTGGCGCGCATGCACGAGCGGCCCATAGGCGACTTGGTGGATGCGCTGCGGCAACTGGGCTGCGCCATCGACTATCTGGGGCAGGCGGGCTATCCGCCCCTGCGCATACGCCCGATCGACCCGGACGCGCTGGCGCTGGATGAGCCAGTGCGCGTGCGCGGCGATGTCTCCAGCCAGTTTCTGACCGCGCTGCTCATGGCCCTGCCGCTGGCGGCCGCAAAGCAGGATGTGCGCGTGCAGGTGCAGGGCGAGCTGATCTCGCGGCCCTACATCCACATCACGCTGGAGCTGCTGCGCAAGTTCGGCGTGAACGTGCAGCGCCAGGGCTGGGCGGAATTTCTCATCCCGCGCGGCAGCCGCTATCGCTCGCCCGGCGTGGTGCAGGTGGAAGCCGACGCCTCATCGGCCAGCTATCTGATCGCCGCGCGCACGCTCTCGCGCCAGCCGGCGGGCGATCTGCTCATCGAAGGGCTGGGGCTGGACGCCGTGCAGGGCGATATCCGCTTTGTAGATGCTGCCCGCCAGATGGGCGCGCAAATTGAGGAAATCGAGGAAGTCAACGAAACAACGGGCAAGGCCCTGCGCGTGCAGGCCGCCGCGCTGCCGCTGAAGGCGCTGGACATGGACTGCAACCACATCCCCGACGCCGCCATGACCCTGGCCATGCTGGCGCTGTATGCCGACGGCCCCAGCACGCTGCGCAACATCGCCAGCTGGCGCGTGAAGGAAACCGACCGCATCGCCGCCATGAGCGCCGAGCTGCGCAAGCTGGGCGCAGTCGTGCAGGAAGGGGCGGATTTCATCCGCATCACCCCCCCCGGGCAGGGCGGCTGGCGCGCGGCGGCCATAGACACCTATGACGATCACCGCATGGCCATGTGCGCCAGCCTGGCCGCCTTCAACCCGGCCGGCCTGCCCGTGCGCGTGCGAGACCCGAAGTGCGTGGCGAAAACCTTCCCCGATTACTTTGAAACCCTGTTTGCCGTGGCCGTGCCCGCGCAGCCTGCGCCCGTGATCTGCATAGACGGGCCGACCGCCTCCGGCAAGGGCACGCTGGCCGCCGCCCTGGCCGCGCGTCTGGGCTGGCATTACCTGGACTCGGGCGCGCTGTATCGCGCCACTGCCTTGCTGGCCCGGCAAGAAGGCGTGACGCTGGATGACGAAGCCGGCCTGGCCGCGCTGGCCGCGCAGATGGATTTGCGCTTTGAAGGCGGGCGCGCCCTGCTGGCCGGGCGCGACGTGAGCCAGGAGCTGCGCAGCGAGCAAACCGGCATGGCCGCTTCCGCCCTCTCGCCCCTGCCCGCCGTGCGCGCGGCCCTGCTGCACTTGCAGCGCCGCATGGCCGGCCTGCCCGGGCTGGTGGCCGACGGGCGCGACATGGGCACCGTTGTTTTCCCGGCCGCGCCGCTGAAGGTTTACCTCACCGCCAGCGCCGCCTGCCGCGCCGAGCGCCGCCGCCTTCAATTGGCCCGGCGGGGGATTTCGGCTAACATCGCGCGCCTTCGCGCAGACCTTGAAGAGCGCGACGCGCGCGACGCCAGTCGCGCCGCCGCCCCCCTCAAACCCGCGCAAGACGCCCTGCTGCTGGACAACTCCACGCTCGGCATCGACCAATCGGTGCAACAAGTGTTTGACTGGTGGCAGGCGCGGCAGCCCTTCGGCGCAAGCTGAAATCCCCTTCTTCACGCTGCCGCACCCCCAAAGCGCCGCCGGCTGGCTTTGCCCCCAAAGCCCGCTGGCGGTTTTTTTCAACCTCAACCCGCGGAAACCAACCATCCGCAAAACCCGCGCGCGGCGTTTTTTCCTATGCGCCGCGCACAAGAAAGCACTTTTAATGTCTGAATCTTTTGCCGCCCTGTTTGAAGAGTCGCTCCAGCGCACCGAA
>ERZ772827.1391-NODE-1391-length-12265-cov-5.318673_pt1 | contig 12265 bp, 7 predicted proteins | sample MGYA00580850_ERZ772827 | MGnify/ENA primary metagenome ERZ772827 (study PRJEB29015, sample SAMEA2737950) | human oral metagenome | biome: human oral; feature: human-associated habitat; material: dental | place: China | collected 2145 ...
AAATCTTTTTCAGCAACTTCGCCTACAATATCGTCTTGGAGAGGGAATGTTCTTTTTAATATTTCTACCAATTCAATATAACCCTGTGTATAAACACCATTTTCTTCGAATCCATTTAAATAGTCATTATAGGTCTTTAGCAAAACTATGCCATTAGCATCTCTATCTCCAAAGAGAGCAAGTGCTTTATTTGTATTGTCTTCCAAGTTTCTAAAACAAATAATATTACCGAATGTTTTTACTGAGTTTAATATACGGTTAGTTCTTGAAAAAGCCTGAATCAATCCATGTTGCTTTAAGTTTTTGTCCACCCATAGTGTATTGAGTGTGGTTGCATCAAACCCAGTTAAAAACATATTTACGACAATGAGCAAATCAATTTCTCTGTTTTTCATTCTTAATGACAAGTCCTTATAGTAATTAGGAAATTTATCTGCTGATGTATCATAGCTAACATTGAATGTCTTATTATAATCATTAATCGCCTTATCAAGAAAATCTCTGGAAGTTTGGTCTAATCCATTGGTATCAAAATTCTCATCCTGCATAATATCTTCCGGATCTTCTTCATTTGGACTAAAACTAAAAATAGTAGCAATATTAAGTTGCTTACCACTTTCTACCATCTGCTTTTTAAACTCATTATAATAAAGAATCGCAGCAGGAATCGATGCTACTGCAAAAATAGAATTGAAGCCATTTACTTTTATAGTTTGTTTTATTTCCTCCACTGTATTTTTTTTGGATTTTGCCATTTTATCAATATTCGTTATTACTCTATGTTCATAGTAGGAACGATTTTGATTACGGTAAGTTTTCTGATCAAAATGCTCTAAAATATACCTCACTATATCTGTTATTCGTTGAGAATCAAGTAATGCTTTCTCTCTATCAATAGCCTTAACCTGTTTATCTAATAGGATTTCAGGGTTTTTAATAGTATTAATGTAATTAATCCTAAAAGGTAATACATTTCCATCATGAATCGCATCAACAATAGTATAAGTATGAAGTTTATCTCCAAAAGCTTGTTCTGTTGTTTTCAAATTAGGGTACTTTGTACTTCCTGAGTTCACCGCAAAAATCGGAGTTCCAGTAAACCCAAAAATATGATATTTCTTAAATGATTTCGTGATAGCTTTATGCATATCTCCAAACTGTGAACGATGACATTCGTCAAATATCAATACTACATGCTTGTTGTAAATGTCATGCACCGAGTTTTTGGATATAAATTTATCAAGCTTTTGGATTGTCGTTATAATAATTTTTGCATTGGGATCTTCAAGTTGTTTTTGAAGAATCTTAGTAGAGGTGTTGCTATTTGCAGCTCCTTTTTCGAATCTATCGTATTCTTTCATTGTTTGATAGTCCAGGTCTTTTCGATCTACTACAAATAAGACTTTTTCAATAAAAGATAAACCTGTTGCAAGTTGTGCGGTTTTAAAGCTGGTCAAAGTTTTCCCGCTTCCGGTAGTATGCCATATATACCCACCAGATTCAACTTTTCCAAGTTTTTTCAAGTTGGTTGTGATTTCCACTCGATTTATAATCTTTTCAGTCGCCACTATCTGGTATGGACGCATAACCAAAAGCAGATTTTCTGATGTAAACACACAATACCTAGTTAATATATTGAGTAGAGTATGTTTTGCAAAAAAAGTCTTTGTAAAGTCCACGAGATCAGGAATGGTATTATTGCTTTCGTCAGCCCAATAACTTGTAAATTCAAAGCTATTTGATGTCTTTGATTTTATTCTTTTATTATCTGCCTCATCTTTGATATGTTGATTCCTTGTTGTATTTGAATAATACTTCGTATGAGTGCCATTTGAGATTACAAAAAGTTGGACAAATTCAAACAATCCACAACCAGCCCAAAAACTATCCCTTTGATATCTTTTAATTTGATTAAATGCTTCTCGGATTGCAACACCTCGTTTTTTTAGTTCTATATGCACTAGCGGTAATCCATTCACTAAAATTGTTACATCATAACGAGTTTTTCGATTTCCATTCCCTTCTTCATACTGATTAATTACCTGAAGTTGATTGTTGTGAATATCTTTCTTATCAATCAGCTTAATGTTCTTAGTATAGCCATTATCAAGTGTAAGAATTTGGATGTAATCCTCCTGAATCTTTTTTGTTTTCTCCAAAATACCATCATTACCATTCGCAATGATATTTTGATAGAAATCATTCCACTCTTTATCAAAAAAAGTAAAGTCATTTAATCGCTCTAACTGTGTCCTAAGGTTGTTAATTAAATCCTGCTCAGATTTAATTTTTAAATATTGATATCCTTGACCAGTAAGACGATTGATAAAATCTTTCTCCAATTCAAATTCACTTTGATAGTCTGTACTTTTTCTTTGCTCAGGTGTATATTTTACTACAACTGTGCTCTCTGTGGTAGTTGCTACTATGTCATATTTATTCATCCCTATCTACCTCTTTTCCCTTAAAAGACAACAATTCATTTCTATAGTATTCATACTGTTTTTTCCGTGCTTCTATTTCAGCGGGAATACCCTGACTAATATCATTAAAAAGACTTTCAAACTTCTCAAGAATATTAGCAATCTTTTTCTGAACTTCTATAGAAGGAAGGGGAATCATGAATTCATGGAGCTTGCTTCCTTTGATTCCTTTAACTGTGCCTCCTGTACTGGCTCTAAATAATCTGGCTTGAAATTCTCTTGAAAGTAAAATATACTTTAAAAATTTAGAATTCAATTTATCCTGATTTTTTGGTCTGTATTTTATCACTCTCTGAGCTAATGCAATATCTTCTCTATCTACTTGCGCTACATTCCCGCATGGTGCCTCAGTTGTAATTAATACATCTCCTATCTGGGGTTTTCCTCTCCTCATTACAAAATTATAATCATTTTCACTTATATACTCTTCTGACTTCTTATAATCTATATATCCTCTTCTAATATTTTTTGCTGTTACCAGAAATATTCCCGATTCTGTTTTTTTCGGAGTTTTACCTCTATAATCCACTATATCGCATAAATTTTTCAAACTATCACAAGTAACATCATTGAACCTCAAAAGTTTAGACTCGTAATAATCAAGCTGTTTTTCTCTCGCTGTAAGCTCTGCTGTAAGCTCTGCTGTAAGCTCTGCTGTAAGCTCTGTAAAACTATCCAAAATACGAACAATTTCGTGTCTTATCTTTTGATTTGAGGGATAAGGCACACGAAAGTTTGAATATTTTTCTATCCACTGACGTGTATGATCTACAGGAACATATTTTATATTATTCATACAATGAAATAAATATCTCAAGTCCAAGTGATTCCCGTTTTTAATGGTAAGAATTTTCATAGCTGATGATTTAACCTTAAATCTAAAATCTACCCATTGAAATGATGTAGTAAAATCATCGAATATAATGACCGGATTATCTTTTGAAGCTTCATAAATTCCTTCTTTTTCATCAGTATATCCGAGAATAAATGTTTGTCCTGCTGTTAAAACAGGTATTTCATACTCATTACTATAATTAGTGCTTTCAACAATATATTTTGTAGGTTGTTCATAATCAAGAACAGTATTAAGACTAGCATATTCAACACCAGTGCAATAAGCCTTCTTAAGTATATTCAAACTATCCATTCAATTCTCCTCCATCATCAAGTCCAATCTTTTTTAATGCTTCTTTCAATTCATTACTATTTTTTATCTCTATTTTTTTTCTCTCAACATTTTCCATTACACCTATAACTAAACGTCTTAATGCTTGATATTGTTGCAATGCTATTTCTTCTTCAGAATTACCATGAGCAATTTCACTTAGTTTACCAAATAGATCATAACCTTTTTCTTTGAACTCGATAGGTATAATGCTATAAGCATTATCTACTGTTGTAAGAATTTTTTTGAAAGGCTTACGATATCCATTTGAAGTATAAATATCCTCCTTTAAATCCAAAGCTATTTGTTCTGTTATTTTTTCAAAAACAGTACGCAGATAGATTACTGCTCCAGCACCCAAGCCTTCCTTATAAGCTATTTCTGCCTTAAACAACAATTTCTCATATTTTTTATCATCAATTTCATATAACAGTTTAATATTGTCGGGCAATCTAAAACTTCGTTTAATGATTCTTGCCTTCGGATTTCTCGAAAAAATATTATCATCTACTTGAACTAAAAACCAAGCTTGAACAGATGTTGAAAAATCCGAATGATTTGCATCTGAATCTATGTCATCTAAAACACAATCTATACTTATAAGTTTCTCATTCACAACCAAACAGTGTATTGTAGGTCCTGTAGAATAAGTAACATAATCTTCAAGCTCAGTATTATAAAAATATAAAACTACTTTCCCAACCTTTAACTCTAAGATACTCCCTCTGCTAATAGGGATTTTTTCTTCATTCGGATCCTGTTCTTCTGTGTATTTTTCGTTATCTATAAAGGACTCGATTTCACACAACTCACTTTCAAATTTCGATAAAACAGAGCTCAATCTCATTTTACGCCCTCTCAATCTCTAGAATAATTTCATCAATTTGTTGGCGTAGTATATTTTCTCTTTTTACAATCTGCTTTATTTCTTCATTTAAAGCTTTAATGTCTATCACTTCTTGATTATCCTTTTGTTCTACATATGTTGAAACCGAAAGATTATAGTCATTCTGTTCAATCTCGGATTTTTTTGCAAGATAGGAAATGTACTCTGTCGTCTTCCTTTGCTCATACCAAGATAAAATATTCTTTATATTATTGTCTTCTTCATCTTCAGAACCATCAGTTAATTTGTTGTTATTTGTTACTTTTTTAAACTCCTTCGATGCATCGATAAAGAGAGTATGATTATCCACCTTGGATTTTTTTAAAACCATAATGCATGTAGCTATACTTGTACCAAAAAACAAATTATCCGGCAATTGAATAATACACTCTACATAATTATTATCAATTAAATACTTTCTGATTTTTTGTTCAGCTCCCCCACGATACATAATCCCAGGAAAACATACAATTGCAGCTGTACCATTTGTCGATAACCAGTGCAAACAATGCATAATAAATGCAAAATCTGCCTTGGATTTCGGAGCAAGAACACCCGCTGGAGAAAATCTTGGATCATTAATCAGAGTACCATTATCAGATCCTTCCCACTTAATAGAATACGGCGGATTGGATACAATTGCTTCAAAAGGCTCTTCATCCCAATGTCTTGGATCAGTTAAAGTATCTCCGTGCTCAATACTAAACTTTTCATATCCAATATCATGCAAAAACATATTAATTCTACACAAGTTGTAGGTAGTAATATTTATTTCTTGACCAAAGAATCCATTTCTGACATTCTCTTTCCCAAGTATTTTAGCAAATTTAAGAAGCAAAGAACCAGAGCCCACTGCCGGATCATAAACCTTATTTACTTCCGTTTTCCCAACCAATGTAATTTTAGTAAGTAACTCTGACACTTCTTGAGGAGTAAAAAATTCTCCACCACTCTTTCCCGCATTTGATGCATACATTCCCATTAAAAATTCATATGCATCACCGAAAGTATCAATTGAGTTGTCTTTATAACTACCGAGTTTCATCCCTGCAATGCCGTTTATCAGTTTTACCAAACGCTCGTTTCGTTTTTTTACTGTTGGTCCCAATTTATTACTATTTACATCAATATCATCAAATAACCCTTTAAAATTCTCTTCACTCTTACTTCCTATCGCCGACTCTTCTATACTCTTAAATATTTTTTCAAGCTTCTCATTCAAATCTTCTAAATTCTCTTTGGTAGAAACTTGTTCATATATGTTTTCAAAAAGTTGACTTGGTAAAATAAAAAAACCTTTACTTTCAACTATTTCCTCCCTAATCGATATAGCCATATCGTCATCAATTGTTGCATAATCAAAGTCTTCATTACCAGCCTCTTTCTCATTCTTATTAATATACTCGGTGATATTTTCTGATATATATCTATAAAAAAGCATCCCTAAAACATATTGCTTAAAATCCCATCCATCAACACTTCCTCTTAAGTCATTAGCAATAGACCATATCGCACGATGTAATTCTTCTCTTTCTCTCTTGTTTGAGTTATTCATTCCCATTTTAGATTTCTCCTTACTTGAATTTTTATTCTTTGCTGTTATTCTCTTTAAATTACATAATATTATATAGGTTACAATCCAATACCTTGTAGCTTTTTTAAGGAATTTGATAGCGATAATCCTCTTTTATTTAATAGTATTTTTAAAATATTTCAACTAATCAAAGTAATCATTCAAAAAAAAGATAATAACGAGTAATTTTAATAATTTTTGATATAACAAGTTCTACTCCCACTCAATAGTTCCCGGTGGTTTAGAAGAAATATCATACACAATTCTGTTTATTCCGTTTACTTTGTTTATAATCTTGTTTGACACTTCCTCAAGGAATTCGTAAGGCAGTTTTGACCATGTGGCAGTCATAAAGTCGATAGTATTTACTGAACGGATTGCAGCCACATATTCGTATGTTCTCTGGTCGCCCATCACTCCTACAGTTTTCACGGGGAGCAATGTTACAAATGCCTGGTCTACCTTTCCATAAAGTCCTTGTGCCATAAGCTCATTAATAAAGATGTCATCAGCTTCCTGAAGTATTTTTACCTTGTCAGGCGTAACTTCTCCGATAACTCTTATTCCAAGCCCCGGTCCTGGAAATGGGTGTCTATTTATAATTGTGTCAGGCAGTCCTAATTCATGCCCTACTTTTCTTACTTCATCCTTAAACAGCTCCTTTAAAGGTTCAAGAAGTTCAAATTTAAGGTCTTCAGGCAGTCCTCCTACATTGTGGTGAGATTTTATAGTATGAGAAGGCCCTTTTATAGACTGTGATTCAATAACATCAGGGTAGATTGTACCCTGTGCAAGGAATTTTGCACCTTCCTGTCCTTTAAGCTTTCTGATTTCCTCGTTGAATACTTCAATAAACTCATTTCCAATAATCTTTCTCTTGGCTTCAGGCTCATCCGCACCTTTAAGCTTGTTCAGGAATCTGTCCTTTGCATCAACAAACACAATATTCAGGTCAAAATGCTCCTTATAGTATTCGAGGACTTTCTTTCCTTCATCCTTTCTCAGAAGCCCTGTATCTACAAACATGCATGTAAGCTGCTTTCCTATTGCATTGTTAATCAGAACGGCAGCCACAGAAGAATCTACCCCTCCTGAAAGGGCAAGAAGCACATGCTCATCTCCTACAGCTTCCTTTATTGCCTTTGTTTTTTCCTGTATAAAGTTCTTTATTTTCCAGTTTTTCTCACATTTACATATATTAAATACAAAGTTTGAAATTATTTCAGTTCCGCATTCGGAATGAACTACTTCCGGGTGAAATTGCAGTGCATAAATGCCATTATTGTTTGTAATGGCTGCGATTGATGAATCTGTTCTGGCAATTATTTCAAAACCGTCAGGCAGTACTGTAATATGGTCATTGTGGCTCATCCATATGCTTGAAGTTTTTGGAATATCTGAAAGAAGCGGATTCTGACTGTCGATTACTTCCAGAATTGCCTTTCCAAATTCCCTTGATTCAGCCTTTTCAACTTTTCCACCGTTAAGATGTGTAATAAGCTGCATTCCATAACATATTCCCAGTATAGGAATTCCTAAATCAAAAACTGCTTTGTCTGCAGTAGGTGAATCCTTTTCGTAAACTGAGGCAGGACCTCCTGAAAAGATTATCCCTTTGATTTTATCTTCTCCATTCTTAATCTGTTCAATGTCAACCATAGGCACGATTTCACAGTAAACTTCCATTTCCCTTATTCTTCTGGCAATAAGCTGACTGTACTGCGAACCGAAGTCGACAATTATGATTTTCTCTTTCACAACTTCACCTCTATCTATAATTTTTTATTAATTACTAACAAATTATATATCATTTCATGTGATAAATCAATAATAATAAAAGAAAGGACTGCCTTAAAAATAGAAAATTTCTGAGAAATGTGCGCAAAAAATGATATTTATGAATTCTTTAAAATTTTACAATTTAAAATATGAAATGAGCAATAGAAAAAATGATTGTCTGAGCCATCGGCGAGTTTTCATTTTTTCTAAAGCGAATGATTATTTTTTATGAGTAAAATTTTTGTAAATGAATAAATCCATTTTTTGCTGTACTCTTTATTTTTCTATTTTAAGACAGTCTGTTTTCTTTTATTATCATTGATTATGTCATTATCTTAGTCTGATCTTTTCCATCATCCTCAAACACAAAATATTCAAGAACTTTCAGTCTTACTTCTTCTCCTACCTTCAGGGTATCGTAAGTTGAAGCCCTTGCAGTAACTCTTAAAATGTTTCCGTTTCCAACTTCAACCCTCAGGTCATTGCAGTCTCCAAGGTAGAATTTTGAAAATACTTTTCCTGTCAGTTCTCCATCTTCTGCAAGCATTACATTTTCAGGTCTTATTGCCACTATGACATCCTTTGTGTGAGAACTTGTATTAGGAAGAGTCTGACCGTTACTATTATTCAGGAGAATATTTCCGTTTTCAACTTTCCCTTTCATGAAATCCACTTTTCCTACAAAGTTTGCAACAAACACATTTGCAGGATGTGAGTAAATTTCCTGAGGAGTTCCTACCTGCTGAATTTCCCCTTTGTTAATAAGCACTATTCTGTCACTCATTGTCATTGCCTCTATCTGGTCATGAGTTACGTAAATAACGGTAATTTTCAGTTTTTTAGTTATTTCCTTGATTTCATATCTCATTTCTTCCCTAAGTTTTGCATCAAGGTTTGATAGAGGTTCATCCAGAAGAAGTATTTCAGGATGTGCTACAAGAGCCCTTCCTAAAGCCACCCTCTGCTGCTGTCCTCCTGACAGTTCTGAAGGGAATCTGTCCTTGTATTGTTCCAGATGGACAGTTTTAAGAGCCTGATTGACTCTTTCTTCTATTTCTTTTTTATCAGTTTTTTTAATTTTTAAAGGATACGCAATGTTGTCATAAACATTCATGTGAGGCCATACTGCATATGACTGGAATACCATTCCTATTTCCCTTTTTTCAGGAGATACGAAATTATCTTTTCCTGAAACGGGTCTGTCCCCTATGTAAATTTCTCCGCTTGTAGGCTTTTCAAAACCTGCTATCAGTCTTAGCATAGTGGTTTTTCCACAACCTGAAGGACCCAGAAGAGTTATAAATTCCCCATCTTCAAATTTCTGGTTAAATTCCTGTAAAACCTGTACGTCTCCAAATGATTTTGTTACTCCTGTTATTGTTACCGAAGCCATATTTTTCCTCCTGCTCTATATTGAAAATTGCCCTTTTGTCAATTTATTTAAAAGATAGTTTATTATAATTACGAATAATAAGATAGCCGTTGCAAGGGCACTTGCCACCTGCTGACTATGGTAAGTCTGGTAGATGTACAGTTCATACCCTATTGTCTTTGTATTGGATGAATAAAGTAACGTTGACATAGTCAGTTCATAGAATGACGGCATAAATATCAGGAAGAATCCTGCAACGATACTTGCTCCAATTAATGGAACAGTTACATCCTTCAGCATACGCAGCCAGTTGGCACCTGAAATCTGTGCCGCTTCCTCCAGTGAAGGGTGAACCTGGCTCATTGCGGAAACGACTGTTCTCATTCCCATAAGCATATATTTTATCATGTAAGCTATAATCATTATTGTAAGCGTATTATAAATATTAATCTTGAATTTTCCGCTCATGGATATTATCAATGCCAGAGCGATTGTAACACTTGGAGTTCCTGAACCTAAAGTTATAAGGAAGTCAGGAATTCTTTTCCCTTTTACGTTAGTTCTCTGTAACAGGTATGCCATTATACATGAAATCACAATTCCAAAGAATGCCGCCGCAAGTCCGGCAATTATACTGTTTTTAGTTGAACTAAGTATGGAAGCTCTTGAAAATACTTTGTTCCATGCACTCATTGACATATTGGAAAGACCTATAGGTTTTCCCATGTTTACAGTGAAGGAAGTAAGTGCCACTGTAACAAAAGGCAAAATAACTACAAAGAATGAGAAAATTGAAATAATGACTGTTATCGGCAGTCTCCATTTTCCAAGTTCCACTATGTTCGGTCTTGTAGATTTTCCGCTCATTGTTATGTACTGTCTTTTTCCAATTACAAAAGTTGTAACATATAAGACGATGTTTGCTATTGCCATAAGGAATACTGCCAGTACCATCGCATCATTAAGCCCTTCCTCGGAACCTATATGAACGAAGTCGATGATACGTGTAGTTACAGTATATATCTGTCCCGGTGCCCCGATAATCGAAGGTATACCGAATGCCGATGCAGAAGCGACGAATACAAGAAGTCCTGCTGCTATTATGCTCGGAGTCATCATTGGAATGGTAATAGTCATCAGGGTCTTAATAGGTGAAGCTCCTGATATTTTTGAAGCCTCCTCCAATGACGGATCCATTTTTTCCATTGCCCTTGATATTGTTATAAACGCATAAGGATAGTAGAAACACGTAAGTACCCATACTATTCCTCCCACCGTATATATATTGAAGGGAGCCTTTGACAGATTAAATATCTGCATAAGAAATTTATTTAAAACTCCTGCATTTGGATTCAGAAGTCTCAGCCATGCCATTGCACCGACATATGGAGGTACCATATATGTTGTAACAAACAGAGTTCTGAAGAACTTCTTACCGTACATATCTGTTCTTCCTACCAGAAATGCCAGCGGGAAGGCCAGTATAACTCCAAATAATGTCGTTAATCCTGAAATTATTACTGTATTTATTAATGCTGTCCAGTTCAGATCGTAAGTATAGACTCTTTTAAAGGAGTCCAGGGAAAAACTTCCCTTCGGGAACAGTGAACGGATTAATAAATAAGATAAAGGGATAACTTCAAATATTACAAGAAAAGCTACAACAACAAGTATGACTATCCACTTTATATCTATGTTATATTTTTTTGCCATTTTTTCCTCTTTTCAAAATTAAAATTTACAAATTATTTTGCCGCTTTTGTTATATATTTTTCAAAAATTGCACGTAATTTATCTCTGTCATGGTAAGTTTTATCCCAGTTGATAGGCATTGCAGCTGTAAGTATTTCTGCAGTGGCTTTTGCATCAAAAGGAGCTTTTGCAGGATTTTTAAGCACTGAGTGCATCCATCCTTCTACGATAGCTTCCTGTCCTGCAGGAGATAAGAACCAGTCAGTTAAAGCTTCTGCAGCTTTTACGTTTTTATTAGGTGACATTTCTTCCTTTACAGTCATGATTGTGCTTGGGATTGCGATAATTCCGTCAGTAGGATAGATTATTTCAAGTTTTGAATTTTCTTCCTGTCTCTTTTTAAGAATTGATTCTTCCAGTATCATAATTTGCGCAGCTTCACCTGTTTCAAGTTTTGTAACTGCAACAGAACCTGATTCTACAACTGCTTTCTGTTTTGAAAGACTTTCAAAGTATCCTTCCCCGTATTTATCAGTCAATGCTGATACTGCCGCTAAAGCTGTTCCTGATTTTAATGGATCAGGAATAGAAATTTTTCCTGCTAAATTCGGTTTTTTTGCAAATTCATCGAAAGATTGTGCAAGGTCTTCCTTTTTGAATTTGTCAGGGTTATATGCTAAAACCATATTTAAGATACGTACAGGATACCAGTATCCTTCCTTGTCATAGTCAAGTGCAAGATTTTCAGCATTTTTTGAAACATAAGCGTGTAATACACCTTTTTCTTTTAATTCCAGTGAATATGAAGGTTCAGCAACCATAAGCATGTCTGCCCCTAATTTATTTGCCTGCATTTCTGCAACGATTTTTGATTGAAGTGTTCCTGTTCCACCTTGGAAGAACTCAACTTCCAGATTAGGAAAATCTTTTTTAAGTTTTTCCTTTACATTGTCAATAATGTCTTCATACATTGAAGTGTAGATAACAATTTTTCCTTTGATTTCAGCATTTTTTTCATCAGAAGAACCTGATTCCCCTTTTTTTCCGCAAGCTGTCAAAGTTAAAAGTACTAAAGTTACTAATAGTAACAGAATTCTCTTTTTCATATTCTCTCCTTCTCTCTAAAAAATATCTTTATATTATTTTACCTTGATAATTTCAAAAGTCAAGATTTTATTATATGAAGAGACTTCAATTAATAAAAAAATAATGATAAAATTATTTTATGAAGTTTCTTGATAAGAACTTTGAAATGTGCTAGGATAAATTACACATATAATCTAAAGGAAGGAGGGAACTGATCTGATTAAAGTTA
>ERZ772827.1392-NODE-1392-length-12258-cov-3.109317_pt1 | contig 12258 bp, 11 predicted proteins | sample MGYA00580850_ERZ772827 | MGnify/ENA primary metagenome ERZ772827 (study PRJEB29015, sample SAMEA2737950) | human oral metagenome | biome: human oral; feature: human-associated habitat; material: dental | place: China | collected 2145 ...
GACTTCTGGGAACCTGGCACCAAAGTCGAGGTCAAGGTGGACATCTACGGTGTTGACCTCGGCGGCGGAGTCTACGGTGAAGAAAACAACAACACCAACTTCACCATCGGCGACAAAGTTGTTGCTGTTGCCGACGACAACACCAAGACCATGACCATCAAGCGTGGCGAGGAAGTGCTCAAAACCATGCCGATCTCCATGGGATCCGGCAAATACCCCACCCCGCACGGGACCTACATCATTGGCGACAAGCACCCCACCATCGTCATGGACTCTTCCTCCTACGGACTCGCCATCGACGCGCCCGACGGATACCGCACCAACGTGCAATTTGCCACCCAAATGTCCTACTCCGGCATTTTCGTCCACGCGGCACCCTGGTCGGTGGGATCCCAAGGCGTTGAAAACGTCTCCCACGGGTGCATCAACGTCAGCACCGACAACGCCCAATGGTTCCAAGAAAACCTGAAGCGTGGCGATATTGTCCAAGTCCGCAACACCATCGGCGAGGAACTCTCCGGCTACGACGGACTCGGCGACTGGAACATCCCCTGGGAAACCTGGAGTAAGGGCAACGTCAACGAAACCTCAGCCTGGTAGGTTGCTTGAGCCTGACTTGCTTGGAGGAGCCCGCCCACCCCGCGTGATTGCAGGGGGCGGGTTTTTCATTGCTTACGCGGGACGCTCGCCAGCACGCGCAGCTACTGCACTCCCTCAAACGCGGTGAGAATACCCCGGCGCAGCGCGACCATAACCAGGCCGCCGAGAATAGCGGCGGCACCAATGACGAGGAAGTAAGTACGCTCGGCACCGGCGTCGCCCGCGTTGTAGTACCCAGCGAAGGTCCCGGACAGGGCGGTCCCAACCGCCAACGAGAGGAATTGCAGGCTCATCATGCGGGTAGCAAATCGCGCCGGGGCGAGTCGGCTGGCCAGGGAAAGGCCGACGGGGGAGATCATGAGCTCGGCCATGGTGAACAGGAAGAGGATCGCCACCATGGCGAAGAAAGGCGTCGAGTTGGGGCCGCCACCCGCGAAAGGAATGAATATGAAAGCGGCGAGCCCGGTCAGCATCAGCGAGAGCGCGTATTTCATAGGGGTAGAGGGCTGCCGTTCACCGAGTTTGAGCCACATGGTGGCGAAAATGCCGGAGAAGACAATGATGAAGATGGGGCTGATGGATCCGACCCAGGCGGGGCTTACTTCAAAGCCGCCAAAAGTACGGTTGAGTCGCTGGTCGGAGTAAATGGCAATAACAGTGAATTGTTGCTGGTAGATGGACCAGAACATCACGGAGGCGAAGAACATGGGGATGAAGCCCAGGAGGCGGTGTTTTTCGGTCTTGGTTGTTTTGGGGGAGCTGTACATCTGGACGAAGAGCAGGACGGCTGCGATACCGCCGACGATGCTGACAAAATTGGAGAGCCACCCGATTTTCAAGATTCCCGTGGTAAAAAGCACCACGACCACGGCCACAAGCGCGAGGGTGATTCCCAGCACGCTGAGGATTTGGCTGCGCGGAGCGGGGTTCAACACGGTGCTGCCCACGGCACCGATGGTGTCTTTGCGCATGACGGCGTATTGAATGAGGCCGATGGCCATGCCGAACGCGGCCATGCCAAAACCCCAGTGGAATCCGGCTTGCCCCACATCCAGCCGGTGACCAGTGGGCCGAAGAGCGCGCCGATGTTGATGCCCATGTAGAAGATGGAGTAGCCGCCGTCGAGACGCGGATCGTCTTCCTCGTAGAGTCCACCGAGGACGGTGGAGGCGGTGGTTTTCACGCCGCCGGAGCCGAGAGCCACCAGCATCAGACCGACCGTCAGTCCAAGGATGCCGGGGAGCAGGCCCAAGGAGACGTGGCCGAGCATGACGATGATGGCTGAATAAAACAGGGTGCGTTCGGCACCGAGCACGCGGTCGGCAACCCAGCCGCCGCCGATGGCTGCCACGTACACAAGCCCACCGTAGGCACCGACAATGGCGGTGGCGATGGATTCGTCGATGCCTAAGCCGCCGTCGGTGGTCTGGTAGTACAGGTAGTAGAGCAGGATTGCTTGGAGTCCGTAGAAGCTGAAACGCTCCCACATTTCCACGCCGAATAGGTTGGCTAGCCCCCAGGGGTGCCCGAAAAAGGTACGCTCATTTGTTGCCATGTCTCCACAGTAGGGTAAAAGCCCCCGTAAGTGGGATACTTATCACAAACGCGACCGGAAAATTATCAACTTAACATTCGCGCCAACACGGGCCGCCACGCTGCGAGATCGTGCCCGCCGGGGAACACGGTAAAGGTGGACCGCCCGCCTGCGGATTCGATTCCGTCGGCCAGTCCCTGCGCAATCGTGAAGATCGACTGCTCGGGGCGGTCGCCGCGGTTCTCCTCGGAACCCACTGCGATGTCAACGGAAATGTTGTTCGCAAGCAGGGAGGACATGAGTTCCCGCGCGACGTCGATACCCGCAACCACGGCGGGGGAGAGCAGCACCACACGCTGCGCGCCCAACTCCACGGCCAGGGCGCAGGCGGCGAGCGCGCCCGCAGACATGCCCACAATCACGTCGGGCTGTTCTTCAATGTGCGCGCCCACGGCGTGGGCAAAGCCAATCGGGTCGGCAAAATCGCCCATACGCTGCGCCATGCCGCTGTTATGCACGTAAATCGGGGCGATGTTGAGGTCCAGGAAATCATTATGGATGCGCTGCATCACCTCACCGTCCAGGAACAACACCTGGTTCGGATTTTCCAGCGCGTAGTGAATTTTATGTCCCGTCGCCAGCTTCTCGCCCGCCAACTGCGGGGCCGGATTGCCCAGATCAGCCCAATCATATTCCGGTGCGTCAGGCTGCTGCAGCACCGAAATATTCGGCTCCGCGCGCGTCATCGGATCCGTCCCGATCAGCCGATACAAGCTCGGCACCGTCGGATTTGGTGTGGAAAGGGCGGCGTCGAGAAGCGCGGGGGAAAGAGCCGTGACCTCAGTAACATTCGGAACAATCGCCCACGACACGCCCGAGGCATTCGGTAGCTCAGCCGTGAACGACCAGCCGTCCCCCGACCGTTCCATCGGAATCACGTTAGAACTCAACGCAGGGCACCACAGACCCGGCTGCTGCTCGCCCTCCCAGGTGAACGTAACTGAGGTGTAATTATTCAAAGTGCCCCTCCTTGCGCGGGTAAGGTGGCGGACATGCTGACGCCACCCCATACTATCCGACCATGGCCACTTCCACGAGCCTCCTCACCGCTTATCGACGCCGCCCGCGAGGCCCTCGCAGCCATCCCCGACACCCAGCAACGCGAGGAACGCGCGGAGCTCATATACAAGGAACTCACGGCAACCGGAACGCCGCTTGTGGAAAACACGCTGGTTACGTTTGTGTGGTACGGCGATGCTCCCCACGGGGTGATTCTGAACCTGAACAAGGTCAGTGACATGCTTGATCCCGCCGATACGCGGCTGGAATCCATCGCGGGGACCGGGCTGCACGCCCTTACTTTAGATATGCCCACCGAGTGGATGGGAACCTACAACTACAGCGTTCCTGGTTCTGAACTCCCGGCACCCGCGCTGCATGGCGGGGCAGACCGTGAGATGTTTGGGATGCTCCGCGCTAGCGCGGTTGAGGACCCACGTGCTCGCGAATACGTTGGTTTCTTAGGTAATGCGCGGCTGGCTGTGGCGCGTGGGCGGGACGCTGACCGGGCGGTTTTGTCGGGGGATACGGAGGGGATTGAGGAAGCTCAGGTTGTGAGCCCGGTGAATGGGGCAGAACTCACCGCCTGGACCTGGAAACCAGCGGATGATGTTGCGCCTGCTGCGCGGCTGGTTGTTCTTGACGGGGAGACCTGGGTGAATCAGTACCCACTGGTCAGCGCCCTGCAGGAAGTGCCTGTGCCTGTCCATGCGGTGTTTATCGAATCCGGTGGACCCCAACAACGACAACTCGATTACACCAGCGACGCGGACGCTGGGCGTTCCTTCATCGAGCGGGCGCTGGGGTTGCTGGGGGATGGGAGCGATGCACCGGTGATTGTTGTGGGGCAAAGCATGGGAGGGTTGTTTGCACTGCTCTCCGGTATGCGGCACCCCGACCTCGTGGCGGCTGCCATCGCGCAATCACCCTCGCTGTGGTGGAACGGCGGCGCATGGTTTGATGAGCGAAGCCGACAGGACGGCGCGCCCGCATATCTGCAGGTAGGGGCGTACGAATGGGATCTTGAACGGGATGTCCACCACGCCGCCGCGCTGCTCCGCGCCCAGGGGAAACTCCTCGGCTTTGATATTTATCCAGGTGGCCATGACGCGCTCTGGTGGCAGGCGCTCCTGCCGGGGGTTCTCGCGGAGGTTGTGGGGAAGGTGTGATGGGGTGCGCGTGGCGTGCTTGGCGTTCACCGCCGACGCAGCATGAACAGCATTCCGAGCACAAGCACCGCGGTGGCGAGGATCGCTCCAGAGGCAATCGGAATGAAGGGGCTTGTGGGCTGGTTGTTTCTGGATGTTTTTCGTGCTCTGATCGCGTCAGAAACCTCCACAGCCTCGCCCGCAACGCCGTAGGAAAGCTTGGGTCCTGGTTCGGCGTTGCCCACGGCGCGCAGAGCTAAGCGGATAGTGGTGGACTGCGGTGTGTCCGCGCTGTAGCGCAGGGCTACGTTCTGTTCGCCGGCGAGGAATCCCCCTTTGTGGTCGAATTCGGTGTCTTCGATAATGTTTCCCCAGCGTATTTCTTGGGTGATGGATGTGACCTTGCGGACTTCCGTGGTGTCGAGTTTGAGCCGGTACGGGATGGTTGTTTCGCCGTAATTGTTGGTGCCTTCTTCGATGTCAACGGGGTAGAGGTTGGGCCCAATGACCGCCCAATTGATGGTTCCTTGTGTGGGCGGGGCTTCTATGGCTATTTGTAGTCGTTGCCCTTCGGCAATGGGAATTCGGAGCCATTGTGTTGTGCCGGAATGGAGTGTTGTTTCGTAGCTGCCTGCGTGTACTGTCGGGACGTCGTTAAGCGTGGTGGCGGTGTGAAGAGTTGCGGCGGAGTTGTTGATGTCCATGCTGAGTTCGGGCGGTGGCGCGGAGGTAGCTATTGTGTCGGTTGTCGCTGTTGGGATTTTCCATAATGTGAAGTCGAGTGGGAGTTCGTGTGCGCCGCCGAGCGTGCCTTTTCGGGTGATCACAATGTCGTAGGCACCGGGTGCGCAGTTGCCGAAAGTGTCGCCAACCACGTAAGACGTTGCGAATCCGCTGATGGGTTGGGTGAATTCATTGGCGGCTGTTCCGTCGCTGGATTCGGAGACGCAGTGGTTTCCGGTGGGGTCGATAATGTCGGCTGTTATTCGCGCCAGTCCGGGTATCGACGCCGTGTCTTCCGGTGGCGTGACCATCATTCCTAACGCCAGTTGATCACCATGTTTTAATTCGACTTTCCAACGTAGTGACTGCTCTGGCGGGAGAATAGCGTGGTGGCGAGTGGGGTCTGGTTGTCCATTTTTTACACCGCCGACCTGTAAGAAAGGTATCGATTCAGTGGCGGGCGCCGGTAGCGCATTGAATAGTGAAATACCAAGGGTGCAGAGAAGTGCCGCAGCGCGTCTTCTGCGTGTTCCTTTCATACTATTTAGTTAACCATTAAAGAACGTTTAATTGAATAGTAATTAAAAGAATTTCATCCGCACGCACAAAAAACCAGGTTTGTATTATCAAACCTGGTTTTTGTCTTTGGGGTGGCTGACGGGGCTCGAACCCGCGACACCCAGGATCACAACCTGGTGCTCTACCAGCTGAACTACAGCCACCATTGCTGCTGTTAAAAGCAGCGAGAACTATAATAACTCACTCGTGTGCTATTGCAAAAAGCGCTGGTACGAGGCCATCGATTCCTTCGCGGCGTCGATACATTCGGCGGTGGTGGGGCCTGGATCGGGTGTGATGAACGAGCGTCGATAATAGTCCAGCTCGCGGATGGATTCCACGATGTCGGCGAGGGCGCGGTGGGCCAGGCCCTTCTCTGGCTGGTTGAAGTAGACGCGGGGATACCAGCGGCGAGCGAGCTCCTTCAAGGTGGACACGTCGATCATGCGGTAGTGCAGGGCACTGTCCAGCCGGGGCATGTGCTTGCGGATGAAGGAACGGTCCGTGGCAATGGAATTTCCGGCCAGCGGCGCGGGATGATCGGGATCGCAATGCTCGGCTATGAGGTCAAGAACCGCCTGCTCAGCCTGCTCAATTGTGGTGGTCGAGGGGCGGATCGCCTCCGTCAGGCCCGACGAGCCGTGCATGTCTGCCACGAGCTCATTCATGCCCGCCAGCTGCTCCTCCGTGGCGTGGACCACAATATCGACGCCCTGACCGAGGATGTTCAAGTCCGCGTCCGTGACCAGCGCCGCCACCTCCACAACGACGTGATGATCTGGGTCAAGACCCGTCATTTCGAGATCAATCCACACCAAACGGTCATGTTTCGACATAGCACTTTCCGACATCATTTTTTACGACATTTTCTTATAAAACGAACCAATAAGTGGGGAGGCAATACCCCTCGGCGCGACGAGCGACGCCACATTCAACACCTTACTCAGCGGACCCGGAACCACACGGCGTTTATTCTTTGCCAACGCTTCGAGGGACTCTTTTGCGCAGGATTCATAGGTGGTCCAGAGGAAATCCGGTACCACCTTATCCACAATAGATTTCTCCTCCTCCGGGATTACCGCGTCCCGCACTGGACCAGGTGCAAGAAGCGTGCAGCTGACCCCCGAACCCTTCAACTCATAATGCAGGGCCTCCGTGAATACATTCACGCCCGCCTTGGTGAACACGTAGGTCGCATTATTTGGAATAGGGAGGTTGCCAGCAGCCGAACCAACATTGAGAATAGCACCTTTTCTATTCGCTAGCATTCGGGGCAGCACGGCGCGGGTGAGTTCAAAAACAGCCGTGGCATTGAGCTCGAACTGATTGGTCTCATACTCCCATTCCTGGTCCATGAACGGGCCGAAACTCGCAATGCCAGCAGAATTGATAATGATGCTGATGTCGCGGTCTTTGATGTCTGCGATGAGCTTGTGGCGCTGCTGCTCATCCGACAAATCGCAGGGAAAAACCTCGGCCGTGACGTTGTACCGCGACGTTAATTCCGCAGCAAACTGCTCCAGCACATCTTTACGACGCGCCACCAAGATCACATGGTGGCCCTGCTTGGCCAGATCACGCGCAATAGCCATGCCAATTCCCTGGCTAGCGCCAGTAATAAGTGCGCGAGAATCGGGGCTAGGGGAGGGGAGGGGCATAGTCGCAGCAATCCTTTAATCGAAAATAGTTCTGGGGTAGCTAGCTAAAAATATGGGAGATAGTTCGGTTTGGTGTCCATCGTACCGGTGTGAGGTGATTTGGCCGAAAAATGGCGGCGTGAGGTGCGGGGTAGCTTTAGGGCACGGGTATGGATCGGGTATGGGTGCAGGCGGGGCGCGAGCGGTGTTGGGGGTGGTTCTGGGGTAGCTCCGAAGGGCGTTATTTGAGAAAAGTAGGAAGAAAATATAAGAATTTCCAAATATAAGCCTATGAAAAAGGAGTCTGCGATGCGTACACGCACAAAACTTGTAAGTCTGAGCCTGGCAGTGGTCCTGCCGCTCGCTGGAATGGTGAATGCTGGAGCTGAAGAAAAACCAGCTCAGGGAAAGCAGGAGACCGGGGTGGTTGCGCCCGCTGCTGGGGCAAACGGTGAGGCCGGTAAAGGTGCTGGTAATGCCGCTGCTGGAAATGAGGCCAGTGGAAATGAGGCCGAAGCGGGTAAGGATGCCGCCTCCGGTGCCGGTGCCGCTTCCGGTGGGGGTGCTGCCGGGAAGTCTGGTGAAAAAGCTGGTGGAAGCAGTGCAAAAGTCAGCGGCAGCAGCGACAAGGTCAAGGGGAGTAGCGAACGCGGCAAAGCGGGAAGCAGTGCGATTGCTGAGAACAAAGATAATAAAACCCTGAAATTCCTGGGCATTATCGCCGGGATCGTGGGCATCGGCAGCCTCATCTCTGCGGGGCTCACCTGGGCGGTGCAACAACGGCTGATTGCTAATCCGCTGCCGGGAATCATCCCCAATCCGCCGGCTCCTCCGGCCCCGGCTCCTGCGCCTGCGCCAGCTCCGGCTCCCGCTCCAGTTCAGGCAGCCCCTGCGCCTGCACCGGCACCTGCCCCGCAGGGTGGTAGCTTCAGGAATTGCGCAGCAGCCCGCGCGGCCGGAGTGCGCACCCCCATTCACCGTGGTGAACCCGCCTACGCGCCGCACCTGGATCGCGACAACGACGGCGTGGCCTGCGAGCGGTAAGTTCTGCGGCTGGGTAGGGGGGTAACAGCGCTGGTGGTAGTAGCGGTGACCGGGCTGATCTCGCCGCCTGGGCACTGTACTGCGGCATCATTCCTGGTACTGGGCCGTCGGCCTCTGGAAGTGGGGTTACTAGCGCTGGCTTCCCCACCTGTGGCACCGTACGCCGCGCAGGCTTAACGACGCCCATCCACCAAGGCCAGCCCGGCTACTCACCCGCCCTTGAATGCAACAAAGATGGGATTGCGTGTGAGCGGGGGTCTGAGGTTGGCGTTGTAAACTACCTCGCTCTCTTTTTGTGGTCCTTGGCCGGGACGGTGCTGTGTCGGCCTTTTTATGCTCTTGACCTGCATGTTTTGTGACTGTGTGGTTACGTTGAAGCGAAGAGCTGTTTTGATTAGGGGGTAGTTAATGGGGGTTAAAATAAGTTTAATATTAAAATTTTTCTTAAAAGCTGACTGTTTTTGAAGAAGCTGTATATTCTTCCACTATGTAAGCAGTGAAGCGCTTTTAAGGGGCAAGACGGTGCATATGCAGGACGTAGACGACCTCAACATCTTTTGGGCAAAGTCTGTCGATGAGGGGGAAAGTTATCTTCCACTACTGCAGCATGCACAAGACGTGACCGACATTATTGAGCATGTTGCGCATCAACTTGTCGCACCGGGTCGTTTGGGCCGATTGCAGAACAATCTTGGAGGCATGGAACTGTCCAAGGTTCTCAAAGCTGCTGCGTGGTTTCATGACTGCGGCAAGATTTCCTTGTTCTTCCAGCCCAAAGTTTGTGTGCTCTATGGGCGATTGTCCAAGTATGGGTATCGTGGTTCGGTCACCTCACAACAAATGTCAGCCAACCCGCATTCTGTCGTAGGAGCGCACGCAGTTGCGGCTTGGCTTCGTGCTCGGGCGATCAACGCAAACCGGAGAGCTATGCGAAGAGCCATTCGCGGCTGGAAATACGTGATAGGTGGGCACCATGGAGTTTTCCCAGTCCTGGAGGAAAGTGCTGCTTTTCAACTTGAACCTTTAAATTGGCAAGAAGCCCGAGAAAGATTCCTCGACTACGGAATGGAACTCATTGGGCTTGATGGAGATGACATTACCGGTCTAGCGACGTTGCCTTGGGATGCTGCTGATCAGGCATTAATAACCGGAATTCTTATTGCTGCGGACTGGGTTGGTTCCAATGAGCAGTATTTTCCTTATGAGGCTGTCGATCCAGAAAACCGTCTCGACGAGGCGCTTGATCGCCTTGATCTAGGCGGAGTGTGGCTTCCCTCAGGCGATATTGCTGACCACTTTGCGGAACGGTTTAACCTTCCTGCTGGCTCAGAGATGCGAAGTGTTCAAAAGGCAGGTATCAATATTGCGTTGAGGCAGCAGCAGCCATTTTTTGCGCTTGTTGAGGATGAAACCGGTGGTGGTAAGACGGAAACAGCGTTGGCTATGGCAGAGATCATGGCAGCAAAATTTGATTTGGACGGGCTATTTTTTGCACAGCCAACGCGAGTAACTTCCGATGCAATGTTCTCTCGCGTCGCTCACTGGTTGCGATCTGGGGTTAGTGGCGACGCGCCTATCAGCACGATACTCGCACACGGAAAAGCGGAATTTAGTGAGGAATTTCGGAGCCTCGCCAGTGGCCGCATTCAGGCAGTCTACGATGATGAGGGGTCTGGTGAGGTTGCACTAGAAGCAACGCAATGGTTCCGAGGACGAAAAACTAACCTCCTTGCGTCAGTAGTTGTAGGAACAATTGACCAGCTACTTTTTGCTGCTCTCAAATCCTGGCAAAATTTTCACTCGTCTTGAAATCATGCAAGAAATCTGGGGCTACGACACGGATAGCGACGAGCGCGCGGTCGATACGCACGTAAAAAAGCTACGCCGCAAGCTAGAAAACTGCACGGACTTTGAGATAGCTACGGTGCGCGGCATCGGCTATAAGGGCGAAATTTACGAGTGAGGGGCGGGGAGACAAAGTGAAAATTTTAAAAGCTATTTTCGCGGCGGCATCGGCGGTTTGCTATCTAAACTCGGCCGTTTTACCAGAAAGCGACTGGAGCAAAAAAGATCTAAAAGGCGAGGTCAAAAGCATGACGGCCACGGAGTACGAATACTCTATAGACGGCTCCGGCGCGCTAGAAAATACGCGCGTAAAGCGGACGGAGTTTAACGAAAACGGCTACATACTGCAAGAAACCGAGCATATAAACGGCGTGCCAAACAGCTCGGTTTTGTTTGAGTACGGCAAAGACGGGCTAATACGCAAAAAATATCAAGATAGCGCCGTTTATCTCTACGAATACGAATTTGACGGCGAAAATTTAGTCGCGACGGCCAAAGAACAGCATGTGGGGGATAAATTTTACTCGCGCACGGAGAAAATTACCTACGGCAAGGACGGCAAAATGATCGCTCGGGCGGCGTATTCGGGCGGGACGCTAGTGATGGACGATAGCTACGTCTACGACGAAAAGGGCGTTTTAACGCGGATAGAAAATAATATGGAGCCGCGGCACGGCATAGAGATAAGCTTCGAGCGCAAGCCAAACGGCGAATACGAAAAAATCACGCAAGCCCCGAACTCAAAATGGGTTTATTACTACGCCGCAAACGGCGACGAGATGGAGTATACGTCGGTAAATTACTTCGGCTCTGAGGCAAAAATCGGGCAAATCTTGCAGTTTAAGGATATAAGCAGGGACGAGCGGGGAAATTTGACGCGTAAAACCTCGGTCAAATTTAAGCCCGCGGACAAATACTACGAAAACGGCGACATAAAAGAGATCGGTCTATATAAAAAAGCGGAAATAAAATATGAATACTACGCAAAATAAGAAAAAATACCTAATCAGTCTAAAAACCTACACCGCGGCGATGTTTATCTTCGTCTTTTGCGTGCTTTGCGTCGCGGCGTCGGCGGCGATTCTGGCTTACGAGCGGATATTTGAGATGAAGCTTGGGATGTTTTGGGGCATTATCAGCTTTTGCGCGATCGTGATGGGCGCGGGCGGAGCGATATTTTACGCCGTAACGGCGTATTTTTTAAGATACGTCGAGATTTTTAGGCTAGCAGCCGGAAAGATCGCTAGAGGCGACTTCGCCGTTAGGGTCGCGCGTAAAAACTGCAAACGCGGCGCAGACAGCGAGTATCTGCACGAGCTGGACGAGCTAGCGGCAAATATAAATTTGACCGCAGCTGCGCTAGAAAAAATGGACTACATGCAAAAGGATTTCATTTCAAACGTCTCGCACGAGCTAAAAACGCCTCTAAGCGTCATCAGCGGCTACTGCGAGATCGCTCAGGACGAGACGGACGAGGCGCGCAGAAACGAGTATCTCGGGCTCATAAAAGAGCAGGCAAACTCGCTAAGTAGGCTGTGCGAGGACATGCTGCTGCTCTCGCGGCTAGATAGCCAGGCGGGCGTAAATTTAGACGAAAACGTGCGAGTAGACGAGCAGCTACGAAAGGCTGCGGCGATGCTGATGCAAAAGTACGATGGGCGTGAGTTTGATCTGGATCTAGCCGCCGTAACTGTGCGCAGCAACGCCTCGATGCTAGCGCAAATTTGGCTAAATTTGATGGATAACGCGCTGAAATACTCAGCCGTCGATATCGGCGTGAGCTGCTGCGAAGAGGGCGGGCGGCTTGTCGTGCGCATTAGCGACGAGGGGGAGGGTATCGAGGCAAAAAAGCTAGAAAAAATCTACGATAAATTTTATCAATGCGAGGAGTCGCACAAGGGCAAAGGTAGCGGCCTGGGGCTATCTATCGTGCGGCGTATCGTTCATCTTTTAGGCGGCGAGATAAGCTACGAAAGCGAGCCTGGACGCGGTACGACCGTGAGCGTAATGATCCCAAACGCGCGTAAAATTTGAGGCAAAGCGCGGCTAAATTTGCGCTTTCTGGCGGGCGAATTTAGCTATCGGTGCGGGCGCTAAATTTGACCCGCGG
>ERZ772827.1397-NODE-1397-length-12202-cov-15.594138_pt1 | contig 12202 bp, 8 predicted proteins | sample MGYA00580850_ERZ772827 | MGnify/ENA primary metagenome ERZ772827 (study PRJEB29015, sample SAMEA2737950) | human oral metagenome | biome: human oral; feature: human-associated habitat; material: dental | place: China | collected 2145 ...
ATTTCTCGTTGCGGGAATGCGTGCTCATGGACGCCTCCATGTCATCGAACGCATGCGTGACATAGCGTACCTCATCAAACTCGGGACCATCGGGGTGCACGGACACTAACACCAGGCGGTGGGTGTCCTTATGGTTCTGGGCGAAATTAATCTCCGAATTGGTGATCGTAAACGTGTTCGAGCCCGCAATGCGGCCCTTGACCTCCAGGTAGTACCGGTGAGCAAGCGGATCGGCAGGGTCGGTAGAGCGAATGTCGAAACCGGGATTATTGCGCGGCATTTCCTCCGGCACCCGACCCAAGGTTCGCTCAGCGGCAAGGGCAGCTTCCACAGCCCGGCGCTCCACCTCCTGGGTTTCCTTAGCGAACGTCGCCGCCTGCTCCTTCGTGTTAGGCGCCGAGTGCGCGTCAATGAGGTGGCCGGGAATCACCAGGGCCACGCCGCAAATCAGGGGTGTTCCCGCATTCAACCATGACGCCTGCTCCTTCTCACGTTTCCGCAGTTCGAGCCGCTGCTCCAGGTCAGCCACCTTGGCCGCCGCATCCTTGGAGCCGAGGCGCTGATTCACGTGGCCGTTTCGCTCCTGGTGCCGCAGCTGGCTGATCATTCGTTCCCAATAGTTAATTTCGGTGGTCAGCCGGTTTTTTACCTGGTCCCACACCCGCTGGGTTTCGCGGCGGCGTTGCTGCTCTAGTTCTTTCATGCGCGGCTGTATTCCTTCCCTGGTCGCCCACAATGTCACGGTCCTGCCGTGATCCTTGCGCAGCCAGGATCGGAGCATAGGGTCGCGCATGAGGTTCTGGATGATGGCGCGTTCTTCCTCCTTGGGGGTGTCGTAGTCGAGGAACGGCGGCGTCGTGGTTACGGTAATGCCCCCATTATTTGGGGCATTCACATTGGTGTTGCTGTCTTGGGGGACCAGCAGGTAGTCGAAATGGTGGTAGAGCGTGTCCTTGTCCCCACCTGCGGTGATGCGCTGTTCCACAATGTAGAGCAGCGCCGGAGTGGCGAGTTGTTTACTGCTCCGGTCCACGAAAATGGTGCCCTGGGCCAGGGTTGGTTTCAGGTCTTCGGTAGTGCGGACCAGTACCGCGTCGAGCAGCGGGTGTCCCGGCGCGATGAGGGCGGCATCGTGGTGGGTACCGGCGGGGTGCTTGTAATCGACATCGAAGGTGACGCACTCGTACTGGCGGCTGGCAATGTCCCGAAGCAGTGGCGGCACATACGTGACCTTGTAGCAACCGGATTCTCGTTTATCAATCAATCCGCGCAAACGTTTGAATGCGGGGATAAAGAAGGAGCGGATGAATCCGGGTTGCAGTTTGCGTTCTTCGGCGTCCCGCATGGTGTTTCGCACTTGGTCGAGTTCGCGGCTGTTGAATATGTCTTCGCTGAGGGCGCGTTTGGCGCGGAGTTCATCAAGCCCTTTGGAGACGCTGGCGTCGATGACTTTGTCGAGTTGCTGCTTGATTTCTGGCTGGTCGCCGTAGCGAATAGCCTCGATAAGCAGGTCTTTGAGGGGGCGGCCGTCGAAGGAGTCCGTGTCACCCAGCACGTTGAATAGGTTGCCGTTGTAGGCTTCGGACATGACCTCGATTTTTTCGAGCAGTCGGTTAAACACATCGCCTTCGCGGGTATTGCGGGCAACCAGGTTCCAGAGGTGGCAGACCTCGCGTTGACCAATACGGTGAATACGGCCGAATCTTTGTTCGATACGATTGGGATTCCAGGGCAGGTCGTAGTTGACCATAAGGTGGGCGCGCTGCAGGTTGAGCCCCTCGCCGGCGGCGTCGGTAGCAAGCAGCACGAGGGTGCGAGGGTCGTGCGCGAATTGTTCGCGGATGGCCTGGCGAAGATGCCGCGGCGTGCCCCCATGAATGGTGACAACGGCGTCGGTGCTGCCCAGTTGGGTGCTGATTTTATCCTCCAGGTAAGTGAGGGTATCGCGGTGCTCGGTAAAGATAATGATCTTGCGGTTTTCCCCATTCGTGCCGGTCAGCACCTTGCTTTCCAGGATTTTGCGCAGCTCCACCCACTTCCGATCCTCGTCCTGGTTGCGCACCCGCCGGGCAGTCGCAATGAGCCCGTCCAGCACGGTAATTTCGTGCGTGAGCTGCACCTGGTCTTGGGCCGCGGTCGCGCGATCGACAACCTCGTCGACCTGATGCTCCAGTTCTGCCCAATTGGTTTCCGACACAGCGCTGTCGTAGTCATTGGGGGCATCATATTCCCGCTGGCTTCGCCGCAATTTTGCTTTACGACGCTCTAACGACCGCAAAATCGCCTCCGGGGACGACGCCAGCCTCCGTTGCAGCACCATCAGCGCGAACCCCACATTGTTGCGGCGCTTCCCATCCTGAATAGCGTCGGCTTTGCCCATTTCGTCGCGCACATAGTCAGACACCTGCTCGTACAGGTCGCGTTCGGCGCGGCTCAGCTCATAGGGAACGGTGTAGGCCCGCCGCTCGGGAAACAGGGGCCGGCCATCAAGCGTGAGCAGGTCTTCTTTCACCATGCGGCGCATGAGGCCCTTAGTGTCAGTCCGGTGAATGCCCTGCCGGTATTGGCCTTCGAATCGGTCCCTGTCCAGCAGGGACATGAACGATTGGAAGTCTTCCTCCTTCCCGGAATGCGGGGTGGCGGTCATGAGCAGAAAGTTATGGGAGGTTTCCGACAGTAACTGCCCCAGCTTGAACCGTTTGGTGGCGTTGATTTCCCCGGCCCACAGGGAATAGTGGGCGGACATGCGGTGCGCCTCATCGACGATGGCGACATCCCACTTCACTTGCTCCAGCAACCGCATGAGACGATCATTGCGCGCAATTTGATCCATGCGCACAATGAGGTAGGGGTGCACATCAAAGGGGTTTTTACCGGTGGAGTCATCACTGGCGGCATTGAACACTTCGAAGTGGAGGTCAAATTTTTGGGCGAGCTCATCCCGCCACTGCTCCACAAGGCCACCCGGCACCACAATGATGGCACGCTCACAACTGGAGCGCAGAATAAGTTCCTTCAGATAGAGGCCAGCCATAATGGTTTTTCCCGCGCCGGGGTCGTCGGCAAGCAGAAACCGCAGGGGGACTCTAGGCAGCAGTTCCTCATACACAGCACGAATCTGGTGCGGCAGCGGGTCAACGTCAGAACTATTGACGGCAACCATGGGGTCATGGCGGGCCGCGTGAGTAATGCGCAGCGCCTCGGCGACGAGCCGGAAATCATCAGCGTTCCCGTTGAAAGCAGGTATATCGCCCGATTCGGTAACGATTTCCACCCTGGCGAGACGATCTGGGGTGAGGATAACCGGCGAGTAATGCCCAGCCTCATCACAGTAAATTACCTCGGCGGTAACATCATCGAGTCTATCCACATGTTTGATAGTGACCGTCTGGTTTGGAACAATGCCGCGGACCCGCTGGCCATCGCGTAGCTGGTCAAGGGTGAGCGGCGGATTATTCTTGTTCATCAACCTAGTGTACTCACCAGAGACTTCAGATATCACCCTTCTGACAACAGACATGCAAAAAATTGATCTGACCAGCTATTTCATTGATGTAGAATAGGTACATGGAGAGTGTATTTTTCGAAAAGATGATGGTTGGCAGCGGTTCGAGTCCGTGTAGGGGTGGGTGGTTTGGAGAGCCATCATCAGCATAAGACCATAGACCGTCATAACCGCCCTCATAGCAAAGCAAGGAGCATCATAGAGAAGCAAAAACTTTCCCCAAAATCAATTATCAACATAATCCGCGCTATAACTGCTATATTCATTTTGCTGATCTGCATTTTGAGTCCTTTAGCGTTTTTCCTAGCGTACTTTATGCTCAAAGACAGTGTGAACGCCACCACTGAGTTCTTTCTCCGCTGGACCTGCGCCAGCATTTTGACAGTTACTATCGGGCTTTTATTCCAGCTCTCCTCTGCTTTAATGGGTGCTAATAATTTTCCTGGCAAAAAATACACCCCGGTTATTCTCGTTGGCGCCATCAGCCAAAGTCTCATCATGACCTACCTGTTCGCAACCTACCAACCAGGCCCCGACCAAATGTCACGAATCTACATGCTCTCGTGGATTCTCTCCACCACCATTATCCATACTCTCTGGGTATGGGGCTACGACTTCGAAAATACGCCCTATGAGACCATTAGCCAATCAATTGGTATTAATTTCGCACAATTGTCAAAACTCATCATGCCGCTATCAGCTTTTGGGGCAAGCATCCTATGGATCACCATAGCAGCCCTCATGGTCAGGCAATAAATGTTATGAAGGTAGGGACAATATCATGAATAAGAAACATAAATTTCATCATCCCGGTAAGATCAGCAAGTTCTTCCACTGCGTCGGTGGCGGGTCCTGCATAGTACTACTCTTGGGATATTTCCTACTAGATAAAATTATAAACACTGGTACCAGGTTCTTCCTATGCTGGACTTGCGTTAGCGTTCTGACAATCATTGTGGGACTCTATTTTCGAATCATTTCTGGCCTTGATGGAATTGGGAGCACGTTTTATGTAATGGCTACCCCGCTCACTTTAGTTGTCATTATCGTTCAAAGCCTGGTCATAACCTATCTTTTCGTCACTCACCAACCAAGTCCTGACCAGATGTCACGGATCTACACACTCTCATGGATCCTCGTCCTCGCTGTGATCCATACCGCTTGGGCATCAAGCGAGATTAGCGGCAACAAAAGTACACACCCACTCTATGGTCCGATTAGTAATTTTTTTGGTACCGACGTAAGTGAGTTTTCATTCCTGGTATTCATTTTATCCGCCCTCGGCACCATTGCTCTATGGATCACCATAGCTCTCCTTCTCGTAGGAAAAGGAAACGGGAACATCATGGATGCCAACACCAAATTCTTTTTCCAATGGACCGGAATGAGCATACTAACGCTCATCACGAGTATCGGCCTTATCGGCCTTGTCAGCATTGTCAGCCATATCCGTAAACGCACCTTCAAACCCACCGATACCGTCATGGGTATTCTTGTTTGCGCAATCTACCCATTGTCCACCCCCTTCTTTGCTGTTTTCATCATTCAAGGTCTGGCCATGACCTATTTCTTCGCCAACATGCGCCACCCAGACCCTGACCAAATGTCACAAATCCATATTCTTTCCTGGATCCTTTTTGCAACCGCAACCAGTATGTTTTGCATCACCACCTGCAAACCTTTATCTGAAGATTTGGACGCAGACAATCGGCCATGTAATTTTCCACGCCTAATCGCCATCATCTCAACTCTTAGCACCATTGGCCTATGGATCGCCATAGCAGTCCTCATGGCAAAGCAATGAAGGCAGAAGCATCATGGAGAAGCAAGATGACTTTTACGAGCTGATTATCTTCCTAATCACTGTCTTTGCCCGGCTCATTTACCCTTTGATTCCTTTAGCAGTTTTCCCAGCATACTTCATGCTTAAAGATGACGTGAACACCACTGTTGAGTTCTTCCTATGCTGGGCCTGTATCAGTATTTTGGCAGTTCTTGTTGGGTATGTTCTTCAATCTACTTCTATTTTCACAAGCAAGAAGGATTCCAGCAATATAAAATATATTCCTATTTATATTGTCGCTATCATTCAAAGCTTGGCTCTGACTTACCTGTTCGCAACCTACCAGCCAAACCCCGACCGAATGTCACAGATCCATATTCTCTCATGGGTTCTCTTTGTCACTGTCGTTCATTTCTTCTGGATACGAGGCGACCGCAAGGACTCACCTTATAGCCTTATCGGCCAATCATTCGGCATTGATTCTACAAAATTCACAAAGCTCATTACCGTGCTATCCGCCTTCGGCGCCATAGGAGTATGGATCGCTATAGCCATCATCATGGTCAAACAATAAATTTACGAAGCTAAGGAGAATTGCATGGGAACAAAACGCAAAACCTACGATTATGATATACCTACCATATTTTTCCACTGTGTTGGTGGCGGATCCTGCATAGCATTACTCCTGGGATATTTTCTGCTAGATAAAAACGTCAACACTGGCATGAAGTTCTTCTTATATTGGACCTGTGCCAGTATCCTAGCGTTTACCGGGGGATTCTATCTCCGAACCATCTCTGGCATAAGCGGATGGGGATTCTTTTCTATCGTATTCGCCAGCTCAGAAATTTTCGCTGATCTTGTTATTCAAGGCTTGGCCATGACCTACCTGTTCGTCACCTACCGACCAGGACCCGACCAGATATCACGAATCTACACATTCTCATGGATTCTCGTTATTGCCGTAATCCATGCTTTATGGACGTTAGAGGATGGGACCGATCAGGGAGTGGTGTGGAATCCATTTTATGAAGCTATCGGCAAGTCACTCGGCATTGATTCGGGTAATCTCTCAATTCTGATGTTCAAGTTATCCGTCTTCACCACCATCGGGTTGTGGGCCATCATAGCTGCCCTCATAGGAAACGGAGGCGGGAACGCCATGGATGATAATCTACAATTCTTTCTCCAGTGGACTGGAATGAGCATATTAGCGCTTATCCTGGGGATTCTTCTCGCTGTCATTATCAGTCACGACAACCAGACCCCCAAAATTAGCAAGGTTACCATCCGCATCACTCACATCATTAATTATTTCCTACGCTCCTCTTTCTTTGCTGGCGTTATTCTCCAGAGCCTAGCCATGACCTATCTTTTCGCCAACATGCACCAACCAAACCCTGGCCAGATGATGCAAATTCGCATCCTCTCCTGGGTTCTCTTCACCGTTGCAATCAGTGTTATTTTCTGCATCACTACCTCAGATTTTTCAAGTAGCGGTTCACGCAATCCTCCGCATAAGTCCTCACGCCTTACTACTCAGATAGCCACCCTCACCACCATTGGCCTATGGATCGCCATAGCCATCCTCTTAGGAAGCCAATAGACCATGACCTCACACACAAAACATAACAACCCGCTGTATCCACACAAGCAGGGCATTATAAACAGCCTGAAGTTTTTTCTCCTGTGGACTGGTGGTAGTGTCCTAGCAGTTTCTTTGGGATTCATACTTCGGATTCGCGCAGGACTTGATGGCTGGCTGGGATTATTTTTCATCATGGCTATCCCCTATATGCTCATCATTATCATCATTCAAAGCGTGATAATGACCTGCTTCCTCTCCTACCTTAAGAAACGCAATCCTGATCGAATGCCACGGCTTTACCGTCTTTCCTGGTACCTATTTGCCGTTGTCGCCAATGCTGTGTGGGCTCCCAGCGATTTTGGTGACCAAGACACGATATGGCACCCTGCTTATGGAAGATTCTCCGGCATAGTATTTCTGTTATCGGTTTTCATTGCCATTGTGTTGTGGGGAATCATAGCCGTCATGGCCTTAAACAGTCGCCCTGCCATGAAGTTCTTTATCATTTGGCTGAGCATTAGCACTGTAGTGTATGGCATCATTCTCTTTGTCACGAAAACTGAACCTTTGATAATACTGCCAATCTATATCCTCGTCATGTTGCAAAGCGTGATTGTTACTGTTTATCGCTTCAAGACCCCGCACCATAGTCACGAGAAATAGGCGGCAACCGTATGGTTCCGAGCATGCGTTTCTTTAAACACGAACCACACCTCATCATAAAAGCATTCGACCATAAGCAATACGTTTGTATTGTTGCCACGCGCCGGGTGGGCCGATGCTGTTGATGATGCCAACCCCTTCAAAAACCAGGAACGAAGGGGAATCTAGTGCGGAACACATACAAGCAAAAGAGAGATTAATATGGGGTTTTTGCGAAATTAATACACCCTTTGCAACGATATTTGTTTAAATATGTTGTTAAATACATAGTAGCTGTTAGCATATAGCCATGACTTTACTTCGTTTTAGCGTTGGTAATTTTTGCAGCATCAAGGACATTGTGACGCTTGACCTCGCCCCAAAGCTTGGCGACGCTACCAGATTAACGAGACCGACCAAAGAAATCACCGAGCCTGTTGCAGCCATCTTTGGGCCCAATGGCTCTGGTAAAAGCAATCTCCTTGAGGCATTACGGTTCGCACACGATGCCATTATTCGGTCAGCAACCAGTTGGCGAGTCCCAGGTGACTATCCCACACAACCGCATTTCCCATTTAAACTCGATGAAAAAACCGCTTCCCAGCCAAGCTTCTTTGAATTCGACTTCATCATTGATGAAACACGTTATCTTTACGGTTTTACCTATGGATATGATGGCGTAGAGGAGGAATGGTTAAGCTACGTCCCAAAACAACGCTGGAGCAAGGGGTTCATTCGTAATCGCACTGAAACCCCAGAAATCGACTGGAATAACTCTTATCTCACCAAGACTCTACAGAAAGAGTTGGGCAAGGTAGACAAACGAGAACTGATATTATCGGTCGCACTACGCGATAATCATTCGCTTCTGCAAAAAGTAGCACAATCGCTAGTTTCCTCGCTTACGTTTTTGCCTCTAGGGGATGCAGCCCAGAAAAAGCGAATACGACAATTGACATCTCTGATCCAGCAAAAACACTTTGACCTGGATGAAATCTCTCTGCTTATGCAAGCTGCTGATACTGGAATTCAATCTGTTTCCCTCAATGAAGAAAAGATCTCACGTAATGTCTTAGAGTTCATGAAAACGGGGAGTGAGCCCAACCGTAAAAATACTGTCCCCAACAACGATGAGGCAGAAAAAGCGGTATATAATCTTGAATTCACTCATGATGGAGGAGGGAATAATACTTTTCACTTATCTGAAGAATCCGCTGGCACACTCGCTTGGCTCTCGATTGCCCCCACCCTCCTGCAAACTTTGAGGGAAGGAACAACACTTATAGTGGATGAACTTGATTCCAGTCTGCATCAAAAGCTGACGGAAATAATCATTATGTGCTTCACTGATTCTTCAATCAATCAGCATGGTGCTCAACTGATCTTTACTACACATAACACAAACATCATCGAACACATGGATGATTTATCACTCAGCACCAAGACAATATGGTTTATGGAAAAGAATCAGCATGGTGAGTCATCTCTGTTCTCACTTGCCAATTTTCCAAAACATTCTGATGCTAACTATGAACGCCGCTATTTAGGCGGACGATATGGCGCTCTCCCATATCTTTCACCGGCCACATTACGTGGATTAGCGTACGCTCGAGACGATACACACTGAAAACTTTGCTGTTCATCAAGTGTCAGGTTTTAAACACTTCGTAAGGGAAAAATATCATCAGCCAACTACCGAGTCCTGCTGGGGAGCCTCCACTCAGCTTCAATTTCAATAGGGGTACGGTATTTTAGCCGGAAGCACAAGCGTTTCGTATTAGACATTCCGTATACCCAACAATAGGGAATTCTACTTCCACTCGATCCTTTCACGGTTCTCCAGCACGGCACATGAGCGCTAACCTGTGCAGCAAAATAACGCCGCATATATCCTCCACCCTGCCATGTTTTTCGCATAGGTGATACCTACAACTAGGTAGGTTGCCAGGTCTAGAATTCTCAATTAGCTAAATGAACAAGGCGCCTTGTCTCCGCCTTTGCCAGCAGTATGCGGTGTTCGTCCACGTGTTACGCCCTTTAACCCTAGCCTCTACGTCAACCGGACCACTTTGAAGTCTTCACGCAGGAGTGAATGACAAGTCTTCCTGCCTTAACTCTTCATTGCGCATGCACTATACGGAATAATAACTTTTTTATGAAACTAAAGAAATCTCCATACTGTCATATTGCCTAAGGCGACTGAAAAGTCGTATTTGTGTGGTGTCCTTCTGTTTACTTTGGCTCAGCAAGTCGGGGGTATGGTGATCACCATCGAGTTGATCAAACAAACCAGTCTAATTTTGTAGTTTTACTGCGCCTCGACTGTCAGATGGATAGCTTACTTATATACGTCTTCGGTATGGACTTGAAGACGTGAAAGCTTATTTGGAAAAGTTAAGGTTCTTACTGTCTGTACAAAAGCACCCACTGGCCATATGGCCTTAAACAGCCAAGCCATGCCTCCCGCAACCAAATAATCTCACTAATAAAAACATAATAATACTACATGCTGGAAAAACTTCAGTCACCCCAAAGCCCGACGAGCGTCATCCACCATTGCCCAAAAATAGCATGACAATAAAGTGAATTAGGTCATTCTTTTTCGAAATGTCTTGACACTATACAACGATGTTTATTTAAATTGGAACTATGAAATCAAATGTCCCCTTCCTCCGTTGAAAGGATTCAACAACTATGACCCAAAAAGCATATAAACCTCATTTCTCCAGCCAAACGCCACAACACGAATATGCCAAAGTTTTGATTTGCACAGAAGGCTCCAAAACGGAACCACAATATTTCGAAAAGATAGGGAAAATGACGCAAAACATTTACAAGGTTGTATTGACCGTTAAACATAGCAAACACCCAAACCCAGTGTCAGTCGTAAAAGCAGGTATCAACAAGATGGAGGAATACTCCAAAAAGAACCCAGGTTTGTCCTATGCAAAATGTTTTGTGGTTGTTGATGTTGACCATCACAATCTTTCCAATGGAAAACTTCCACAACTCAGTGAAGCCTTTCTTCTTGCAAAACAGCACGGTATTGAGGTCTTAGTCAGCAATATCAAATTCGAAGTATGGCTACTATGGCACGTAATCGATCATGATGCCTATCTAGAATCCACAGAATTAAACGAGCTCTGTGACAGGCACAATATTTTAAAAGGAAACGGGAAAAAGAAAAATATTGCTCCTGATTTTCCATTTCAAAACTGGAAAGAAGCATGTAATCGGGCTAACCAGCACGGACGACGGGTAGAAGCCAACTCGATAGGTGAAAACCCATCATCGGCGCTACCCCGGCTATTTGAAGCGTTGGAAGCTTTGGCAGCTGAACAGCAGCAACAATAAAATCCCAGCCCCTAAAGCGGAGAACACCTGCTAAGCAAACCGCCTCGGATACTCCTGCAATATATGATCGACGAGCTATCTCAGGCTACAGTTTTCCCACCAAATTAGTAGCAGCGCTACGACCTGTTGTCCCAAGGCATCTCCCCACCCCAGCCACTCCGCCCACCCACCCGTCGTAAAGCGTAAAGCACTGATGCTTATTACACTTTTGTTGTATGACTTCTGTGCTTTTCGTTGTGTCTGCCGCGCGAATGTGGGAGTTGACCGACGGCACTCGCCATCCTACCGGCTATTGGGCGGAGGAGCTGGCCACGCCACACCGCATTTTCAGCGAAGCCGGCTGGAGCATTGATATTGCGACCCCGGGTGGTGTCGCGCCCACAGCAGAGAAGTCTAGTCTCGGCATTGCTGGCGGGATGCCCGGTCACCGCAGGCGAATCACCGACTATCTTGACGCTATCGCGGCGGATCTCGCGCACCCCATTCCGTTGGATCGGGTGGATGAAACCCAGTATGATCTGGTGTTTTACCCGGGCGGCCATGGGGTCATGGTGGATCTAGCTTTCGATGAAACATCCGGCAGTCTGCTTACCCGACGCCTGCGATCCGGTAAGCCCTTGGCGCTGCTGGGTCATGGTGTGGCGGCAATCCTCGCGGCAAAGAATCCACACAATCCCCGCGCGCCATCACCGTTCGCCGACTACCAGGTCACGGGAACATCCACCGTGGAGGAGAAGCTGAGCCCCTTTGGCAGGAAAAGCCCCTGGTTTTTGGAGGATAGGCTGGCGGAAATCGGCGTGTATTACCACAAGGCGCGCATTCCGTTTCGACCATTCATCGTGCAGGATCGCCACCTGTACACTGGGCAGAATCCGGCGTCCAGCGAAGCCCTCGCCCACTGCCTGGTTGACGATATCGGCTGACAGCACGCCTCCGCCCGGCAACCCCGCGAGGCATTCCGAACCCGACACCCCCTAATAATAAGGACACCGTTTATGACCTCAATCTTCGAACCGCTGCCCCTCAAGCATGGTGGCCCGCTGCCGAACCGGCTGGCCAAGGCCGCCATGGAGGAACAGTTGGGCACCGAAAACATGCTGCCCAGCCAGGGGATTTTCAACCTGTACCGCACGTGGGCGCGCGGCGGGGTGGGGCTCATCATCACCGGGAACGTCATGGTTGATTACCGAGCCGTCACCAATGGCGACGGCATTATCCTCAACGAGGACAGCCCCCTGGAGCCGTTCCAGGAGTGGGCCGCGGCCGCCCACGCGAATGGCACGACCGACACGAAGGTGTGGATGCAGATTAACCACCCGGGCCGCCAGGT
>ERZ772827.1400-NODE-1400-length-12192-cov-14.581775_pt1 | contig 12192 bp, 6 predicted proteins | sample MGYA00580850_ERZ772827 | MGnify/ENA primary metagenome ERZ772827 (study PRJEB29015, sample SAMEA2737950) | human oral metagenome | biome: human oral; feature: human-associated habitat; material: dental | place: China | collected 2145 ...
CCTGGGCCTCCTGCTCGCCGATCCCCATGACGTTGAAGACGCGCTCCTGGACGTCGCTGCGGTGGATACGGATGGAGCCGCCACCGATCTCGTTGCCGTTGCACACGATGTCGTAGGCGTAGGCCAGGGCGTTGCCCGGATCGGTGTCGAAGGTCTCCAGGCACTCCGGCTTGGGCGAGGTGAAGGCGTGGTGGACCGCGGTCCAGGCCGACTTGCCCAGGGCCACGTCGCCGTCGGCCCGGGCCTCGGCGGAGGGCTTGAACAGCGGGGCGTCCACCACCCACACGAAGGACCACTCGTCGTCATTGATGAGACCGCAGCGCTTGCCGATCTCCAGGCGGGCGGCCCCCAGCAGGGCGCGCGAGGAGTCCACGGGGCCGGCGGCGAAGAAGATGCAGTCGCCGGGCTCGGCCCCGGCCGCCTGGGCCAGGCCGGCCCGCTCGGCGTCGGTGATGTTCTTGGCGACGGGCCCGCCGAGGGTCCCGTCCTCGGCGACGGTGACGTAGGCCAGGCCCTTGGCGCCGCGCTGCTTGGCCCACTCCTGCCAGGCGTCGAAGGTGCGCCGCGACTGGGAGGCCCCGCCGGGCATGACGACGGCACCCACGTAGGGGTTCTGGAAGACCCGGAAGGTGGTGTCCTTGAAGTAGCTGGTCAGGTCCACCAGCTCGCAGCCGAAGCGCAGGTCGGGCTTGTCCGAGCCGTACCTCTCCATGGCGTCGTGGTAGGTCATGCGAGGAATGGGGGTGGGCAGGTCGTAGCCGATGAGGGCCCACACCTCGCGCAGCACGTCCTCGGCGACGGCGATGACGTCGTCCTGCTCGACGAAGCTCATCTCCACGTCGAGCTGGGTGAACTCGGGCTGGCGGTCGGCGCGGAAGTCCTCGTCGCGGTAGCAGCGGGCGATCTGGTAGTAGCGCTCCATGCCGGCGACCATGAGGAGCTGCTTGAACAGCTGCGGGCTCTGCGGCAGGGCGTACCAGGAGCCCGGTGCCAGTCGAGCCGGAACCAGGAAGTCGCGGGCGCCCTCCGGGGTGGAGCGGGTCAGGGTGGGGGTCTCGATCTCCACGAAGTCGTGGGAGTCCAGGACCCTGCGGGCGGCCTGGCTGACCTTGGCGCGCAGGCGGATGGCGTGCTGCATGGGGCTGCGCCGCAGGTCGAGGTAGCGGTAGCGCAGGCGCGCCTCCTCACCGACCTGCCCGGCGTCCTCGGCGTGGTCGGAGACCTGGAAGGGCAGCGGGGCTGAGGCGTTGAGGATCTCGACGTCGGAGACGACGACCTCGATCTCGCCGGTGGACAGGTTCGGGTTGGCGTTGCCCTCGGGCCGGGCGCTCACCTCGCCGGTGACTGCCAGGACGTACTCGGCGCGCAGATCATGGGCGACCTCCTCGCGGATGACGACCTGGGCGATGCCCGAGGCGTCCCGCAGGTCGATGAAGGCCACGCCTCCGTGGTCACGTCGCCGGTCCACCCACCCGGTGAGGGTGACGACCTGGCCGATGTCTGAGGCGCGCAGAGAGCCTGCGGTGCGGGTTCGCAGCACGGTGCTGGGTTCCTTCCGTGTGGGGCACTGAACCGGTGCCCGTCGGGGCGCACCACGAGACGGGTGGGCGCCGGCGGCAGTTTACAAGGAGCCCGACGCTCAGGCGCTGCCGCGCTAACCTCACACCGTGTCAGGCCGTGACCCGACGGCGCTGATAGGCCGCCATTCTGCGGCGGTTGACCGCGACGAGCACCGACAGCACGACCAGGATCATACTGAGCACGAGGATGGAGGTTCCGATGATCGGGAATCCGGTGGGCTCGGTGGTAGGACCGGCCGCCTGAATCCCTGAGGCTCCCGATCGCCCCGAGTCTCCCGGCGCGGCGACCTGGTGGGGCGGCGGCGTCGGCGCTGCCGGCACGGTGGGTGGGGCCGCCCCTCCGATGACCGTGACGCCTGAGACGGTGAAGTAGGGGCTCTTGTTGGTGTAGTCCGCCGCATTGCCCTGCTGGGCGCTCATCCCCTGGGCCCCGAAGACGCGAAAGCGTAACCAGTGGTTGCCCTGCTCCACGTAGTCGGGCAGCTCGAAGGAGCCGGAGGCGGTTCCGTCCTGGGCGATCGTGATGGTGGTGACCACCTCGGACTCCGAGGGGTGAGAACTGACCAGCGTTCCGTCATCGATGAGGACCTGGACCGTCACACCTCCCGGGAATCCAGAGACCGTGTACATGATCGTTCCTCCGACGGCGACTGTCGACGGGCTGACGGTCGAGGCGGTTCCGGTGGTGGAGGGGTCTGATTTGGTGTCCGCCTCGGCAATGGGGCCGGTGGAGACCAGTGCCACCAAGGAGGCGAGTAGGACGGAGCAGATGATGAGAAGCGTGCGGGTCATCCGCACCAGGTACCGGTTGGCGATACGCCGCCGAGTTACCGGCATCAGCTGGCTCAACCGAATCATCTGTCCCTCACCTCCTTTCTGTCGCTGTATGTTCTGACTCGGTGGACTATTTCCTTGATGATGTCCTGAGCGGTTTCCTGGTGGGGACCCGCTCAGCGAACACGCGGGATCCGCGGCCGTCGAGGGATCCTCGGCGCACGGAGCGGAAGTCCTGAACGTGCGGCGACCAGCAGGCTGCCTGCGCCGATGACGAGTAGGCCTCCGGCTCCCCCGAGGAGCATGTCGTTGGTACTGAGCCCCCTGGAGGTTGAGGCGCCCTCGTCAGGGAACGTCAGGAGCTGGGCCTGTCCTGGACTCTGGGAATCGAAGGAGGCCGAGGCAATCTCCAGCTTTGCCCACCCCAGGAGGCTGTTGTCACGATCAGCCACCGCCAGCTCATAGGATCCGGACCCGAACGTCGAGATGTCGATGGAGACACTGTTAGCGGCATCGACCTGCACCCAGCCGGAGGTGGTTGCCCCGGGGAAGACGAACACCGAGACCCACTCCCCCGCCGATGCCTTGGCCTTGGGAAGAACAAGGTTGACGATGTTGCCCTGGCGCGAACCGGACAGGGAACCGGCATTGTCCGCACTCAGCTGCGCCGCACTGGTCACCGGGGGCACCGGGTTCCTGGTGGGACGGACAGTGCGGTCCTCGGCGGAGGCCTGCGCCGAGGACTCGGAGTCCTCGGCGTCAGAGGAGCCGGCGTCATCACCTTGACCATCACCTTGACCATCGCCCGGGCCGCCTTCCTGGCCGCTGCGCTGGTTTCGGCCTCGAGCAGCGCTCCGGTCGCCAGAGGCACCGCCTGCGTCAGAACCGGCACCGGACTGCGGGCCCGACGAACCAGAGGAGCCAGCGGGACCGGGGAGGTCTCCAGAGCCGCTCCCCTGGCCAGCGGGGCCTCCCTGGCCGGAGGCAGTTGACCCAGGATCCGAGCTCGGTGCCGGTGCGGCAGTCTGAGCCGGAGACGGGGACGGTGTCGGTTCGGGCTCGGGAGCCATCGGGACCTCGTAGCTGAAGACGTTGGTCGACCCGATCAGCCCGGTACCGCTCGGAGAGATCTGGAGGAAGTAGTGGTTGGTCGTCAGATGCGCCCCGGCGTAGAGAGAGGACAGGTTGAGCTGGGCGTCGAAGGATCCCTTGGTGAAGGTGACGGGCAACGAGGCGGTTCCCGGAACCCCGTAACCGCCGTGGACGACCAGCTTGATCTCGATCTGCTTGTCGCCGTCGAGCATCGTTCCGTTCTCACACCAGCCGCTGCCGGAGATCCTGATGCTGTGCTCGGGCTTGTAGTCGGGGTAGCCGCCCTTGGGGTCTGAGCCGTCTGGATTGAGGACGGTGACGACCGGCGTGGCCTGGCAGGTCTGAGCCGTTGACGTCTGCGACGGCGTCGAGCTGGGTGATGAGCTCGGCTCTGCCGTAGCCTGCGGCTCCGGCGCGGCGGACTGCGTGGGCGTGGCGGTCGGTTCGGGCGTCCTCGTAGGGCCCACTGTGGGCCCTGTTGTGGGATCAGCGGCAGGATCTGCTGTGGGAGTGGTGGTGGGGGCCGGTTGCGAGCTCGGCTCCGCGGTGGGCTCGGGCACCAGAGGATCGACGATCTTCGGGTCCTGCTTGACGAAGGAGAACATGCCCGTGGTGGCACTCACGGTGCCGCTGGTGTAGGTCAGACTGAAGAGTTTCGTCCCGACGTCCCACTTCTGGTCACCGGTTGCCTCCCGCATTCCTCTCACGAGGTAATCAGTGGGAATAAAAGCGTTTTGAGCGCCGCTCCCAAGTCCTGGATCAAGCTCGACCTTGAGCCAGGCAACAGGGTAGGAGGACGTCGTGCCCCCTTCGATGACGTTGATAGTGACAGTCGGATCCGACAGGATCCTGCCGCCACTATCACACCAACCGGTCAGAACGGCGTCAACACCGCCCGCCAGCCCTGTGCTGTAGACCGGGACCACGTACTCCGGCTTCGACTGCCCCTCGGGATAGTTCAGGGAGGCGGCAGGACGGCATTCGGTCCTCGCGCCGGCGTCGTTGACGACCTCGCTTCCAGTCAGGAGGGGTGCGGCCGCGACACCGGAGGTGGTGGTCAGAATGCCGAAGGCCGTCAGGACAGCAAGAATCGAACGCGCACCAGTCCTGGTGACAGGGCGGGCGGCCAGTAGCCGCTGAGGGTAGTGCATCGAGTGATCTCGTTCGTGGGCGGGGGCAGGTGGATTTACTCGCACAGTCCGCAGCCGGTTGGAGTGGACGACGAGGAAAGGAGCGCACCGAGCAACAGATACGACTGCCTTTCGTAAACGATGATAGATGGACTACCCCCTTCTAAGAATCCACATCTTGAGAAAACATCGCTTATGACGTCGACTCCAGATTAAGTATACACAGCGGTAACCCGACAACCGGTCGGAGCGAGACCATTCGGCTCCGAAATCACTGAGGAAACTCCTGTGTTGGTAACGATAAATCAGGGGGCGTGATCATGTTGTTGCCCAGGTTTCATTTCAGTTACGGTTTCTAGCGTGAGGACGACTGGGGGTCGTTCAACGCACGGTTCGCGTTGAACGACCCCCAGCAGTAATCGTCCCACTCCCCTGATCAGACCGGACGGTCCGGTGCAGGCGGCAGCCGGTCAGGCGTGGCGCCGAGCATGCATCAGCAAGACCCCGCCGATCACGAGGGCTGCCGCGGCGACCGCGGCTCCCAGTGAGACCCCCGTCCTGGCCAGACCCGAACCGCTCCCGCCTCCGTCAGAGACGGAGACCGCCGCCACGCTGGCGCCGTCGTTCCGCCCCTCAGCGCGACCGGAGGTCTGAACGGCGGCAGACGCGATCGCACCGGGAGTGCTCACCGTTGCCGGTGAGGGGGTACTGGGGCTGGTCGGCGCGGTGTCGGGTGCCGTGGTGGGCGTCGCGGAGGGAAGAGAGGCCGCGACGACGGAGAAGCGCTGAACATAGTCGTTCTTGGTGCCGCCATCGCGACTGCCGCCCTTGTTCACGGCGTAGACGTTCCCCCGCCCGTCATGCAGCACGTGGTTGGGGTTGCGACCGGCGTCAATCGTCTGCCTGATCGTTCCGTCACGATCATGCACGGTGATGGTCCCGGCATTGCGGTTGGTGACATAGACCAGGGAGTTGATCGGATCGAGCGCCACGTTGAGCGCTCCTGAGGAGACATCCTTGCCGTCGGCGTCCTTGACGTCTGTGGCGGTGACGACCTGATTGACCACCGTACCGTCCTTCTCGACAACGACGAGGTCGCCGGATCCTTGGCTGGCGACATAGATCCGCCCGGTTGCCGGGTTGTAGGCGACTCCGGAGGCGCGCGCGACACTGGTGGGCAGGGGCACCTCGGTGATACTGCCGGAGGCGACGTCGATGATGGCGGCCTTGGCGCTGGAGGCCGAAACAGTGACCAGGGTTCCCGAGGCCTCGTCGAGGGACAGGGACATGGCGCTGAAGTCGTCTGCATCCTTACCCACGGTGATGTCCGCCAGCTGGGTGTTGGTGGACGTGTCGAACACGGCGATCTTGTTGGAACGCGCACTGCTGACGTAGGCGCGCTCGCGCGCCGCGTCGATGACGACGTCGCGGCTGTGGGAGACGATGTCCTTGTCGAACTGCTTGACGAGGGCGAGCGTGTCGGCGTCATAGACGGCGACGGTGTTCTGACGGGTGTTGGTCACCCAAACGGTGCCGTGCTCGTCATCGACGGCCACCCCGTAGACAGCATAGCGGGCCCCCTCGAGCGGCTTGCCGTCTCGACCGGTCGCAGTCGGGTCCACCTCGGGGACGATGTGATTCTGGTAAGCCAGCGTGTCTGCGTCGAGCTTGATCAACGAGGACTGCGTGACGGGCGGGCGCCCCACGGCGGAGGTGACGTACAGGGAGCCGCGGCTGGGTGAGTAGGCGGTCTGGTAGAGGCCGGGCGCAATGGACGACTCGACTCCGACAACGCTTCCAGGCTCACCGGTGGTTCCCGGCACGGGGGTCACAGCGGCATTCCTGTCGACTCCTGAAGGATCGGACTGGGCCCCAGTGCCGGCCGGTGTCGACGACGCCTCAGCGGTCGCGGTGGCTGCGGAGCCCGCCGCGGGACGTGGCGCCTCGTCAGCCGCATAGGCAGCCGTCCCGACGACTCCGATCAGGCTCAGCGCCACAGCGGATGTGAACGCCCCGACTCGTGTCAGAGCCGACCTGCGGCACGGCCGGGAGACGGACAGGGGCGTGGGGTCGGATGGAGGGGATTGCTGGTGACGGTCCATGGAGTACCTCCGTGAGCTCGTCCGGCACCGTGTCCGGAACATTCGGGGGAGGCGCACTGAGCGCGCCGGATCACCTGGCCTCCAGAAGAGGTAGACCTAAGCGATATTAGCAACGCTAGCATTTTTTATTGTGGTTCAGTGCGACAACGGTCACCTTGTCACTGTCGGCTCACGCCCCGAGTCGAGATCCTGCTCATGGGCGTCGAGTCCCCAGGACAGTCCATGGCGCCACCATGCGTAGTCGTGGCCTCCGCGCTCCTCCCGGTAGCCGAGCAGAGCCCCTTCGGTCATGAGAAGCTCCGCCGCCGTCCGCGCTCCCTGACGCAGGACCCCCTCATGCACGCCGCACTGAACCACCAGCCGCGCCGGCAAGGGGGCATTCGCGCCCGCCTGACCCGAGTCCCTCCGACGGCGCAACCAGGCCAGGAGCTCTCCCTCGCCCTCGCCCCGGTGGCCTGATAGCAACCAGAAGGATGCTGACTGAGCGATGGCGCGTCCCGCGACATCCGGCCTGTGCAGGACGAGGTCCGCTGCGGCCACGCCGCCCAACGACTGACCGGCCACCACCACCTGCTGTGGGCTCCAGCGTCGCCGGCCCTCCTGCGCAGCCTTCAGGCACCTGATCAGCAGCTCTCTGCTGCGCCGAGGATCTGCCAGGTCACGTGCACGCATGGACAGGTCGCCGGAGTCGATGAGCAACAGGTCCCAGGACGCCGCCCTGGCACCAAGACGGCCGACGACGTCGTTGCGGCGCCAGATCTCTGCGTCGAGAAGAACCAGCAGCCCGCGCTCCTTCCCCTTATTCCCCGTGCCCTCCCTGCAGCCGGCTCCCTGACGGGCGCTGATGAGGTCCTGCTGCCACAGGGTGACACGTCGCTCCGAGTCGCCAGGGGCGTCGAAGCCCTTGAGGACCTCACCGCCAAGATCAGTGCTGCGTCCGTACCCTCCACTGCTGATCTCACAAGTTCCCCCGGGCTGTGCCGTGGCCGACCACTCCGGGTGGGTGGATGCCACCGGTCCCTCCCACAGGGAGGAGACGAAGCCGAATCCGTCGTGCAGGCGGTCGGGATTGAAGGCATCTGGACGCCCTTCGGCGTGGACCCGCTTCCAGGTCTCCCGCCGAGCTCCGGCATCATCGGGTAACGGCTCCCGAGTCACGACGAGCCGGTACCCCACGAGGGCGTCCTGCGGCAGCAGGACGTGGTGCGCCCACCATCTGGTTCCTGGGACCCGGGCGGCGAGCGCCGGGGCGATGTGGGTGCGATGATTGTCCGTCAGCGTGTTGAGATGGATGAGAACGCTGGGACTGTCGCCGTGCCGCCGGTCGTCGCGCCACAGAAAGGTCGCCTCACGCATCTCGACACCGTCAACGACACGGGTCTCCCCCAGTACTGGGGTGCCGCCGGCCGCAGCAGCAGCCAGGGCGTCGTCGTCAGGTTGAGACGGCCACCAGCTCGGAGCCGCACGAAGCAAGCCGCCGCCGGGAGCCACCGGAGTCGGTTGCAGCTCTCTCCAGCGGGTGTCCTGTGCCTGATGATCATCGTCAGGACGGATACCGCTCACACCGGCGACCCTATCGGACTCCCTCCATCCCCATCGCAGCACCACCCGCGAGAGATGGAGCCGCCGGGGAGAAGTCGACAGCCGTGGGAGTCCCGGCGCTTCACCGCCACGGTCCCGGGAAGCGGGGGAAGGAGAAGTCAGTCGTCGAAGTCAAAGCCCGCGGCATCGGCCTCGCGTACAAGCGAGGTGATGGCGTCGTCGTCGGTGAGGTAGGGCATCAGAGCGACAGCCAGCACCTCGAGCTCCTCTCGGCTTCCCCGGGCGAAGAATGCGCCTCCTTCCGGATCCACCTCCTCCACCTGCGGAGTCCGGTTCAGCTCCACCAGCCGACGCACGACACCGTCCCAGAAGTAGCCGTTCGGCTCGTGACCCAGGGAGGCGATTGTCTCGGTCGTCGGCGGGGTACCCGCGTCGATCCTCAGATAGGTCCAGGAGTCGCTGTCAGTCTCGATGTCCTTAATGAAGATCAGGGTGTCGTCGTAGTTCTTGTCGTGGTCGGCCATGGAAGTCCTGTCGGGTTGTGCACTGGTTCGGTTGAGCGGCTGGTGCGTCAGAAGGCCCTCGCGCATGACGAGTATTGGGCATCATGTCCATTCATGTTCGTCTTTCGGTCCTCCCCCGTGACGCGGAGAGACGGACCTCACCTGTGATCCGGTTCGTGGAGGCGCGGAGTACTGCCATTCTCCCGTAGCCTGGGTTGCAGGAGCGATCCGTGCCCTGTTGACCCCGTTCGGGTCCTGCCGCACCTGGTGTGCGGCAAGAGCATCCCGTGAGTCTGTGCGTGTTAGCCCATGAGTCACCCGGCCAGTCCGGGTGCGGGGCGAGTGTGGTGGGCCAGGTACGGCAAAGAGCGGAGGACAAAAGGTCCTCCCCCACACTCCGCCGCGGTCCCCACGTACTTCACGGGGACAGATATGGGAAAACTTCATGACTACCTCCAGAAGCACTGTGCCCGGCGCCTCCGACGACGCTCAGAGCAACGAGAGCAACGGCCCCCTGAGCCTTGACGCGCTCTTCTCCGCTGAGATCTCCGGCGGTCAGCCGGCTGACCCGGCTGACCCTGCTGACCCTGCTGACCCGGCCGACACAGACAGCGACGACGGCGGCGACCGTGCTGACCACACCATCGCCGCACCGCACCACTCCGACGACACCGCCTCCTCTCCCGAGGACTTCGCCACTCCTGCCTCCTCCGACTCCCCTGAGGATCCCGAGGACGTCGACCACGAGGACGAGGCCGACGACGTCGATCGGGACCTGCCCGAGGCGGACCCGGAGGATGAGGACTCCGAGGAGGAGGACGACGGCGTCGACATCGATGAGGACGAGGTCGACGGCCACACTCCCTTCATCGACTCCGATGCGGACCCACAGGTCAAGAGCGAGAACGCCGACGCTCCGCGTGACCGCAAGGGCAGGAGCGAGATGAAGGAGAACCACGAGGACGACGAGATCACCTTCGCCGACCTGGGACTGCCCGGTGACCTGCTCAAGGCCGTCACCGACATGGGCTTCGTGACCCCCACCGCCATCCAGAAGGAGGCGATCCCGGTTCTGCTGGCCGGCCGTGACGTGGTCGGAGTCGCCCAGACCGGAACCGGCAAGACCGCCGCCTTCGGTCTGCCGCTCCTGGACGCCGTCGACTCCCGCGACAGCGTGGTCCAGGCCCTCGTCCTGGCTCCCACTCGCGAGCTCGCCCTCCAGAGCGCCGAGGCCATCACGGACATGGCCGCCCGCTCTCGGGGACTGGACGTGGTCGCCGTCTACGGTGGCGCCCCCTACGGTCCCCAGATCGGCGCCCTCAAGGGCGGCGCCCAGGTCGTGGTCGGCACCCCTGGACGCATCATCGACCTCATTGACAAGGGCGCGCTCCAGCTTGACGACGTGCGCTACTTCGTCCTGGACGAGGCCGACGAGATGCTGCGCATGGGCTTCGCCGAGGACGTTGAGACGATCGCGGCCTCCCTGCCCACCGAGCGCCGCACCGCCCTGTTCTCCGCGACGATGCCCCCGGCCATCCAGGCCGTGGCCCGTCAGCACCTCCACGAGCCCGTCCAGGTCGAGGTCTCCCGACCGGCCTCCACGGTCGCTACCGTGCACCAGACCTACGCAGTGGTCCCCTTCCGTCACAAGATCGGTGCCGTTTCCCGGGTCCTGGCCGTCACCGACGCCGAGGCCGCCATCGTGTTCGTGCGCACCAAGTCCACCGCCGAGGACGTCGCCATCGAGCTGGCCGGCCGGGGTATTCAGGCCGCTGCCATCTCCGGTGACGTGCCTCAGCGCGAGCGCGAGCGCCTGGTGGAGCGTCTGCGCGCCGGGACCCTCGACGTGCTGGTGGCCACCGACGTGGCCGCACGCGGGCTGGACGTGGACCGCATCGGACTGGTCGTCAACTTCGACGTGCCTCGCGAGGCCGAGGCCTACGTGCACCGCATCGGCCGCACGGGCCGCGCCGGCCGCCACGGCGAGGCCGTCACCTTCCTGACCCCCAAGGAGAAGGGCAAGCTCCGCCAGATCGAGCGCCTCACCGGTAGCCGGCTGGAGGAGATCACCCTGCCCTCCCCCGCCGACGTCTCCGAGCACCGGGCTCGCAAGCTTCTGTCCAAGGCCGCCGCCCGCCACGAGCGTGGGCGCCTGGACATGTACCTGCCGCTGGTCAGTGACTCCGCCCGGGAGCTGGACGTCAACGTCGAGGAGCTGGCGGCCACACTGCTGGCCCTGGCAGTCGGCGACGAGGGACCGCGCAGGCGTGAGGACCGCGGAGGTGAGCGCCCCCAGCGCGCACGCCGGGAGGAGAACCTCGACTCCGAGGGGACCTTCCTGTCGGCCTCCTTCGAGGGTGGGCGTGAGAAGAACCGTCGTGGAGACCGTGGTGACCGCGGTGAGGGGCATCGTTCGGCCACGCGTTCAGGTCGTCGCGAGCACGAGGGCCCAGGTACCGTCTACCGTGTCGAGGTGGGCCACCGAGACCGGGTCCTTCCCGGCGCGATCGTCGGTGCCCTGGCCAACGAGGGCGGTATCGAGGGCTCCGACATCGGCAAGATCGACATCCTTCAGTCCTTCTCTCTGGTCACGATCTACCGCGACCTGAGCCCCGAGCAGCTGAGCGTCATGGGACGGGCCACCTTCGCCGGCCGCGAGCTGCGAATCCGCCCCGACGAGGGCCCGGGCCACGGCTGGTCCGGCCCCAACGGCGGGGAGCGTCGTCCCAAGCGGCGCGACTGGGACGACCGTGGTGAGCGTGATCGCGGTGAGCGCCGAGACCGTTCCGAGCGCGGCTTCCGGCCGCGCCGTGACGACGGCGAGCGTGGCTGGAAGGACCGTGACGGGCGCGGCGGCAGGGGCGGTTACGACCGCTCGGATCGCGGTGACCGCCGCGACAACCGCCGGTGGGACGAGCGCCGGGGTGATTGGGACGGCTTCCGGGGCCGGCGCGAGGACCGGGGCGGGCGCGGCTACGACCGCGACGGTTACCGGGGTGATCGCGGCAATGACCGCGGGACCGGCCGCGGCTATGGCGAGCGCAACCAGAACCGCTTCGGCGGTAACCGGGGCGGCTTCCGTAAAGGACGCGGCGACCGCTGAGTCCCCGGCGGTTCACTGACCCGATGGGTGGGGCGGCAACACATGTTGCCGCCCCACCCATTGTCGCAGCCGGTCACGTGAGCGATCATCGCCGCAGGATCTTCTTCGCATACTGTGAGCGCATGAGACTCCGACACGCCATTCTCGGGCTGTTGTCCCATCATCCGCAGAGCGGCTATGACCTCAACCGGGCTTTCACCAGCTCGGTCGTTTACTTCTGGTACGCCGACCAGTCCCAGATCTATCGCACCCTCGACAGGCTTGAGGCTGATGGAGCTATTTCGACGCAGGTCATTCCTCAGAGCGGTCGACCGGATCGGCGGGTGCACAGCCTGACGGAGTCGGGTCGCGCCGAGCTCGATGCCT
>ERZ772827.1401-NODE-1401-length-12190-cov-12.468397_pt1 | contig 12190 bp, 9 predicted proteins | sample MGYA00580850_ERZ772827 | MGnify/ENA primary metagenome ERZ772827 (study PRJEB29015, sample SAMEA2737950) | human oral metagenome | biome: human oral; feature: human-associated habitat; material: dental | place: China | collected 2145 ...
GCGGGCGACGTCGGCGCGGGCGACTGAATCCGCCCCAGCCAGAATCGCGCAGACGACCACCTCGCCGTGAACACACCCACGAACCACCGTGCACCCGCCCGCACCGACACCGCTACGCCGATCCCCGGATCCCTGGCCCCTCGCCTCGAAGGGGCCGCCCCCGGCTTGCCGTCGGATACACCGGCCTCGACGAGAAGGCTGCGACCGACCGGGGCCGACCCCGGCTCGCCGGCGGGTACCGTCAGGGTCTCCCACGGTCGGGCCCGCAACCCTACGATGAAGACATGACTATCGCCATTGTCGGCGCAGGCCCCGGGCTCGGAGCCGCCGTGGCCCGGAAGTTCGGCCGCGAGGGCTTCGCCGTCGCCCTCATCGCCCGCAACCGGACCAAGCTCGAGGCACTGGAGAAGGATCTCGCCGCCGACGGCGTCACGGCGAGGGGCTACGTCGCGGACGTGCGCGACCGGGACGCCCTCGCGCGGGCGCTGGAAAGGGCGGCCGAGGACCTCGGCCCCATCGAGGCGATGCAGTTCAGCCCCGTGCCCGGCGCCGATTTCCTGAAGCCGGTGCTCGAAACCACGGTCGAGGACCTCCGGGCCGCCGTCGAACTCTCGATACTCGGGTTCTCCGCGGCGGTCGGGCAGGTGCTGCCCGGCATGATGGAGCGCGGCGCGGGTACGATCCTCCTCATCAACGGGGCGAGCGCCGCCACGCCCAATGGCAGGGTCGCCGGTACATCCACCGCCTTCGCCGGAGAATCGGCGTACGGGGCCATGCTCCACGAGGCGGCGACCCCGAGGGGGGTCAACGTGCGCCAGCTCATCATCCCCGGTGCGATCGGCGGCGGCGATCCGCTCTACGAGCCCGCAGCGCTCGCCGAACGCATCTGGCGGCTCCACGCGGTCCCCGGACCGTTCCGCGTCACGGTGGGGGAAGAACCGGCGTGAGCGGGCCGCGCCCGCGCATCGGGACCGCTCATCCCTCGGTGGCGGCCCCGACCCGCGGCACCGGGTCGCGTCGCGCGTCGGGGGCCGCCCGGCCCGCCGTGGCCGCCGGGCCCGCCCGGCCCGCCGCCGCGCTCGCGCTGGCGGTCTGCGCCGCCCTCTCCGCCTGCAGTCCGGTCGGGTCCCGGCCGGATCCCACGAACGCCGTCGTGCCCGCGCCCACCGCCGAGTCCGACTCAGAACCATCAGGAGAAACCGTGGGAGAGACCCGTATTCGCATGACCGTAGGCAGCCGGACCATTGAGGCGAGGCTGCACGACAACCCGACCGCGCGATCGTTGATCGACCAGCTGCCGCTCACCCTGGACTTCTCCGACTACGGCGGCCAGGAGGTGCTCGCCGCGCCGCCGAGTCCGCTGACGATGGAGGGCGCGCCCGCGGGCGAGAGCGCACCGGCGGGAACCATCGGCTGGTACGCCCCCGGTGGCGTGATCGTGCTCTACTACGCCGACGTCGGGCGTTACAACGGGATCGTGCGCATTGGCGAGATGGACGGGGATGCGTCGCTGCTTTCGGGTTGGAGCGGTTCGCGGTCCGTGACCATCGAGCTCGCCGATTGAAGGCGCGACGGGTCTCCCTCGCCGGGAGGGGGACCCGGGGGTTCGTGCGGAGTGAGAGGGGTCTTCTGGGCTCGGGAAGGAACTCTCCCCGGGTCCAGAGGGTCCTGCTCACGCCGTATACGGCGGACGCGAAGGGATCTGCGTCCGTCATATATGAGTGGGGCCGTCGGCCGCGGGACTCGCGACCGCGGGCTCCGTCCGGGGCCGGGTCCGAACGGGCAGGTCGACAGTCCGGTTCCGTCCGACAGCCGGGTGGGCCTGGTCGTTCGAGCGTCAGGGGGTGGATCTGACCCATGCGGTGCCATACCATGGCCTGCGGATCGAAGTGCGAGCGCCCGGGAGGGTTGAGAATGAGTCCGGAATCGGCTTCTGAGCAGGGGCACTCGCATCAGGATGGAGCGCTTGCGGGGGCGAACAGGCTCGATGAGGTGCTGCGCGCCGTGTGGAGCCCGTTACTCGAACACGCCCAGAACGATGTACAGATGTGGACCAAGGGTGGGGCGGGACGAGGGCGTCCCGTCACCGATGCCAGAGCCGGGCTGCCCAAGGATGAGGTCTGGACGGCCTTCCTCCGCGGACTCCTCGATTTTGACGGGTTGACATGCAGAGCGCGGCGGGCCGAGCTCCACATGGTCACCGACGAGCAGGCGGAACGCATTCGAGAAGCCATCGGCTCGCAGCAGGACTCCATCCTCAGTTGTCTGGGTTGGGCCACGGTCTTCGTCGCCCGCTATCAGGACCGGGGGAACGCCGAACTGCGAGATAAATACCCTTTCCGAGGCGACAAGGGGAAGCACTCCTTACAGGAACTGCGCAGAAGACTCCTTCCCCAGACATGGAGCGCCGTGAAAGACGGGCGTCTCGAGCCGTGGACCGGCGCCCCCGACGACCCCGAACTGTACGATTGCCTCATCGATATTCTTGAGCGCGCGATGGACAAGACGACCACCGGAGACGTCGTTGAACTGGTGAGGAGTCCGGAGGTGCGCCGCACTCTCGACGCCGTCCTGGACGAGTGGCAGGCTCCTCCCAACCGCGCAAACGGCACGAGTGCGAGCGCGGTCCCTGCCGATTCGCCGGTGATGGCGGCCTTCTGGAATGTGGCGGTGCGAGAGCGCCTTGTAGAAGACGAGGAGATACTGGAGGATGCCTGGGATACGACTCGGCGATTGGCCGAGGACGGGCCCAATCTAACCCCGAGCGTTTACGAGGCGCAGATGGAGACCGGCCTCGCGCGTCTGGCGCAGCAGATGCTCGTCGACGACGTTAATGCCTCATCCCTGAGCCGCCGCGTTCCTTTCGGGCGGATTGAGACCCCTAGACGGCGCAGAACCCCGGATGCCTGGGACAAGACGGGGCCGGCCGTCCTCGAACTCGATTTCATGGAGCGGGTCCGGCGCTGCATGCGGGGAACGGTGCTCGCTGCGAAGCTGCCCGGGGCGCTGATGGATGAGGCGCGCCGGTGCCGCCACTGGTCGGGCTTGGGCGAACGTACCGATCGGGCCGTGCTCCTGGAAGGAATGGTGGTATCGACTATTCTTCCCGGCGAGATCGAGAACCGCAACGACATTGCGGCGCGCCGCGCGGGTGAAAGACCCCCCGCTCTACGCGGTGGACTAGTCGGCATCCTGTCCTTCTACTGCTGGAAGCACTTGCCGACCATGAGGCAGGCCTTGGAGCCCTCCAGCGCCATTATCTCCGACGACGATGAAGACTTCGAAGAACCGTGGCCCTCCAGTACCGTGACCGCAGGTGCGACCCGGGCTCAGGATCTATCGCAGCGAATCCCACAGCGTTTCTCACGCATCGTGTGGAGCAGACTTCACTACTGGGAGTTCATCGGGTGCGCGCGATCTTGGACATGGCGCGGGCTCGTCAGAAGTTTCCGCTGGATACTCAAGGATGTCAACACGTGGATCGAGGACGAACGCAGGAAGGCCTGTGACGTCGTCGAGCGCGGGGGGCGAGGACAATGAACGGCTCATCGCTGATGCCGGACGAGACCGGGGCCGAACCGGATGAGGTGGTCGTACGGGCCGACGAGTACGGCGTGCTCATCTGTCCGGATGGGCGCGAACCAGTCGAGAGCCTGACCTGCCCGACGCTGCCGGTGGACGGGGGCGCCGTCTTCTGCGATCTGGGTATGAGTTCGGATACGGACACCGCTCGCGGACATCGCGTCTACATCGGGGCGACGGTCATGGACGATGCCCCGCCCGCCTGGGTGAAGGCGCTCTACGGGCCCGCCGTGGCCTCGGCCGTGGGGCGGATGCTGTCCCGGACCCCGGCTGCCGCGACGTCCCGGACGGTTGCGACCACCTGGCGCCGACGTCCCACCGCAACCGCGCGGGCCCTTCACCGCTTGATGCTGGGAACCTGGATGCGCCGATACTGGCCCTCCCCGGACGACGGCCGTCCGTGGACGATTCCCGATCGCGTACTCATCGACCTTGAGACGGCGGCGCTGGCGGCGTCGTACGAGCTCAAACCCTGCCTGATCGACAATGCCCTGGCCAGGCACCTCCTGCGGCGCTCTCGGAAGGCCCTGTGCGATATCTGCCGGGCCGTGAGCGCCACCCGAGGGGTCGATCGCCGTTTGGCCGCACGACTCGAGGGCGTGCTCCGTACAGACCTCGCCCTGGTCCGTGAAGAGGCCGAGGACCACGGGGAGGAGGAGCGAGTCGCGGAGTTGAAGGCTCTGGCCGACGATCTCGATGGCGGCGTCGCCGCCACGTCCGGGGGGTCCGGGATGCCCGCGCGGAGCAGGGCACCCGACCGCGGAGCGGATCGGCCCGAATCATTCGATGAGAGAACGGTCGACGCGGGGGCGGCACTGTGGCGGGACACCATTGACTGGGGCAACAACGCCAGGGGGCTCTTCGACACCCGCAGCGGCGCCGTGCACTATGACGTGCGCGAACACGACGGGATGCGCGTGCTCCATATTGAGGCGCCCCTGGCCCCCGGCTGGTCCTCGCGGCGCCGCGGACCCCGATGCACCGCCAGAATCTGTTGTGCAGGGGAGGAAGAACCACAACTGGTCCCGCTCGAGCATAACGACGGGTGCATGACCGGTGAAATCGCCCTCGACGACGAGGAGGGTTCGCAGATCGAATGCGTCGACGTCGTGAGCGTGCGCCGGCCGCGGTCGCCGCGCACAGGGGCGCGGCGCGAGCAGATGCGCGCCGAGCAGGAGCGGGCAACGCAGTGGGCCTGGCAGCGCGTGCTCAATAGCGATGTCCCGGATGTGCTCCCCGCCTCCCTGGTGCCGGAGGTCTTCGACGCCGACTCGCCGTGGCTCGGCGAGGTGACCGGGGCGGACGGTCTCATGGAGCTAGATGGTACGGTCCCGCCCGAGGGGGATGTCATGGTCTTCGGGGCTGCTGACGCCAAAACCACTGCGGTATCCAGGCCCCCTGTTCTACGGATCCAGCTGGACCGTTTCGTCCTCGCCGCCGCCGACCAAATCGCGTCCCAGATCGAGGAGCGCTCCCGCGTCGAAGGCCTCGAACTGCGTGTCGCCGGCATCACCGCCTCACGTGTCGTCGTCACCGTGACGGCCGAAACCACGATTGCCAGACCACTGGACGTCGTCGTGTTCAATAGCGAGACGGAGGCCGGTCCGGTGGCGACGCTCGTACTCGTTCTCGCACCCGACACCGAGCGGACCCTGTCCGGCAGCGCGGTCATCTCGACCCGCGTCCGGCAGGTCAGCGGCTTCCTCGAGATGCCCAAACCCCTGAAGGATCTCGACGAGTCCCTGGCCCCTGTCGTCTCCGCCAGCGTGCGAGCGGTGTCAACCCAGAAGGGCCGGCGAGCATGGATCGATGCCGCTCGCGGCCTGCCTCGGGGACACCGACTGCGCGACGCCATCAAAGAGGGGTTCTCCTCCTGATGGGAACGCGACTCGTGGCGGCGTTGGAGGCGCTCCTGGCGTGCTGCCTGCTCATCTCCTGCACAAGCGCGCCGGGTGGAAGCGGCGCGAATCAGACCCCCGCCGCAGTGGCGATCGACCTCGGCGGGCTGTTGGGCGCTCCGGTCCCCTCGCTGTGCGAGCATCCCGCCGGCAACCTGGTGGACGGCAGCCTCCCCGGACTGGGCGAGAACGAGGGACAGGTGTTCCTGCGGCTGGATGCTCTGGCGACGGCGAGGAACGGGACGCCCTCGGACGCTCTGGCCATCGGCACGGATCCCTCCGCCGCCGTCGCCGCCGTGGTGTCCTGCGATCGGGGCGGTGTGAACTGGCCCGATGCAGTCGTGATCTGGAACGACGCCCTCGACCTCATGGCCTGGGTTGACCTGCGCAGGACCGAGGGCAGTCGCGGCTACATCCATGCGGTCGAGCTGAGCGGCACCGAGCTGCGGATCAAGTGGACCTACGCGGGCGCCGAAGACCCGGCGTGCTGCGGCACCTACTCCGCACAGGGCCGGGCTGAGATCTCCAGAGGCGGCGAACTGGATGTGGAGTCTATCACTGTGTCTCGCGGCGAGGACCTCGTGCGCTCCGCGCTCGCGGTCTCCAGTGATCGGGGCGGCTCCGAGACGAGTGCCTCCGCGCCGCCCGACAAGGTTTCCGAGCAGGCGCGGCAGGCCGTGAATCGGGTCATCGATCTGGGAGTCTCCTTTGACACCGACGCCCTGGAGTGCCGCGGGGGCGCCCTTAAGGGCGGCACCTATAAGGAGCGCGAACTTCCCATACAGAGATCCCCGGTCGCCTGCTGGGTGCCGCTGGGTAATGGCGAACTCATGCTCTTCGGCCTCTACTACGAGGCCTGGAATGACTACCGGATCGTATCGGCCTATGTTATCTGAGGTGGAATGATGCTCGAGGACCGGGAAAGCAGGCTCATTACGCTGATCCGCACCAGGGATCAGCCGTGGCTCAATGATATTGCCAAATGCGTCGCCGACCAGGATGTTGAACGTCTCGACCAGCTCGCTTCGCCCGACGACACCGATTTCGCGGCACTGACTGCGGGGCTCGACGACGAGGACGACGGGGTCGAGGATGAATTCACCGAGTTGAGCGCCGGACCCTCTCCGGGACGCGCCGCGCGCGGCGTCGTGGCGCTAGCTCGATCAGTGCTCGAGCCCCGCGAACGCAAACGTCTGCTCATCGAGGCGCTGAATATTTTCAAGGACAATGGCATTGTCTGCGCGCCGGACCCGGACCCCGGGTCTCCGCCGAGGGAGGGTCGTTCCTCGCGCAAGGGGGATCTCGCCGATCCGGTTCTGAACGCCCTGCACGGCATTGATTCCCCCGCTACCGGTTTTGCGGATCTGCTCGTCAAGCTTCTCATGGGAAACTTCCCCGAGCGAAGCGGCAGGCCTGTGCAGCTGCCGGTTCTGCTGGAGGTCAGGAACGCCTCGGACCAGAATGCCTCGAACCGGGCCGTCGGCTTGGAAACCGGACTCGGGGCCCTGCTCCGGCTGGAGCGCCTGCACGGGGGCCCACCTGGTCTTTATGCCGATCCTCGCACTATGACCTTCACCCAATGCGATCAGAGTTTCAAGAGCGCTCTGGAGGAGGCGTGGAGGATCAGCGGTCTGGCCGGAACCGGCGCCTGCGTGGTGTGGGCGCTGTTCGATGGCGACGAGGTCCTCGACAGGGTGGGAGGCGGATCGATGGGGGCCGCCTTCGCCGTCGGGCTTGACGACTTGGCGCCGCGCACCCGGATGGGGCGGGTGCTTCGACTCAAGAAACTTGATCCGGCGTGCGCCGTGACCGGCCAGTTGAGTGGTCGGAGAATTCTGCCGGTGAAGGGATATGAGGGTAAGCTCCGGGCTGCGGCGAAGAATCGTTGGCGAGTCGTCGCCCCCAAGGAGTCGGAGAACGAGATAGATAATGATTTGGATCGCATCAAGGTTCTGCCTGCTTCCAGCGTAGACTACGCCGAAGATGTTTCGCAGGCCATCAAGTATGCTCGTAGAATACTGGATAAGAAACTTCTCTCCAGCGCTCTGGTGATCGTTCTCGTGCTCGCCGTAGTGGGCGTCGGAGCGATGGTGAACGCGGTTCGGCAGCGCCAGATACACGAGCAGGAGTTGCGCGCCAAGTCCGCTGAGCTGGCGAATTTCGCTCGGGACGAGCGCCAGTCCAGCCCGAGGCTCGCCGCACTCGCGGCCCTGGCGGGTTACCGGATGGACCCGTCCGTGAACTCGGCCCGCGCCCTGCGCATGGTATCGGAGGAGTATCCCGCCGTCGTCGGAACCATGGACGCCCATGACTCCCGGGTGACGGAGGTGACGCATGCGGGCAATTTCATTATAAGCGGTGACTTCAACGGAACGGTATCTCTGTGGACCAATGATATGCGACTGAGCAGTTCTCTGGAACTCGGTGCGAGGATACTCGATCTTGAGGGCTCGGTGGACGGGACTTTTGCGGTTGCAACCGTGAACAATGATATCGTATTCCTCGGCGTTTCCGACGAGGGGGAGCTGACCGAGCGCGTGCGTGAACACAGGGAGAGCTTCACCGCGCTTTCCCGGCTCTCGAGAATCGTGTCGATCGTTATCGCTCCCGACGGCAGCGAGGTTCGCTTCCTCGACGAGGACGGACTCGCGGCCCGCTGCGACCCTTATGGGAATCTGCTGAGTTACACGGACATTGGGCATCTCCTCGGCAAGAACAGTAAGGGGAAATCGGTTCGGATCGAGGCGAGTGCACTGTTCATGGGTGGATATATTATCGACGATACGTGCGGCGACTGCCTTCTTCTGGGAACCGATGAGGGCGGGGTATATTTGTATGATTTCGACTCCGGTTCAACGAGGTTCCTATTCGACATATTTACGAGCTCGCAGAGGGAAGAGATTCGATCACTGGCATGTGACGACTCGGTGATCGCCATCGGGACGGTGCACGGTGTGCGGGTGCGGGACCAGATAACCGGCGAAATGACCAAACTACCACTGCCCAATGATAATTCCGTGGTCCACGACGTGATCATGAGCTGGAGTGGGCAGATCGTTGTACTGGTCGGCGGTGTATCGTCCAGGACAACCGCGATCTACTTCGCGACCGACCAACGGGCTGCGGCGACGCAGACGATTTCGGGTACTGCGATCGGCGCCGCGAACAATTTTGAGGGCGTCGTCGTTGGTACGAGCGATGGTCGGCTTGTGGTTCTCAGCAATGAGGAAGAGGATGGGGGTGTCATGATGCGGACTGTTGCTACGACGGCGTTCGCCGTTACGCCCGAGGGCGAATTCGCGCAAACCTTCGGCATGTCTCCCATGAATATTCAGGGAATCAGAATCATCGGTCTGGACGCGACCTCGAAAGAAGGATATTTAGTACAGGAGCTCAAGGGTCCGGATAGCTGGGTCACGACCACGAAGGGCTGGTATGTCAACAGTATGGATGTACGTGGCGATCTTATTGCTGCCAGCGGTCTGACACCGGACCGGAGCTCCGGTTCTATAGTCGTGTGGGATAGGCGAGCGGGTGAGGTGATCGCGACCTTCACCTCTGGATCCAGGACAGGGTCATCGGACTATGACAGGCCTCCGATCGTGACACAGGTCAAGTTCCTCGGAGAGAGTGGATTGATCGCGGGTTATGATTTCTCCAGCGGAGATCTTTTCATCTTCGCTCTGAAGGGTCAGACTCCGGATGATCAGAACGGTCTCATCGCGCGACGCCACCTGGGGGGAGGACTGGGTGGAATGGCGTACTGCGAGGCGACTGGCACGTTGTACGCCTTGACCTGGCCGGAGGGGGAGGACTTAGGGATGAATCACGAAGTCCTGGCGATCGATGCGGTCTCGGGCTTGACCCGGTGGACACTGCCGGTAGGCTCTGCTACGCGGATAGCGGTTAACCCGCTCACGGGTGATATCGCCGTGCCCGATGGAGCCACCCTGACCATTTACTCAGGGAAGGATCACACCATTCTCCGTCAGGGCGAGTTGCCGGCCCCCGCGCAGAGAGTCGCGTGGAGTCCGGATGGAAGTATGATCGCGGCGGCCGAGGCGGGCGGCGGTCTTGACATCCTCGATGCCGGGACTCTGGCCCAGACTGTTCCGACGATATGGGTTGGCGCGGGCCTGGATTTCTCCGACTTCATGTGGAGACCGGATTCGCGGACCCTGATCGTCGGCACGATCTCGGAAGATTCCGAGGGAACTCGCCAGGGTGGCTACACATATGTCGTCCGCGCCGATGCTACAAACTGGACTAACCGAATGTGTGCGATTGCGGGATCGAGCCTGAGCGAGGCCGAATGGGAGGAGTATGTGGGGGATGTGATTCCCTACGAGGAACTGTGTCCCGCATGATTTGGCCTCCATTCCTCAGTTGTAGAGCCCAGAGAATCCGACGACGGTCCATGATCCGTCCACCTTGGAGAGGAAGAATCGGGCGACTGGCTGCTCCCCGTCCGAGGTGAAGATGCAGGTGTAGTCGACTTGCGGAATATTCTCCAGCTCGTATGGCGGTTTGCCGCGCACGCACTTCCCGGGGGCCGGTGCCTGGGGGATCTTATAGGGGTCCTCGTAGAAGCCGGTTCTGCGGCCGGCGATGATGTCCCAGTGCGAGGTGATTACAACATCCTGAGTGCCGTTGATATCCCGAGGGCGGACCACAAGACTGTAGACCTCTGGAGTCGAGTGGGCGCGGAAGGTGAGCGTGTCATTGTCGACGATCGCGGTCCCTATGATCGACCAGGCCTCGTTCACACTCGCTCCCGGGGGGATGGCGACAGGTGTTCGAACTCCGCTGGGCGTGGCCGCAGCGGAAGTGGCCGCAGCGGCTCCGACCGGGCTTCCGTTCGAGGGCGCGCATGCCTTCAGAGAAAGTACCAGGGCCAGGACGAAAAAGAGTGTTATGGCAAGCGGTGGAACAGCCGCGGGGATGAGTGATGAAGAAGAGAGAAACGAGAGGCGGGAGCGCAACAGGTACAGGAAGGACCGAGAAGGTCCCCCTGTGCTGGGATCGGCGAGTTTTGAGATGTTCACATCCCTAGTATGAACCAGACGCGGGTGAGAATGGATCAAGTCTCAAGGAGCCGCGCAGCCGGGCGCTGACGCGCTCGTACTGGGCGATCGCCGCCCGCCGGCCGGTGGGGACGAAGACGGTCGGGGCCAGCGCATTGACCGGTTCGGGGGCGGGCCGCCGGTGCTCCGGCCGCCCGTTGATCGGCGGAACCCCGCCTGGTACCGTGCTCCTGCCTTGCTCCGACGACGGAGGAGGAGGTCTCATGACATCGCCGTCTCCGGCCTCCCGCGGAGGCCGGTTCCCCGACCGCGGCTGAGGCCGCAGGATCAGGAACTCCCATGACCTTCACCATTATCCAGCCGGCCGACGTCGATACGGCCATCGACTGCCTCCGCCGCGTCCCGCCCCTCGTGGACTGCCCGACCCAGCGGCGCCAGCGCGACCCCGACGGCCTGTCCCGGGCCTTCGCCGGAGGGGACTTCCGCCGCCCCGACCTGGTCTGGGTCGCACTCGGGGATGAGGGCGGGCCCCGGGCCGCCGTCGCCGGTCTTCTCACGGGCGCCCAGACCGTGCTCGACTTCTTCGGCGCCGACGACGAGGAGGCGCTGGCCGCCGTCGTCGCCGCGGCCACGGCCGGCGTGAGCGACCAGGAGTGGCCCGAGGCCTGCCTCTACGTCCCGCCGGGTGCGGGCGTCGACTCCCCGGAGCTGCGGGCGTGGGCGCGGGCCCTGCGCGATGCGGGCTGGGACCTGCTGGTGGAGCGCCATCATTACGACCTCGTCCCGCATCCGGGCCTGGCGGCGCCGCCCGCCGACTGCCCGCTGCACTTGGAGCCCCTCGTCGGCCCGGAGGATCCGCGCCTCGAGCCCACGGTGAGGGACGTGCTCGCGGGCAGCCTCGACGTGGCCGACCGGACGCTCACCGCCCGCGTCGGTCTGGAGCGGGCGGCGCGCGAGACCGTCCGCGACCTGCTCGCCTCCGATCCCTGGCAGTGCCTGCACCTGGCCTACGACGCCGGTTCCGAGCCCGTGGGACTGGTGTCCTGGATCGGCGCCCCGGGCGGACCCGGCTACGTCCTCCAGGTGGGCGTGGTCCGCGGGTGCCGGGGCCGCCGCTACGGCCAGCGGCTGCTCGAGCTCGCCACGTGCGCGCTCGTCGAGGCCGGCTGCCGCTCCCTCGTGGCCGACGTCGACATTACGAACGCGCCCATGGCGGCCGCCTTCGAGAGGGTCGGCTGGACGGTTGCCGAGCAGCGCATCGACATGCTGCCGCGCGAGCTGCTCCTGGCCGCGGCCGGCTGAGAGGCCGACGGCGCTGGTCCGCGCGGTGGCGCGCGGCGGGCGACGGCGCTGGTCCGCAGCGGGCGACGCCCCCCGGCCCGCGCGGTGGCGCGCTCCGCCCCGTCGGTGATTGACGCCGGGCGCAGTTCCCGAGTGAGAGCGAGCGCACGAGTTCTTGACCGATCGTTCTGGAACGGTTAGTCTAAATCCCATGGGACGCCCCAGAACCTTCTCCGAGCCCGACGTCGTTGCTCGCGCTTCCGCCGTCTTCGCCCGCCGCGGCTTCGCCGCCACCAGCGTGGACGACCTTGTGCGCGCCACCGGCGTCGGGCGCGCCAGCCTTTACGGGGCCTTCGGCTCCAAGGACGGCCTGTTCCAGCGCTGCCTCAGCGGGGCGCTCGCCGC
>ERZ772827.1406-NODE-1406-length-12161-cov-15.983231_pt1 | contig 12161 bp, 8 predicted proteins | sample MGYA00580850_ERZ772827 | MGnify/ENA primary metagenome ERZ772827 (study PRJEB29015, sample SAMEA2737950) | human oral metagenome | biome: human oral; feature: human-associated habitat; material: dental | place: China | collected 2145 ...
CATGCATATCTTGCTTAACCAATACCGTAATTGATATAAAATGATCGTCGTTACGTAGCACTTGGTAGCCTGCTGTGTTTGTGAATGGCTCGGTAATGTGCGCCGATTGTTTGGCGAGTGTGTCGCGAAAACCACGGTATTTCTCGTCGATAGCAGTGGCGATCGTATCGTTGATCTTCTGATTTTTCGTGATAGGGTATTCAATTGATGTTTGTTCGGTGCGGTTGCGGCGCTGCACGAATTTTGACGTAATGTCGCGATATTTCGAATTTGCGAAATAATATTTTGTGTCGGCAGGATCGTCTGCTGGCGTAATATGTGGGCGGCTCAGATAAAATGCGAGTGCTAAGCATGTGGTCGCAAGAACTGGCGCTACGGCAAAAACGATAATGTATGATTTTTTCAAAGAAATACCCCGCCGTTTTCTTGGCATTTTTCGCGTCGATTTCTTTGGCGCGGGCGATGTTATTTTATGTGTTTTTGAACGCGTCATATTATAGTTATAGCATAATGCTATACTGCAGTATAAAAATAGACGACCAATGCCGTCTATCAAGATGGGTCTCTACTACCCGAATTAACGATGTGATATCCGAAGATACGTTATTTTAACTCGTTGTGTTATTTCGAAGAGTACTGAAACCGCAGAATTGCACGTTGAGTACGGCGGCGTGTTTTAGAGCTGTGTTATTTTGAAAGATTAGCTAATGTTTTTCTCGCCGCTTTTTCTTCCTGTAATGAGAGACGGTTCTCGTGTGAAAACTCTCTATCCAGCACCATCTTCCTCCCCGCATTCCGCGGGTCTACGAAGTCGCCATAGCCGGCGATCATCTTCTTGAATCGTTTGAACTTGCCGTTATGAGCATCAGCAAGTTTTACGTCTCCATGCTCAGTAACCGCGACATAGCGGCTTCGTAGCGTGTTTGTATTCGTGTTTGTCTGTGCATTCATGATTGTTTATTCTTTAGCAACGTTTGAAATGGTCACGATAGCGGCGGTCGTATTGCCTTTCCGGACTGCGAGAGAAAGAAAAACGTGCCCACTGTTCGTGACCACGTTGCTTACGGTTATTGTACTACAGAGAGAGGAGGGTTGGCAACTACTTGCTGTCGCGTATAATAACGTTATCGTTGTACGACTTCATCTTCTCGTGAATCTTAGCCAGCGTCTCTGCATCTGGTAAGGAATCGCCCTCTACACCAAGCAGTTTATCAGCCGCTTCTATTTCTTCAGCGGTGATAACGCGAATGTTTGTGTCGGCAAGTTCTGTGCCATCATCGTCGAGTAGAGATGCTTCAACCGGCACAATACCATATTCATCAGGTTTTCCCATACTCTTGATTATATAGTTTCGCCTCCGACCGAGCAAGACTTCCTTTTCATTTGGGTATGCTGAGCGCTCAAGCAATGTAGCATTTACATCAAGTGCATGATAACCTTTTGGAACGTTTACTCGAACGAGATATTTATACGGGTTGTCTGATGAGAACGCAAAGCTCCGCCCGATCGCTTCATTGCGGCTTGCTGAGAAGAACCCGTCTTCACTCAGTACTTTGCCGACAGAGAATTGCGTCTTTGAGCCAAATCCTCGATATAATAGCTCATCACGACTGATAACCGAACGTGCTATCATCTTATCTAACCGTTCCACTGCCTCAGTAGCAGGCGGACTAATAGCAGTTCCGGTTCGGAGGTGTTCATTTATCTCCTTGTAGTAAATCCCCTGGTACATCAATAAAGCTTCGGTATCGACTTTAGTAACACCTTTTGCTAGTGCACCAGTATCAATCAACTCCTGCTTGCGCGTTGTTTTGAGGTGCTCTACCTTATCGGCAAGCGCTTCGTTCTTCATGCCAGTTACTTCAGGTAATTTATAGTCGTCCGATACCTTGCGTATCATTACCCATATACAACGGCAGTTGAAATGCAATGGCGGCTGCCACTTTGTCGTTTTGCGCTCTTTGAGCCTAATTGCCTCAGTATTATATAAAAACTTTACATCTTTATGTCTGATGTAAATAAAATAGCTAAAAACTTTACAAATTATTGTAAATGTAAATAAAAAATGCTAAAATCTTTACATAGTATGACTAAGATTAGCAGTAAAAATCCTAGGATTGGTGTATATAGACCCCAGCCAGAAGGGTTTAAGGCTTTTGTCTTAGAGCCGTTTCCGCCAAAAAATACGCTAGCGTTTTCTCCGGCTATTCAGCAGAAGCATGCTGAGGCGATGCGGCTCTTGGGGAAGCTGGATGGTATTACAGCCTTGCTGCCAGATAGAGATTATTTTTTGGAAATGTTCGTTCGCAAAGATGCTTCGTCTTCAAGCCAGATTGAGGGCACGCAGGCATCCATCTCTGACGCAATTGAGGCATTGAATATTGAGCGGCGCAATGATTTGCCGCAAGACGTCGATGACATCTTGCACTATATTGAGGCGCTTAATTATGGATTAGAGCGGGCAAAGGATTTTCCATTCTCGCTGCGTTTCATCCGTGAGCTACACGAGAAACTCATGACTGGTGCGTGCAATACGCATAACCCTTTCGCCGGTGAGTTTCGTCGTACGCAGAATTGGATCGGTGGCACCCGCCCGGATAACGCGCGCTTTGTGCCGCCGCCTGTTCGCGAAATGAACCAAGCGCTAAACGACCTGGAAAAATTCATTCATGCTGACGATGAATATTTACCGCTTATTAAAGCCGGCTTACTGCATGCCCAGTTTGAGACAATCCACCCATTTCTTGATGGTAATGGACGAACTGGGCGTATGCTCGTGACGATGTTTTTGTGGCATCGGCGATTACTGGAAATGCCAGTCCTCTATTTGTCGACGTATTTTCAGAAGCATCAAGAAACTTACTATGAAAAACTCAACGCTTACCATTCAGAGAACGGTAATGTTGGAGAATGGGTAGATTTCTTTTTAGATGGCGTGATAGATATCGCTAATTCATCTATTGAAACGTGCCGGAAGATAACTGAATTACGGGAACGAGACATGCGGAAAGCTCAGAAGCTTGGCAAGGCTACAGCTCCGAAAACACTTGATATGATTCGCTTTCTTTATAAGATGCCAACTGTAGGTATTGCTGATGTTGTTAATCAAACTGGGTATAGCAGGCCATCAGCCTACAAGCTGATAGATCGTCTCGTTGATATGAATATTCTTTATCCAGCTGACGAGAACGATGGCTATGGCAAGAAGTATACATATAAAGATTATGTAGAAGTATTTACAGAAGATGGATCTCTAGGATAGATTTATAATAAAGAGGAAGTATAATGAACGGCTACAATGACGATATTACAAATGATCAACTAGCGAAGCTCCGCCAGCTTTTTCCGGAGGTGTTTACTGAGGATAAAATTGACTGGGTGCTGCTCAAGGCGACGCTTGGCGAGGCGGTCGATTTGGGTGAGCGCTACGGGCTTAGCTGGAAGGGCAAGGGTGACGTCTTCGCTGCCATCCAGGAGAAGACCGTCCAGACGCTCCACCCCGACCGGGCGAATTCCGTCGATTGGGATACGACGGGCAATATGTTTATCGAGGGTGACAACCTAGCGGCGCTGAAGATCTTGCACAAAGCGTATTACGGCAAGGTCAAGATGATTTATATCGACCCGCCCTACAACACTGGCAATGATTTCATCTACAATGACGACTTCAAGCAGACACGCCGTAGCTATGAGGCGGAAGCAGGTATCACCGATGATGAGGGTAACGTTGTGCGTGATGACGGTCTGCGCACCAATACTGGCGGGCACAAGCATAGTAACTGGCTGAACATGATGTATCCACGCCTCTTTTTGGCACGCAACCTGCTTCGCCAAGACGGCGTTATCTTCGTCTCGATCGACGACAACGAAGTCCACAACCTCCGCCTGATGATGAATGAGATATTTGGGGAGGAGAATTTTGTAGCCGAGATTGTGTGGGAGAAGAGGTTTACCCGGAGCAATAATGCAAAAATGTTTACCACTCTAACGGAGAGGATTTTGCTATATAGGAGATCAAATAAAGTATCCAAGCTAAAAGATGTTAGAGATGAAAATAATGGATCAGAATTCTCAAATCCCGACAATGATCCTCGTGGGGTCTGGACAAGTGTTTCTTACGTAAATCCCGCAAGTAAAACTGCGAGACCTAATCTTTCGTATGTACTCAGGAATCCAATTACAGGGAAAGAAGTTGTTCATCCAACCAATGCTTGGAAATACAGTAAAGACAATTATTTGAAACATGTTGAGCAAAATAGACTTTATTGGGGTAAAAATGGTGAAAATACATATCCTAGATTGAAAAGATTTTTGTCCGAGATGGATGATGGGGTTGTGCCCGTAGATTTGTGGAGATATCAGGATACTGGTACGACCGACAAGGCAAGTAAGGACCTTGAGAACTTGATTGGTCGTGGACTGTTTGATTTTCCAAAGCCGACTAATCTAATTAAAAAAATGATGAATGTTGGTGATGTAATAAATGACGACGTTGTTTTGGACTTCTTCTCTGGCTCTGGCACCACCGCTCATGCCGTTGCCGAACTTAACGCCGAAGATGGCGGTAATCGTCGCTGGATTTGCGTGCAGCTGCCTGAGCTGACTGACGAGAAGTCGGAGGCGTATAAAGCCGGCTATCGCACCATCGCAGACATTGCTCGTGAGCGCATCCGTCGGGCGGGCGTCAAAATCCGTGCTGATCAGGCGAACAAGCTAGTGTCTCGTAACACTCCACTCGACCTTGGCTTTCGGGCGTATCGGGTTGATGACAGCAATTTCAAGCAGTGGAACGAGCTAGTTTCTGATCCAGAGGAAATTCGCCAGCAGGCGCTCGCCAACCTTGACCCACTGGAGGAGAGTGCGACTGATGATGGCCTACTAACTGAGCTCTTGCTCAAGCGTGGCATCTCGCCATTGGCGAAGATTGAGCAGCATGATGGCTTTTGCTTCATCCCTTCCGAAAAGCTCGCCATTTGCCTAGCGCACTCCATGACGGAGGAATTATTTGCGACCATCCTCGCCGTCAACCCATCGTCTATCATTATCCTCGACCGAGCCTTCGGTGACGACATAAATCTAAAAGTAAACCTACTCCTGCAAGCCGAACGGCAAGGTGTTGAGGTGGAGGTGGTGTGATGGAGGTAATGAGTATTGGTTATGAAATTCCGGGCTATTCCGAGAATATTGAGACGATAGATTCCAGGCGAGCTATTTCAGATGTAGATTTAGTGCTTATCTCTACTGATATAAATACATATTCATATGAAATGAACACATACAGTAACGGAGATACTAGCTTTAATATAGAATCCTCCCGTCGTCTTGATGGTGATATTAGTCATTGGCATAAAAGCATACTAGAACACGCTAATGCTGGTGATGTCATATTTATAATGCTAGGGTCTGTTAAGGATTTCTCGTTAGCAACTGGGGTAACTACGACAAAAGGCAAAACTATCACTTACGAAACTAAAACACGTAAGAACAGTGATATTATACCCGTAAGACTTAACGATTTAAATAATCTTCAGGGAAGAAATATCGTCACAGATGACACAGTTCTAAACTGTTTTAAGATACCAAAAACGCTTGCAGGATATATTCAATATAAGGTTAGTTTTGGGTATGATGACAAAATTACTCCAGTTTATCTGACAAAAAATAGAGCCAAACTAGTTGGTGGTTATAGGAAAATAGGTAAAGGGTATGTAGTATTGCTGCCATCAATATATTATGATGAAGAGGAATTTATTACAACCAATAAAAAAGGCGAAGAAATTTGGACAAAAGATGCACTTAATTTTGGTGAAGCTCTGGTGGGTTTTCTTAAGAATATCAAAAAAAGACTTATTTCAGAGGATAGTACGACACCGTCTCCAGAGTGGGCTAATGATACAAACTATCAGACCAATACAGAAAAAGAAACTATTAGTAAGGTTAAAAAAAATAATGAAAAGATAAAGAAGCTACAATCTAGTAACAAAAAACTACAAGATATCATCAAAAAAGAAGCTATGCTAAAAGGTTTACTTTATGAAACGGGTACACCCCTGGAAAATGCTGTTATTGAAGGGCTGAAAATCTTAGAATATTCTGCGGAAAACTACAATGACGGCAATTTAGAACTTGATCAAGTTATCACTTCTCCAGAAGGAGAAAGGCTAATAGGTGAATGTGAAGGGAAAGACAATAAGACTATTAATGTTACGAAGTTTCGACAATTGAACGACTCCTTAGCTGCTGACTTTGAGCGTGATGAGGTTGACAATAAGGCGAAAGGAATACTGTTTGGCAACCCTATGCGGTTAATAGACCCTAAGAATCGTAAGGACTGGTTTACCGACAAAGCTATCTCGGGGGCGGTCAGAGAAGGAATTGCGCTTGTTAAGACTCCGGATCTATATAAGATTGTTAAGTATATTAAAGATAGTGGAGACAATAATTTTGCTTCAAACTGTAGAAGCGCAATAGCTGATCAGGCCGGGGTTGTTAAGTTTCCCGATATTCCTGTCTCTGGACCAGATGAAGCTCGGCTCGGCATACCTGATGGAGGGCATCATGTGTAAGAGCGGTTTTTTCATTTACAAAACCTCCGACAACAAAGTCTCCATCAACGTCCAAATCCAAGACGAAACAGTTTGGCTGACGCAAGAGCAAATGGCAGAGCTGTTTAGTAAGTCTAAGCCGACAATTAACGAGCACATCAAGAATATTTATACAGAAAAAGAGCTATCAGAAGAAGCAACGATGAGAAAATTCGGAAATTCCGAATTTTCTACAAAGCCGACTAATTATTACAACCTTGACGTTATCATCTCTGTTGGCTATCGGGTTAAGTCATTGCGTGGCACGCAGTTCCGCCAGTGGGCGACCAAGCGGCTGCGTGAATACATTGTCAAGGGCTTTACGATGGATGACGAAAGGCTGAAACAAGGTGGCGGACGCTATTTCAGGGAGCTTCTCCAGCGTATCCGTGATATTCGCAGTAGTGAGCGCAATCTATATCAGCAGGTGACGGATATTTATGCGACGAGCATTGATTACAAAAAGGATGCTAAGCTAACCAGGCGATTCTTTGCGACAGTGCAAAATAAGATGCATGTTGCGGCGCACGGCAGGACTGCGGCTGAGCTGGTTTATGAGCGGGCAGATGCTAAGAAACCTAATATGGGGCTTACGAATTTCAAAGGCGATTATATTACTTCGGACGATGTTGAAGTTGCCAAGAATTATCTGAGTGAAGAAGAGCTGAATGTACTTAACTTGATCGTCTCGCAGTATCTTGATTTTGCAGAGCTGCAAGCAACCAGACAGAAAGCGATGACAATGCAGCAATGGATAGATAAGCTAGATGAATTTCTGAAGATTAGTGATTCATCGGTGCTGGCCGGGGCTGGCAAAATTAAGCATGAACAGGCAATGGTCAAGGCGAAGCGAGAGTTTAAGAAATACCGCGATGAGGAAATGCGCCAGCTGGAGAGTGATTTTGATAAGGCAACAAAAGTGCTAAGAAAAGAAAGTTGATCTATGAAGGGTGTTGTAGAAGATAATTTAGAAGCTGCAATAGATATTTTTTCAAAGAGTATCTCTGGTGATAAACTAACAGACCAGCAACTAGACGTACTAACCAACATACCTATTGTTAAAAATATAACTGCAATAGCTCGGTTTTACGGATCTATACGCGAAGCTTCTACAGTGAAGAAAATTGTGAAGTTTATAGAAACATTGCAAAAAGGACACCTAGACAAGGAATGTTATGAAAGATTAAAGAAAAAATACGGTGATGAAAAAATACTAGAAGAGGTATTATTTCGCATTGATCGTATGAGGTCTGTGGCACATGTTAAAATCCAAGCCCATTTATATAGAGCGCTTTTGGAAGAAGAAATTACTTGGGACAGGTTTATTCAGATATGTGATGCTGTCGAACAGTTGAGTGTTGTAGATATAGACAAGGAAACTGGTCTGGGCAATCCTGGCTCAAGTTTTATCTCTTCCGGTCTTGCATACCTATATTACAATGACGATGTTCCACCTAGGGTTGCTCGTAATGGCCATTTCTATAATGATTTTTGGGATTATGGCCTAAAGCCTTATAAAGAGGAGATCAATGATGAATCAACTGTCCGATAATGTGAGTGGTTTATTGCTATTAAGCAGATATGCAAAGATGGAAGAGTTTTTGTTAAAGAAGGTCTAGAGTGTGAGGCAGGGTTATGAAACTAAAATTTGACCCCAACCAACAGTACCAAATCGACGCCATCAACGCGGTGGTGGATATATTTACCGGCCAGCCAAAAGACATTGACGGTGCGACTCGCTATATGGACGAGGATAGACAGTTAAGCGTGGAGGCGACGATTGCCAAGGGAAATAGCCTGGTGCTGGATGCGGCGCAGATAATTGAGAATACGCATAAAATTCAAGAGAAAAATGGTATAGAGAAAAGCGAGACTAAAGAGGGCGGCTTTAGTTTTCCGATGACTTTTCCACTGGAAACCAGTGATAACTCTCTGAAGCACGGTATGAACTTCTCCATCGAGATGGAGACCGGCACAGGTAAAACGTATGTGTACTTACGGACGATTCATGAGCTACACCAGCATTATGGTTGGAAGAAGTTTATTATCGTGGTGCCGAGCGTGGCGATTCGTGAGGGTGTGCTGAAGAATTTAGCGATCACCAGGGAGCACTTCGCCGATCTCTATAACAAGCCAGAGATGGATTACTACGTCTGGGATAGCAAGAAAACTGGTCAGGCTCGTGAGTTTGCGACGAATGATACCTTGCAGATCATGGTGATTACTATTGATAGCTTCGCCAAGGCGCAGAATGTGATGAATCGGCAGAGTGACTATGGGCGGCCGCTTGACTTTATCAAGGCTACTCACCCGGTGGTTATTATCGACGAGCCGCAGAATATGGAGACAGACATACGGCGGAATGCTATTGCTAGCCTTAACCCGCTGTGCACGTTGCGCTATAGTGCCACGCACAAGCATTTATATAATTTGCTTTATCGGCTGACTCCGGTCGATGCCTATGATAAAGGCTTGGTCAAAAAGATCGAGGTACATAGTGTTCAGAGTGAGGATAATTATAATGACGCGTATATTAATGTATTGTCGCTGGAGCGTCAGTCGAAGACTCGCTCATTTGCTAAGATAGAGGTGGATGCGAGTGACGAGTATGGCTTGCAACGCAAAATCATCAAAGTGTTTCCGGGTGACGACCTGGAGGTAAAAACGGGTCGTTCGGTCTATGCCGGCTACTATGTCGAGTCGATCAATCACGGTGATAATTGTGTCGAGTTTAGTAATGGTAAAGTAGTCTACGTTGGTCAGCGTGACGAAAGTCTGCATGATGACATCATCAAGCGGCAGATTGAGTTGACGATTGACGATCATTTTGATAAACAGCGTCGGCTAGGCAGCGGCGTAAAGGTGCTCAGCCTATTCTTTATCGATAAAGTCATGAATTATCGCGAATATACGGCGAATGGTGTCAGTAAAGGTAAATTTGCTAAGTGGTTTGAGGAAGCCTACATCAAAGTCTCGTCTAAACCAAAATATGCCGGCGTCATGGACAATTTATCGGCAAGCGAGGTGCACAATGGCTATTTTGCGGCGGATAAGAATGGCCAATGGAAGGACTCTCGCGACACCAAAGGCGAGGGTGGGCGGACGAAGGACGATGATACGGCGTATACCTTAATCATGAAGGATAAAGAAAGACTGCTGGATATAAATGAGCCGCTGCGGTTTATCTTTAGCCACTCCGCACTACGTGAGGGCTGGGATAATCCTAATGTATTTCAAATTTGTACGCTTAACGAAACGTCGAGCCAAATGAAAAAACGCCAAGAAATCGGGCGAGGACTGCGCCTGCCGGTTAATATCGAGGGGCAGCGAGTCTATGACGATAATGTCAATGTACTAACGGTGATTGCCAATGAGAGTTACGCGGATTTTAGTCGCAAGTTGCAGACGGAAATTGAACAGGAAACGGGAATCTCGTTTAGCGGGCGGATTAAGAATCGCGACGATCGGCGGCAGATACGGCTGACAAAAAGTCTGGCTTTGAGCGACGATTTTAAGGAATTATGGGAGCGGATAAAACACAAAACCGTTTATCGCGTGGCGTTTGATGCAGATGAATTAGTACGTCAAGCGGCTAAGCAACTAGCGTTGGTTGAGGTCGTCCGTCCGCAGATTGTTGATACCAGAGTGCGAATTGAGCAGTTGGGTGCGGAGCATGGCTTTATGGTTAACGAGACGCCAGGCGCTGGTGTAGCAGCGAATATCCAGAAGGTGTATGTGCCGGATATTCTGAGCGTACTGGAAAAGCGAACGGGACTGACACGCGCGGTTATTTTTGCCGTGCTTGATAAGGCAGGTGTGTTTTGTAAATTAGCACGTAATCCACAGCAGATGATAGACGAGGTAGCACGGGCGATAAATCGTGCTAAGCAAGAGGAGATGGTAGATGGAATTAGTTACCAAAAGACTGGCGAGAGTTATGATATGCGCCTGTTTGAGAATCATGAGCTTGAAGCTTATCTGTACGATGCGGCGATGAAGAGCGGAGCGATTGCTGTCGAGAAACCAAATAAAACGATATATGATTACGTGGCGGTTGATTCAGAGGTGGAGTATAAGTTTATGAAAGCGCTGGAGCAGGCGAATAACATCCGGTTTTATGTAAAGCTGCCGGGTTGGTTTACGATCCCGACGCCGCTCGGGTCATATAATCCAGACTGGGCGGTGGTATTTGATGGTGACGAGCGAGTGTATTTTGTGGCGGAGACGAAAGGCTCGAACGATATCAACGACCCGCACCTGAGCGCGAACGAGCGGGGCAAAATTCTGGCTGCGCGACAGCATTTCGCGGAAATAAGTATGCCGTACATTGCGCCAGTAAACGACTGGCGGTATGCGACACAAAAAATAAGGAGTGAGTATGAGTAGCGATAAGCATGTAAAATCTCTTTGCGCTCGCTGTTCTGGTTGCTTGAGTTGCTACAAGTGGTTTCCGCGGCGAAGAATTGAAGATTGGCGCGATTATATTTCACAAAATATTTATGGTAAGACGATTGCCGAGATGAAAAACAATAACCACTATGCGATCATTAGTAACATTGCCTACAACCTACAATATCTGGAATATTTAAATGAGAATATTAAGGAGCAGTTTTTATCACGGGTTTTGCTGGCGCAAACTTTTAAAACTTTTGCGATTACAGCAACTCAAATAGTAGAGGGGTTATTGTATTTAAAAATAATCAATAGCCCCTATGCTCCGCCTGCAAATGTACAAATTAACTTTACGAATATGATTAAGCTAGCTTGGAGAAAGAAAATAGGTATTACCGATAAGGATATGTTTAATAATATTAACCGGCTGAAAAAGCGGCGCAACAAAATTCACCTACATGCCGTACTTGATATATCTGACGCTGATTACGCGATATTTAGTCGATTAGGCTACCTCAACGATACAAAAATTATTGTTCGTAGATTTTTGCAAAGTTATTTTAATATTGACCTCGCGACACGACAGGATGTATTTGATTTTCTTGAGGATACGATTGATACAAACCATACAATTGATAAGCATGATAATAATTATGGCGATACCTTTCCGAGCGGTACAAAAATATTTAAGGATGATTAGAGTTTTGATCTGTCGTGGCTAAGAACGAAAATGATAATAGTCTGAGCTCGCAGATATAGTTAAGGTAAGAATGGAGGGCTGTTATAGTCATTTTGGACATGCGGATTTTTCTATGGGAGCATTGCTAAGACTGGCGTTTGCGGTAAATCTTGACGATCCAAATCGCTACCGTACCGACAATAACCGTCGCGATACCGCCGAAAATATACAGCAGATAATTTGGTGCCGTGTTTGCGCTGCCGCGAGTGCGAGAGTTATTAGTGTCTTTGTTCGTTTGGTTTTCGTTCGCTTTCGTGGCGTCTGTTGACGTGCTGGTGTCCGCGGCTTTTTCTTTTTCACCTGTCTTTATGCGTGCGGCGTCTGCCTCTGCTCTTGCAAGCGTCGTCGTGTATGGTTTGCCGCGAATTTCGCTGCTGCCGTCGGCGCGAATATATTTTCGCTGCACGGTAACGTGGTCGCCTTGCTTGCTGATGAGTGCGAGCGTT